>ORJL010897382.1_pt1 | contig 10696 bp, 16 predicted proteins | sample 1779941 | NCBI WGS metagenome assembly ORJL01 (sample SAMEA104232317, study PRJEB22302) | groundwater metagenome | biome: forest; feature: aquifer; material: groundwater | place: USA | collected 2011-08-07 | depth 5.8 m | reverse complement strand
GTAGTCTTCGTCGGAACCAATCGTGGCAAGAGAGCACAACTCGTTCGGGAAATTAAGGAAAAACTTGATCTTAAATATTCCTTTAAAGTGTGGGGAAACGGATGGGCATCGGAAGGCATCAAGACAAAACCCGTCTATTTCTATGAATTTTCTCGTGTATTATCATCATGCAAGATCGTCATCACGGAACATTGGAAAAATGGCTGTAGCACAAATGATTTTGAGAAACCTGCGGTTGGTGGTGCTTTGATGATCACGGATTGTCCGATTGTCAAAAAGATTTATCCGATGTGCCCGATTTATTCAACCCCTGAAGAAGCCGTTAAGATTGCACAGTATTATTTAGAACACGAAGACGAGAGATTAGAGTTAGTGGGGCAGATGCAACGCATCGCCCTTGGGGCATTTACGTATGAAAATCAATTGTACAACATTATTCAAATCTGCACGAAGGGAAAAGAAGAATGGATGAAATTGTTATCCCGAAATTCAAATTCGGAGAAGAAATGATCGACAGAGCCATCATATTGGCAGGGGGATTTGGCACGAGATTAAAAGATTTAACCCGAGATACCCCTAAGCCTCTGCTGGACATTAAAGGTAAACCAATCTTAGAACATCTAATTGTTCATTTAAAGAAATATGGTGTTCGAGACATCGTGATTTCTGTTGGTTATCTTGCTCAGAAGATTATCGATCATTTTGGCAACGGAGAAAAGTGGGGAGTGAACCTTCAGTATTCAATCGAGACGGAACCATTAGGCACTGGTGGTGCCGTTAAGATGATTTCCGATAAATGGTCAACACCATTCCTCCTCCTGTGGGGAGATAATTTGTGCAATCTCAACATCAATCAACTACGCAAAGTTCATCAAGAGCAGCAAACGTCCTTAACCATGACGCTCGTGGAACGTCACGATACGGAAAATTTTGGGGTAGCAGTCACAAATGGAAATGACATCATTGGTTTTGTCGAGAAACCGAAACGAGAGGAAGCACCCAGCAACCTCATTAATGCGGGGGTCTTTATCCTGTCGCCTCATTTATTGTTTGATCTCCCACAGAAGTTTTCCATTGAGCGGGATTTATTTGAGAAGATAGTGCAGCGAGAAAGAGTATCGTATTTTGTTCATCACGGACTATGGCTACCGACCGATACACCCGAGAAATTAGAATTAGCACGATTAAAATGGAAATAATTCTATTGTTTACTTTTCTTTAAGAGAAAGAGAATTAAGATTCCTGCCGCAACTGCACCCACCACCCATAAAGCTTTTCCACTCCCGGCTTGTTCTGGTTCCGCAACTGCTAATCTAACACCAGAAGTTAATCGTGTTGAAGAGTTGGCAGAAGACCGTCTATCGAGGGCACAGACACCACATTGTTCTTTTGATTGTTCAAGAGTCTCGTCACCAACCAATTGACGAAATTCATTCCGCAAATCTCTGACTTCCGCCGCAGAAGGATTACGGTTCATAACGGTTCTCCATTTCTCCCTAAAATTTCCTAATTGGCTTGATAAATCTGGGTCCTTGGATGAAAGAAGTTGCTGAAGCTCAAATGCGTGATGTCCATTTCCTAGCAAAAAATGTTTTCGCTGACACCAGGTGTTTATTTGTATGCCATTGTTGCCAACGATATGCTCCTCAATAGCCAAAAGATTAGTCAAGACTCCTTCCTTGTTAAATTCCTCTAAGGATTCGTGCGACATAATGACATCGAGGTTCTCAATTTATTTAAATATTGCGTACCCTTTGGGCAATATCTCTATCGCAACAGCAGAATCATTAAATATCCCGTTTCATTTCCTCATTCTGTTCAATAGCCTCACCCGCTTTTTGAACCAATCATATCACTTGGGGAAGCTTATGGCTGCCATGCTTTCGGCTTCCCCTTTATCTTTATGTACCTCTCCAGTTCCCCATTCCATAGAAAGAAAGTCTTGATTTTTGACGTAGATGGAACCGTCTGTGAAAGTTGTCAGCCTCTTGATCCCAAGATGGTGAAGAGGCTAAATCAATTAGGGAAATCCTACACGTTAGCATTCATCAGTGGCAGTTCAGTCCACCATCTTCAAAAGCAGATTTCTTCTCAGCTTTTTGCCCCCCATCATCTTCTTGGCACCAGTGGGTGTGAATACATCCGTGCAGAACAACGGTTAAAATCATCCCTCCCTTTGTTTGAAGCCATATATAACGAAACATTATCCCAAAAAGAGAAAGCTGAAATCATAACCACCGTCAAGGAACTGATCGTCACGTTCAACATCAAGAGCAAAACCACTCCCGAGGATCAACTTCAAGATCGGGGAAGTCAAATAACCCTTTCGGCGATTGGCAGAAATGCCAATAAGAACCTTAAGAATAAATTTGACCCCGAGGGAAAGAAAAGGAACATTTGGCGAAGATGGCTGAACATAAAACTCCCCGTAGGACGATATGACGTCCGAGTGGGTGGCACCACCTCTATCGACATCACGAGGAAAGGGATGAATAAAGCCTATGGGATAAGACGCTTTGCCGAGATTAATAAGTTCAATTTCTCCGATATGATCTTCTACGGCGATAGATTAGAACCAGGTGGCAACGACCATAGCGTCCTGACCCTGTTGGATTGTGTTCCCGTCAAGAATCCCACCGATACACTTCTGCACCTAAAACATTTCAAGACGGGCAATATTTAAATATTCCGTAAGGGTGTATCCCTTATGGCAAAAGGGACAGGATGGTTGTTAACTATTGGTGCCGTCATAGTAGGTGTTGTTCTCTTCTCCAAATCCGCAAAAGCTGATGAAGGGGGAGTTCCTGGTCCACAAGGTCCAGTAGGTCCTCAGGGTCCGCAAGGCACCAGGGGAACAATCCTCACGAGTGGCAACGATATTTCAGAAGCACCCTTAGATGCCCTTGAGGGCGATTACTTTTTAGTCATCCCATCAGGAGACTTATATAGATTTCAAAACGGAGCGTGGATTTAAAATGGCATTGGTCGGAAACATTAAAGGGGCACAAGGTGCACAGGGTCCAGCAGGACCAGCAGGAACATCCGTCATTGGAGCACAAGGTCCGCCAGGTGGTCCCTGTACGATTGAAGGACAAATTTATATCGATCTCGATACGGGATTTACGTATCTCTGTCAGGGAGGCACGTGGAATCTCGTCACTGACGGCACAGGACAACCTGTTCAATCATTTGAAGGACCACAAGGTCCACAGGGTATTCAAGGCATCCAAGGTATTCAAGGAAATCAAGGTCTTCAAGGTATCCAGGGGGTTGCGGGCATCGATGGACAGGATGGAAACGTGTGGTTTGAAGGCAACGGAGCACCCGTGGGATTATTTGGCAATGAAATTGAAGGCGATCTTTATCTTGATTTAACGAATGGCGACGTCTATCGCTTTGAGGCTGGTGCATGGCTTTAATCGGCAACATTAAGGGAGAACCTGGTGTACCGGGTAGTGGTGGTGTTCCGGTAGGTGCCATCATACCGTGGATGGGGCTGTTGGCAGGTTTACCTATTCCGACAGGATTTCAATTATGTGATGGCAGTGCTATCGTGGATTCCGAAAGTCCATTCAATGGTTTCAATACTCCTCCTTTAAATGGAACCACAGATAATACCAAACGATTCCTTCGAGGTTCAAGCAATACCGTTGGGGCATCGGGTGGGTCATCTCAACATCAACATCTGCCCGGGACCTATATGTGTACGAGTTCAAATCCCGCAACCGGTGGTGGTAGCGGACCAATCTGTGGGGCTAATGTACAATTTGGACCTGGATCGGGCGGAAGCCCCGTTACAACTCTGGATTTTCACCTACCACCTTATTTTGACATAGAATTTATCATGAGGATTAAATAAATGGCAACCGTCATTACGTATAGCGAAGTAGCGGATGCCGCTACAGGGCTTCAGTACGACAGACCATCGGTGGAATTGATGAGAACCAAATATCCTTCCGCCATTACGGTCGATACTTCCCAAGACGCTGCGGTTGCGTTAGGTGCCTCTCTGGCACAGGTGGATAACTTCATCACTTCTTTTGCCGTTGGATCGACAATCATTTGTGTAGGTGGAGAACAAGTTAACGGTATCTCGGAAGTATTGGTGAACAATAACTTCATCGACGCAACTCCTCCTTCTCAGACGAAGGATGGATTCATTAAATCATTCCAATATAAAGGACAGAATATTTTTGTCCTTACAGGTGGTGTTTCACCGACGGAACTATTGGATTCTCGACAAGGAACCATCAATGCGGCATATTTCTTGTTCAAGAATAATCTCCAACCAGGCGTAGGGAATAATCTGTTGGTCAATTTAGGCACGACAGAATTGGTTCTCGCCACCTATGACCTTACGGGCGGAGATATTGCGAAAGCAGTAGCGGATTGTGAAAGTGGATTAACAAAATTTATTATTCAATCATTAGGAACCGAGAGTGGAGTCGATGCTTCATCATACGATATTGTGGATTGTTACGTTGAGAATAATAAATTAAACGTCTTGGTGGTTAACTTTGGTACACTCCCGTTGATCCCTATCTTATGGACGTTGGGTGTTACAATTGTTTCGGCTGCTGCCGCTTGGATAACGACCAAATGGTCTGCGGTTGAACAAGCGAAACAAAATACTCAACAGGCTGAGATTTCGGCTCTTCAAGCAGCGTGTGATGCCGATAAACCAAACTGTCCCGATTATTGGAATCAATATGCCAACATAACGATTTCTAAAGCAAAGTATGATGCTCTCAAATCTGAATTTGAATCCAAAGGAGGAACTATTGGTCAAATCTCCGATCTCCTAAAAACCGCTTTGGTCGTGGGAGTTGTGGGAATTGGTGTCACGTTCCTCTTCAAATCTGGTTTATTTACCGCAGGTGTTGAATCAACTCGCAGAAGATTACAGAAGAAGAAATCTACTTCGTCAAAGAAAAAATAATCCCCACATGGTACAGAAAGAAAAAAAAAAAGGTAAGGGACTATTGTGGTTATTACTTCTATTAGGAGGAGCTGGTGCAGCGATAGCGTTATCGTCTAAGAAATCTACCACTACTCCCACGACGGTTGATACTCACAAAGTTTGTTCTGGTGGTGTTTGCATCGATGGGGCAGGAGCAGGAGATAATGAGTGTTCCGATACCAACCCTTGTCCGGTTCCTGGTTCAAGTCATAAAGAATGCGATGGAAATGGAAAATGTATTATCGTGAATGGTGCTGGTGCAGATAAATGTTCCCTAGATGGTGATTGTCCATCTGTCGGTCAACACAAAGAATGCGACGCAAATAAAAAATGTGTTGTTGTGGTGGGTGCTGGTGCCGACACGTGTGTTGATGATTCAACTTGTTCGCCTCCTCCCGCTACACACAAAGTATGCCAAGGTGGAAGTTGTGTTGATTTCCCTGGTGCGGGTGCAGATGAGTGTACTGATAACGCCAGTTGTAACAATCCTCCTGCTCCCTGTACTTGTTTAAGCATGACGCTCACGCAGAGTGATAATGTTGCCGTCGGGGGAAAAACAAACGTCAAGATGCTGATCACAAATAATTGTCAAAATACCATCCAAGGAAAATTAATCCTGACGGATAAAAGTAACCCGGCTCAATTTTCACCCATAACGGCATCCAAAGACATCAGCATTTCGGCACTCGCCAACAGTATGCCGTTTAACCCCACTCAATTAACCAGGACGGCAAGTGGTGTCGCAACCTTGAGCGTTACGCTAACGTTACAGGATGGCACCGTCTGTAAAGAATTAACATTTCTCAACGGCACCGTGCAGGGTACTTCTTGTGCGGGACATTGTGGCGAGATACTGACGGATTGTTCTTGTCAGGTTGGTTGTGAAGCCGCAGGAAATTGTTGCTCCGACAAAGCAACATTCTGTACCGAGAGTGGGACGTTCCCCAGAGTCTTGATCGCCGCCTGTTCTGCGTCTCCAGATGAACTCAGTGAAGCACAACAACTAAAGGGCAATATGATTGGTGGCAGTCAGGGTGGATGGCAGGATGGGATCAATATCTTCTCAGCGTTTGTCTCGACGAAAGAAAATCTTGCCCAGATGATCAACGACAATAACCCCGAGGTCATCATCGTGGTGGGTTCAAAATCGTGGGAGAATTGTACCTTTAATGCTTGGACTAACTGGTTCAATCCCGTTGGTTTTCCGTTTGATTACACCGATATGGTTCAAGTAGTCAATGATGGTGGTGTAGGAGTTATCGGGTTAGGTGGCTACACTCTATTACAAACAAAACAAATAGTCAATAGCTTCACGACTTTTGCGGGTTATGTTGCCGATGAGATTAACGGCACCGGAACGGGAAAAGCCCCCGCCAATCTTCTGTCGTTGAAACCAGAATGGCTTTCCTGTAAGGCAGATTGCAGCGACACCCAGACGCTTCCGTACTGTTATTGTGGCAACACCTGTGCCCCGGGCGATGTTAATTGTTGCTTCGACAAGGAAGGATTCTGTCCTTAGAGTTTGGTCAATATCAATAAAAAGATAAAGAACATTCCCGCTAGGACAAGCATACACGTCTGAAAGGTGTTAGTGACTTTCACTTCTTCTTTTGTTGGTGGTTGTGCCGCTAGTTCCCAAAAGGTTTTCTTTCTATCATCTTGGCAATTACAATGTTGACATTTTTTCATTTTGAATCTCCAACACCCTCGGAACCCCTAAAGAAAAACAAAAAATTAATCAAATATAGCGGACAAGACGCTCATTCTTTTGATTACCATTCTATCCTGCTGCACTGAAACATACTTGATCGTTTTAACATCTTTGCATTGTGTGGAATACGTCACGTAAGGTTCAATTGTTTTAATCGGCACAATCGACAGTTTCTCTTTTGATGGTGTATCGATACTGTAGGTCCACGATTTTATTCCACCTTCAAATTTCTCAGTCCAAAAATAACCATCCGCTAAAGGTTCAACATATTTCGATTGTTTTATCGTAACGTCGCCCGAGATGGTTGAGACAAAAAAGGTAACCGTAAACACTCCTCCAAAATCATCCTTGTTATGTATCCATACTTGAATATTTTGCCAATCTGGGTTATATTGTTGTTTAGTAACGGAATACGATGCCCATTCTTTGTCAATCTTTGCTTCGTTCTTCATCACTACTTTATTTTGAACATAAGGGACTTGCTCACATTTCTGTTCGGTAAACTCCTGCGGAACTTGTGTCAAGTATTTTTCTGGACGAGAAACATTAATGTTAATCAGCGATAATGCAACGATCAATACAGCAATCGCTACCATAATCAAGAGTCCAGCACGGAATATTTTGTCGTATTGATTCATTTTGTATAATCTCCCAACACCTACCACTAGAACACTCCAAAACCAGATTTCCTACTAAAAAGAAGTTACTTTATAAACCTTTTGGCTTAAAATTACAAAATCCCCAATATTTAAATATTCTACGCCCCCTCGGAAACAGATGGTCTCTACCCTTACGAAAGCCGGGATTCTCGCCGTCATTGTAGCGTTAATCGTGAGGAATAAAGTCCAGAAGAAAAAACAACCCACGGTGTTCCATAAAGGTTGTGTCGGTTTTTCCTGCAAGGACATAGAGGGACCAGGACCCGATAGTTGCACAAATAACCTCATTTGTTCTCTCCAGCCGATGTTTCATAAAGAGTGCAAGAACGGTGTCTGTACCGCCATCTTTGGACCCGGGCAATCCACCTGTAAGGTAAATGGCGATTGTCCTCCTTAGGATACCCAACATTTAAATATTTTAAAGCCAAGAGGAACGGTATGGCGGAACCAATCGGAAATAAAACCAAGTGGGCATTATTATTGTTATTGTTGGCTGCGGGTCTAGGGGCATTCTTTCTTCTGAAGAAAAAGAAATCTGATGAACCCGATTTTGATATTGAATCAACCTCTCACGTTCCTCCGAAATCCAAAAAGTTTGATTTCGTCACCATCACGGTCAACGTCATTAACAATGGAGCACCCGGAACAGGAAATCTTCGTTTCTTCCGAAAATCAACGGGTAAGGAAATCAACGCTGGGCAACCAAAACCGATTCCATTCCTCAATAACGGCGAGAAGGCTTCAATCCAAAAGGCTCTCGCACAAGAAGAAGATAACGAAACCATCATCGTGCAGGCGGAGAATGATCTCGGCAACATCACGAATGTTCAGACAGTATTACTTTCATCAGCTTAAGGAGGCAACAATATGGCAAAAAGAAAAAGTAGATCAGGAAAAAGTCAGCGTTCACGTTTTAGTGCAGCGGCTAAAAAGTGTAAGGGAAGAACCATCAGTAAATTCCGAGCCTGTATGAGAAAGCTTCTTCGGAAGAAGTGAACTCATACTTTTAATATGGCAAAGAAAAAAAAAACGATGGGTGTACGATCCAAAAGCAACCCTAGAGACTTCAGGATGGGTATGTCGTGTTGAAAAGGGGGGAACGGGGGAAGGTATTATTTCTTGTTCCCATAAAAGATCAGATGCTGATGTTAATCTTTTCCCTTCTGAAATACGTGCCCTTTCGATAAAGTGTAAGAAAATAGGACCTAGTGGCAAGGTATTACAATGCCACCTTCTTTAATCTTTATTCTCACATTTTAAATATTCTCGCCACCATAATGGCTTATGGTCAATCGACGGAATGTTCTCGTGCTGGCGGGTATTACTCTCCTGGCGGGTATTGGATTATTGGTGGCTCTCAATCAATCGAAAAAGAACGTATGTCCTTTCCTGAGTATCGTATCGGCAGTCGAATCGGGAAATTCTTCCGACGGGGGAAAAGCAGATTTCATCATCTCGATCAACAACACTTCCTCCGTGGATCAAGAAATATTTCTATTTCTGACGCCCCTTGATGCCATCATGCAGACAACCGATAACTCTTCTGCGTCCATTATGATCCCGCCCGGCACAAGTCAAGTGGCTCTCTCGATGCAGCGTAGCCAACAGGGAAAGGCAAGCATTAAAGTTTCCCTAAAGGTGGGGGATGTTTGTGATTTTATCTCATTTCAATCCAATCCCTCCGTTTAGCGGATGCAACACGCATAATTTAAATAATCAAATATCATCATCCCCTTAATGGCAACTACCATCAGCAAGATCAATACTCTTTACCCACTTAAATATCAAGCAGGGGGGTCTTTCAATGTGGGGATTGGTTTCACCGTTAAGCTTGATCCACAGCCAGTTCCAGGTTTCCCTGAGATTTATGTTGAGATTCAAAACGGCAACGATTGGAAGAATTTTAATGCCTCATCTGGTAACAATGACATCAGTACCGTTCTACTAGCGAAGAAAGATGCCCAGCAGACCCAACTGATTCCCATCAAGGTAATTGTGTGGTTTACTCCCGCACTCCCCCCAGGATTCAAAACGAAACTCGCCGAAAGGATAGAATTTATTTCTGTCGAGAAAGAATGCGTTCACGATACGGAAGAAATTCTTGACGTCTGTCTGGATGGCTCAACCAAGAAGATGCGGACGTGTAAGTTTGGCAATTGGGTTGAGGAAGTTTTTGCTTGTCCAGAAGATCAATTACCTCCCCCGTCAAAATCAAAGGGTGGGGCAGGGTTTGTTATTGGTGGATTATCATTATGGTGGCTTCTTTTGCTTCTCGAAAGTGGCAGACGGCGTGATTAACCACCAAGTTTTAAATAATACTACCCCCTAGGTTAAACCTATGGTGGAATCAACACGCTTCAGTTTTGCAGGATGGGATATTCTCCGTTGGTTTCTTGGAAGGAAGAAAACTGCCATCACGATCATGGGAGTGCTCATCGGTATGAAGATTTCGGATCACGATACCGCTATAGCCGTGAGTGGATTTTTCATTGAAGGCGTTTGGGCTATTTTAGAATATTGGATAAAAAAGAAAGAGAGCATCACGTAGATGGCGGAAAGAAATTCAAGAGGATGTGGATGTGCGGGAGTCTTTATCTCGTCAGGATTAGCATTTGCGATCGTATTCGCTATTGGTGGTCTTATTGCATACAAATTCATTAAAGCGGAAGTGGACAAAGTTAACGAGCCGAATCCTTAGTTTTATATCACCGTATCTATTTTGGATTACCCTCATGGGTATGACGATCATCACCTTCTGGGCAGCGATTCAGTAACATCCCGAACATCATCAACAATAAACTATAACAAAATTCATCAAATACTTATCGCTAGAACATCAAAACAATCACCTTCTGGATAGGTGGTGCCATCATTGCCCACCACAAGGGTTGGAAATTTTGAACCCGAAGAAGCGTACGTGTGCGAGACCGCACCTGTGGATAATCCCGTCGTGACTTTACCATCTCCCCATTCCATCGAAATGTTATAGGGGGTATTACCCCCTTGAACATCAAGGTTAAAGTTTGCCGTCATGCCATTCTTAGAAACGAGAGTCAACACGCATGATAATGCTCCTCCTCCCCCTGATCCCGAGATGACGACTCCTTGAATGGAATCCGTGCAGGTATCGAAGTTATCATCCGAGACACTGACGCTGATGTTATACGTTCCAGGCTGAGCATAAGTATGATTGTACTGACCGGGTGCATTCGTCCCGATCGCAATCCCATCACCAAAATCCATCACGATACTGTAGGGAGCTTTTCCTTTCGTGACGGCAATATCGATCGTAATGGTGGAGCCAAATTGTGAAACTAACGAGACGGCACATTCCACCGGTGGTGGTGCAATCACGATATTTTGAAT
>ORJL011193162.1_pt1 | contig 10698 bp, 9 predicted proteins | sample 1779941 | NCBI WGS metagenome assembly ORJL01 (sample SAMEA104232317, study PRJEB22302) | groundwater metagenome | biome: forest; feature: aquifer; material: groundwater | place: USA | collected 2011-08-07 | depth 5.8 m | reverse complement strand
CAAAAACAAACTCTTATAACAGCACCATATACTCAACAACATAGTATTCCATGCTCCCAAAAATCCTCATTTCGCGCGCGAAATCAAGAAAAATATTTTTTCTATGAACGAATTTTCATACTTCAACCACTCCCCTTAAAACCACTGCCCAATACTTTCCAAATTGGAAATTCTTGCAGCCCTTTTTTTCTTTATTTTATTTCCAACGAACTTACTCTTAAATTGTATTTTCACAATTTCGTTTCAATATTGCAACACAAAAAGAGCGTAACTCACTCCCGGCTATTTGGAGCATCTTCTATTCGATATCAATAACAACCTGTTAATAACAACAAACCAACATTATTTTATCATTAAGAAATTGTAAACTGTCCAAAACACTTCATATTTACAACGCGTAACACAACTTCATTGGGAGCAATACCTTATTGGAGCACTATATACTCCTTGCCGTGTATAGCCAATTGCTCCGCATTGAAAGAATCTGTACAGGTAAACATGATAGTGTTATTCATACTACCATGTCAATAAATTTTCATAATTATTTACTTGACTTCTTGCCTTTAAGTCTATATATTACGCCATCGAAATCGGGATTCTGTCAAGTTCAGTGCTTTGGTCAGCGTTGAACTTGGACGAACTCCGGCTTCTGTTAGAGCGATAATTTAGTTGTGTTTGTCGATAGTCGATGAAGAATCGGCTATTATTACATGAAATAGCAATATTTAGTATTTAGGGATTTTTATCTCCTGTTTGTGGGTCAAACAGGATAAAAAAACAGATCAAAGCAGAGGCTTAAGATCTGTACTACTGGGGTATTATGCTAACCATCTATATCAAACGGGTGGTTTTCTCATTGTTGGCAATATCAAATTAAGCGCTCATTTAAAAACTACATTTTTTTTCATTGTTCTTAAAAAGAAGGAGTTTTTCTATGACCGATGTTGAAACAACAACAAAAGAGTTGAAGGAAAAAGAATCAAATCATATAACGGAGATGAAGGAAGTCCCTTCTCCGCTCCATCTTGAAGCATCCCCAAAGGGGAGAGGGTTAACCTTTAAACGCTTCTTCACCAAAAAAGGCATTCATCCATATACCGAATTAGAATGGGAATTACGTACCGCCGCTATCACCAATGAAAAAGGCGAAGTAATTTTCGAACAAAAGGATGTCGAAGTCCCCAAGAATTGGTCTATGAGTGCGACCAATATCGTCGTTTCAAAATATTTCCATGGTAAACTGGGTTCACCGGAGCGCGAAAAAAGCGTAAAACAACTCGTTGATCGCGTATCTCGTACCATCACCGAATGGGGATGGAAAACCAAATATTTCAGCACAGAAGACGATGCCGAAACATTCTACAACGAACTTACCTTTCTCCTCGTCAATCAATACATGGCATTCAACAGTCCGGTATGGTTTAACGTTGGAGTAGAAGAAAAACCGCAATGCTCCGCATGTTTCATCAACTCCGTGCAAGATACGATGGAATCTATCCTCGAACTTGCAAAGACTGAGGGCAGGCTATTCAAGTTTGGTTCGGGTACAGGTTCAAACCTCTCTGCACTCCGTTCTTCACGCGAAGGATTATCAAGTGGTGGAACAGCTTCAGGTCCCGTTTCCTTTATGAAGGGATACGATGCTTTTGCAGGTGTTATTAAATCCGGTGGTAAAACACGCCGTGCCGCTAAAATGGTTATTCTCAACGCCGATCATCCCGATATTCGCGAATTTATTCATTGTAAAGCCGATGAAGAGAAAAAAGCTTGGGCATTGATTGATGCCGGCTATAACGGCGGCTTCAATGTTCCCGGCGGTGCGTACGATTCCGTCGCATATCAAAACGCAAATCATTCCGTCCGTGCAACAGATGCTTTCATGCGCGCTGTGGTTGATGATAAACCCTGGAAATTAAAAGCTGTTCACAGCGATGAAATTCTTGAAACATACAACGCACGCGATCTCATGAAAGAAATCTCTGAGACCGCATGGATTTGCGGCGATCCCGGAATGCAGTTCCACACGACTATCAATGCATGGCATACCTGTTCAAACACTGCCCCTATCAATGCATCAAACCCTTGCAGTGAATACATGTTCCTTGATGATACAGCATGTAATCTTGCATCGCTCAACTTAATGAAATTCAGAAGTTCCGACGGCGAATTCGATGTCGAATCATTTTGTCATGCAATTAATATCACCATCACGGCGCAAGAACTTGAAGTAGATAATGCAAGTTATCCCACTCCGGCTATCTCACAAAATAGCGTCGATTATCGCCCGCTCGGATTAGGATACGCTAACTTAGGCGCATTACTTATGGCACGCGGGTTACCGTATGATAGTGCAGAAGGTCGCGCATATTCTGCAGCTATCACAGCATTAATGTGCGGTCAGGCATATAAACAATCCGCCGCAATCGCTAAAGAAGTCGGCACATTTAAAGGATTTGCAAAAAATCGCGAACCAATGCTTCGTGTCATGAAAATGCACGGACTCGCCGCTGACCGTATCGAAGATCGTCACGTTCCAACCGATCTTCTCACATCAGCCCGCAAAGTTTGGGATGATGCGTATGTTCTCGGCAGGGAATATGGCTTCCGTAATTCTCAAGCAACAGTGTTAGCTCCTACAGGCACAATCGGCTTTATGATGGATTGCGATACAACAGGTGTTGAACCCGATATAGCACTCGTGAAATACAAAAAACTCGTTGGTGGCGGTTTGATGAAAATCGTCAACAACACAGTTCCCGAAGCCTTGAAAAAACTCGGCTATATCGATGAACAAATCGAACACATTATGGCATACATCGATAAGAACGATACCATCGAAGGCGCGCCACACATGAAAGAATCCGATCTCGCTGTATTCGATTGCGCATTCAAACCGGCAAAAGGTACTCGCTCAATTCAGTATATGGGTCACGTTTATATGATGGCGGCAGTTCAGCCATTCCTTTCAGGTGCAATCTCCAAAACTGTCAATATGCCGAACGATGTAACAGTCGAAGAAATTGCAAACACGTATATCGAATCATGGCGTCTCGGATTAAAAGCTGTTGCTATCTATCGCGACGGATGCAAACGTACACAGCCACTAAACACAAGTCTCGATTCCATAGCCGGTGAAATCAAACCGCGTGCAGTACGCAGAAGATTACCCGATGAACGCCAGGCAGTAACACATAAATTCTCAATTGCCGGACATGAAGGATATATCACGGTAGGATTATATGAAGACGGAACACCCGGTGAAATCTTCATCACCATGTCGAAAGAAGGATCAACTATTTCCGGCTTAATGGATGCAATTGCAACATCTGTATCAATGGCATTCCAATACGGAGTACCTCTTAGAGTTTTGGTAGAAAAATTCTCACACATGCGATTCGAACCCAGCGGATTCACAAACAACAAAGATATCCCAATTGCAAAATCCGTTTTGGATTATATCTTCCGTTGGCTCGGAAAGAAATTCTTGCCCCCCGATGAAATTCCTGCAATCGTTGATGAACATGTCGAGTTAGTCACAGCCGGCATGACAGCAAAAAAAGATTCAGCGCACTCCGCCGCACTTGACCAAAAAGAACATCAGGTCTATCGTATGCAGGCAGATGCACCCCCTTGCCACGATTGCGGTAGTATCATGGTTCGCAATGGTGCATGTTACAAATGCTTAAATTGCGGATCCACAAGCGGTTGTTCCTAATTCAATCTGCACAGTAATAATTAAAAAAATCTCCCTCAAAAAGGGAGATTTTTTTTTGCTTTTTACATTTATATATCGTATAATCGCCGATAAATACAATATAGTATTTTATTTATATACATCTTTTATTTCATAAATTAAATTGAAAAAAGAGAAAATTATGCCAGAATATATAAAATTATTAGCTGAACAAATCCAAGGAATCGTCTTCTATATAGAAGCTGATGAAAACAGAAAAGAGACCGTACATTACGTAAGTGAAAAAGTACAATCATTACTCGGGTACAAAGCATATGAATTTACATCCAACCTTGAGCAATGGGATGATATTATTCATCCAGATGACAAAGATACTTTCATGGCAAATAAATCTAAGATGTTCAAAGATAAGAAAGGTATTTGTCAATTCTATAGAATATCACACAAAGTAGGTAATACATTTGTTTGGATAAAAGATGACATTACCTTTTTACCATCCACAGAAAAAGAGACCACAGAGTATATCCGTATTGTTCAATATTATTCTAAAGTAGATGAAACCATTCCCCAGCCGGTTAGAGATGATCTAGTTCAAATTGCATTGGAATTGGGAGAAGAGGGTGGAAAAAAAGAATTGAATTTGTTTGGGAGGTTTTTCGGGGTTACAGACGATGCAACTAAAAAAATAAATGAAAAGCGGAAAAAATTTCAGGAAGAAGGGAAAAAACTGAAGGGATGGTTTTGGAGACATACAACATTCCCATACATAGTATTTACGGATTGGTTTAAGAATATTTTTTATACTGATATTAAAACCTCACTTGGAGACCATGAAAAAGTATCACGAGTGGTATTTCGTAGATTGCTATTAAGGTATAAGCAGTTAAGTATCTTGACAGGATTAACAGGTGAGCAATTAGAAAATGCTATCGATGTAAATGAATTACCGAGAGAAACCAAAGTTATATACAAAAAAAATATAAATGATATAAAACAAAACAATAATGCAGTAAATGATATTTTTTCGAGTGGGAATGCTAAACTTCAAATATACAAACATGCTATTACTGATCTTTTTGTCGAAAAAGCAATAACATACCTTGAGATTCAAGCCTCAAAATATAAAAGCTGGGGAAATAGTGCTTATATTTTAGGGCTTGTTCTAATAATATTTGCAACTGTCCTTTCAGCTAAGATGTATCTCCATAGGTCTAATTTAGATATAGAATATGATATTCCCTTTAAAGTTTCATTAGTAGATGCTCCCAACAATCATCGGAAGGAAACGATATCTTATGATATTACAGATTATAAAAATAAAGATACTTCATTTTCTGGAAGAAAGATTGTACGAGATTACGATCCCAAAACAAGTTTTATTGTACTCAGCGATACAGGTAAAAATAAAATAAACTATGAACCAGCTGCGTGGTACACAATAACAGAACGATTTATTCTTGGTTTTACTTTTTACGGTTTTCTGGTTTTATTAACAGTAGGATTGTGGAGATTTGGAAGAGCTATGTTAGATCAGGCAGAGCGTTTATTAGAGAGACGACATGCTTTGCGCCAAGGTAGGTTGTTTGTACATTTACATAATGGAGATTTAACTATTGATGACATGGAAAAAGCATTTAATTGGAATGTGTCTCAGCCGAATGCATTTAGCCATATGGCAACAGACGCAAAAGCCCCTTGGGGTGTTGTCCTTAGTGAAGCTATTAAGGCAGGATCCGAGATAGCAAAATCAACAAAAAGTGCAAAAGATAAAGCAACGAAGGAAGGCTAATTATTAATTTAGAAGGAATTTTCTCACACCCTTAACCAAAATCTCCAATCTAAATTCTACGCCACCGCGCTTGAGCCTCTGGCTCACAAAATTCCGCGCCCGTTTGTTAAATTGCCTATAAATTCATATATTTGCATCTCATTTTATATAAAACCCTATAAAAACACGTAAAATTAAGGGTTTTTTCTTACAAGAACTTATATTTTCAAGGAACTGAATGAACGAAGGTATCATTACCCAGGTTATTGGGCCCGTTGTTGACATTGATTTTTCAGGCGGAACTCTGCCATCTATTCTTAATGCACTTAAAATTCCTCGCACAAACATCGAGGGTGTAAAAGAAGATTTGATTTGCGAAGTGCAACAGCACCTTGGCGAACAGCGTGTCCGTACTGTTGCTATGGATAGCACCGACGGCTTAGTTCGTGGCATGAAGGCTATCGATACCGGCGCACCAATCACCGTTCCCGTTGGACCTGAAACACTTGGCAGACTTATCAACGTCACCGGTCAGGCTATCGATGGTTTAGCCCCCATAAAAACCAACATCATGTACCCGATCCATCGCCAACCACCTGCATTTGAAGAACTCAGTACCAAAAAAGAAATGCTTGAAACAGGTATCAAAGTCGTCGATCTCCTTGAACCATACTCTAAAGGTGGTAAAACTGGATTGTTAGGTGGAGCAGGCGTAGGTAAGACTGTTGTTATCATGGAACTCATTCATAATATTGCCATGCACCATGGCGGATATTCAGTATTTGCTGGTGTCGGTGAACGTACCCGTGAAGGAAACGATCTCTGGCACGATATGAAAGAGGGCGGAGTTATCGATAAAACCGTTCTCGTGTTCGGACAGATGAACGAACCCCCCGGTGCACGTCAACGTGTCGCATTAACAGCGCTTACAATGGCAGAATACTTTCGTGACGAAGGTCGCGACATTCTTCTCTTTGTTGATAACATTTTCCGTTTCGTTCAAGCAGGTTCTGAGGTATCAGCTCTACTTGGTCGTATGCCTTCAGCCGTAGGATACCAGCCGACTCTCGGCACCGAAATGGGCGAACTTCAGGAACGTATCACTTCATCACGAAAAGGATCAATCACATCAGTGCAGGCTATTTACGTCCCTGCTGATGACTTGACCGATCCCGCTCCTGCAGCAACATTCACGCATCTTGATGCTATAACAGTTTTAAGCCGACAGATTTCGGAATTAGGTATTTATCCTGCCGTTGATCCACTGGATTCAACATCACGTATTCTTGACCCGCTTATTGTCGGAGATGAACACTACAACGTTGCAAAACGTGTAAAAGAAACGCTCCAAACCTACAAAGATTTACAAGATATCATCAACATCCTCGGTATCGACGAACTCTCCGATAACGATAAAATTACCGTTGCCCGTGCCCGTAAAATTCAGAAATTCCTCTCGCAACCATTCTTCGTTGCCGAGCAGTTCACAGGCATCCCCGGCAAGTACGTAAAACTTGAAGACACCATCCGTAGCTTCAAAGGCATCATCGAAGGACAGTACGATCATATTCCTGAAGGCGCATTCTACATGTGCGGTTCAATCGAAGATGTGTTGGAAAAAGCAAAGAAGATGGCGGCGTAATACATGAGTGATAAATCATTCAAACTGGAAATTGTAACACCAGCCCGCATAGTGTTCAGTGGAGATGTAGAAAGTTTCACAGCCCCCGGAGCTTTGGGAAGTTTTCAGGTATTGTATAACCATGCTCCCTTGCTCTCCTTAATTGGGGTAGGGGAAGTCAAATTCAAAAATACTCAAGGCTCAGATGTACATTATGCAACAGGCGGCGGCTTTGTTGAAGTAATGAACAACAAAGTCGTGCTCCTTGCAGAATCCGCAGAACGCTCCGATGAGATTGACGTGAAGCGCGCCCAAAGCGCAAAAGAACGCGCCGAAACACGCCTCGCCGAACACTCAAAAGAAATAAACCCCGACCGCGCCCGCCTTGCATTAATGAAAGCCATCAACCGCCTCAAAATCGCGGGCAAGTAATTCCCCTCTGGAGCGGGGTAGGGGCTGTGTTATCGGTACTGTCATTCCGATGAATTCGATAGATCAGACGAATGAAGAGGTGTGTGCATTTTTTGCGCCATCCAGTAAAGCGGGAAATCCCAATACACTGGTACTACCACCACATTTCTATAGTATAACCAATTCCCGTTATCGCTAACGGGAATTTTGATTTTTAAAGATAAACTGTCAATCTTAGGTAGAATATGTGTTATCTGCCTTGTCATTAAGGCGAATGAGAAAGAATTCCTAATTCCGTCACCATTCCGATTCGGATTCAAGCATACGATAATCCGGATCGCTTGGCTAATCTGGTAGGGGTGACAATCGCTTTCACATAGATTATTGTTTCCCTTCTCGCCAAACACAAGCTTAGTATTCTCATAATAAAAAATCCCACGCTGTTAACGTGGGATTACATGAAACACTAAAATGTAGTTGGAAGAATCTTACGCCGTTGCTCTTTTCCCAAGTTCCTTATCGAGATAAAGCATCCCGGGAATACTGTCCCCGATTAACTCTAATTTGTTGACGATTAACTGAGCAGTATTTTCTTCTTCAACTTGCTCGGTGATGAACCATTGGAGAAAAATCTGGGTAGGATAATCGTTTTCTTTGAGAGCGAGTTCATAAAGTTTAGTTATTAAACCTGTAACTTTTTTCTCGTGTGCGAGTGCCTGAGAAAATACTTCTAACGGTGATTTGTATTTGAATGGCGGTTCATCGATAGGCTGTAATCGTACATTTCCTCCGCGATCAAGAATATAATCGTAGAACTTCATTGCGTGCGCCCATTCCTCACTGCTTTGAACGCGAAACCAGTTAGCGAAACCTGCATAGTTTTGTTCGGCGCAGTATGCAGACATTGCTAAATACGCATAGGATGAGAAAGTCTCGGCTTGGATTTGATTGTTGAGCGCCGTTTGCATTGATTTACTTAGCATGAGAAATAACTCCTTAGGAAAAATTTTATTTACTGTGTTGAGTGAATATTTCTTGAATTTATATTGTACAGATGGATACACTCCTTTAGTCTCTGGGAATGTTGACAACCAAATATAGTAAGAAAATATCTTAAAACAACGTAATGCAGGGCAAATTTTGGTATGATACTGTATTTGAGGGAATTGGGTAGTAATCAGTAATAATACTGTTTCACCGAATCTCAATATTGCAAGTCTCACTTTTAGTCCCTATATTGGGACTAAAATAAGGACTAATTAAGGATACTTGGAAATTCATCATGCAGCAAACCAAAATAAGTTTTGAAGAGAATCAAATTCGTTTTATCAATAAGTATGAAGAACTTGGATTTAAGGATAAAAGTTCATTAGTACGTACAGCCATTGAAGAATACATAAAAATTAAGCGTAAGCAGGAGTTGGTAGAATCGGCTAATCTTTACAACAAAATATATCATGATGACCCTGACTTACAGGACCTGACTAACTCAGCGACTGAGGATTGGCCCGAATGAAACAAGTAAAGCGAGGGATGGTCATTGATGTCAATCTTAATCCTGTGAAAGGGTCTGAGAAGGGAAAAGTGCGACCATGTATTGTGGTTACAAATGATGTATACAATGAACGTGTTCCCATCATTCAAGTAGTTCCAATTACATCATGGAATGAGAAGAAACAGCAGATTCGTACTAATGTATTGATTACTCCAACCCCACAAAATGGATTAACCAAACAATCTATCGCTGATTGCCTTCAAACACGACCAATTGATTATCAACATCGGCTGGTAAAAATCAGGGGAGAGGTATCGGAAGAAAATCTGAAAGAAATTGATATGGCATTAATGATTGTGTTTGATTTAATGTGATTAATAATTTGCTCAGGAGAATCTCTCTTGCTACCTCTACCTATTTCCACCTGTCTGCCGGTTTCTTCACATAAGTTGCGATTACATACTTCCAAGGGATTACAATGGGGAAAATTATTATCCCCATGAGGCAAGCCTTAACAGATTCCATAGTCTCAGCATTTATTTGATTTGTTTGCCATAACGGAAGCGCAATTGCTATCAACCAAATTGACTTCCATGTTAATTCAAACATAAGCAACGGTAACATTTTTAATGGATACCGAATTCCCACTACAGCCAGAACAGATACCGCCGCCAGCAAAGCGGAGGTATCACCATACTTTAAAGCCCAAGAACTGCTGTGATTGATTATTCCGGGCCATATTACCAACCCAAGTCCTACGATTAAGAGCATATATGTTGCCCGAAGTAAGTACAAGCGAAACAAAGATACCTCTCCTATATATTCGGGATTATCTTTTAATAATGTTGAGGAGCCTTCTGTCATGCATTTATCCTTATTGATTCAATGATTGTTGAATAGGGGGAGTATTATATTTTGCGCCCCGAATTAAAAGCCACAAAGTAATTGCAAGTTCTCCGAACATAGCAGGAAGCGTGATCTTCGTAATGATATCAGCATACGCCGGAATCAATATGTTTGTGAAACTTAAGGCAAGATAGGCAATACCATTGACGAACAACCATATTCCCAAAAACCGAGGAATAAACCCGGATTTATACACAAGCAAAGCGAAGGGGAACAGCCACAAACCCCAAAATGTTTCCAAAGCTAATGTTCCATAGTCATTTATTTTTAGAAATAACATTGCTAAATCCTGCCTCTGAGCGAGTTCAAATGATTTCAGTATCTCACCTTTGCAAAGCATAAGGGATGTGATATTAAAGGCATCCATCATGAAGGAAACAGGAATCTGCACAATCACCAATGCAAACAACAATTTAGCTTGATGTTCATTAACATGTTTGAACAACCGGTATAGAACTAAAACGATATACACCCAAATGATACTGCACAGAATATCGTTTAGGATGCTCACTCGAAATAATGTTTCGTGGGCTAAGATGTTATTAGTAGTCGCTACTGCATCTCCACGTACCATTATTTTTGATGGTACATAGATTAGACTAAAGAGCCCTGTTATTACCCAGAGGAAATACAGTAGTCCGGCAAGTCGCGCAGTTTTATTTAATGTATTTTGATTCGTTTCCATAAGATATCATCAATAAGGTAAATGATTAGGATGTATAATTGTCCATACCGGAAATAATATCCGGCAAAACGTAAGGTTTATTTATAGCACTAAAACTTTGATATCAGGGTAACCCATT
>ORJL011280903.1_pt1 | contig 10699 bp, 13 predicted proteins | sample 1779941 | NCBI WGS metagenome assembly ORJL01 (sample SAMEA104232317, study PRJEB22302) | groundwater metagenome | biome: forest; feature: aquifer; material: groundwater | place: USA | collected 2011-08-07 | depth 5.8 m | reverse complement strand
TGCGTTAAAATTGTGGCATTGTACCCAATTATCGAATTTTCCCCAATCGTTATTTTCTCTGGGCATAAAATGTCAAACATTGCGCTAAGCGCAATTCTCGCGCCCTTGCCAATCTTCATCCCAGTCAGCCGCAAAATAACATTTTTCAGCCGGAGCGAAGGGCAATATTTCGCAAGCGTGATGAGGCAGAGATTCCACGCCACGATAATCGGATGCTTGTATTTCCACCATCTGGCAAGGCTGTTTTCATTTGCCTCTGATTTGTAAACTTGCAGTGCCCGTTTCATACGCCTACCCTCGCAAGCATGTCCCGAAGCCTTGCGCCTGGCAGGCCCACCGCCGTTTCCCTTTCCCCTGACACCACTTTTATCCATCTCCTTGCAGGCGTTTCGTCAATATTAAACCCGCCTGCCTTTCCCTTCCATCTGCCGCTTTTGATGTAATTCTGAAGCGCGCGTTCGCCCACCCTGCCAAATTTCAGCACGGCTTTCTCCGCCCACACCATTGCCAAGTCATGGCTCTCGCACAACAGCGCCACGCCGGTAATTGCAGCAATCCGCCTGCCATTCATTCTCTCTAGCATTTTCCGCGCCTCTTTGCGGGAATTCGGCTTCCCAAGCACTTTTTTCCCCAATGCAATTACGGTATCCGCGCCAAGCACGAGGTCAGATGGATGCAGCAAGGATATTTCCGCTGCCTTTGCAAGCGCGCGCCTTTTCGCAAGCTCGGCCGGGTTTGCATGCACCACGGCAGGCTCGCGAAGCGAGGGTGCTGCCACCTCGAATGCCATGCCGAGCCTGAGAAGAAGCCTTTTCCTTCGCGGGGATTTCGATGCAAGAATCAGGCGCATGCAAAAGTTTACGGTCAAAAGCAATATATAGTTATTTTGCGATGTTTTGTGCGGTGGGAGCATGAAATATGCATTCGTCGTCTTGTCTGTCTTAGCATTGTCATTGCTGTTTGCAGGCTGCACGGGCCCGGGCTCGCCGCAGCAGGGCGGAGGGGGAAACCCTGGGGCAAATGATAAAACCATTCCGAGAATTCCGGCAGACGACAATGGCGGGACCGCAGTTGCTCCGGAACAAAATCCAAATCCAGCTCCCGCGCCTGCCCCAGCGGACCTCTCATCGCGCTGCACTCTTTCCTTTGACAATGATACTGTCGTGCAAGGCGGCTCGGTTGGCGTGTCCGTCAGCGCTTACACCCAAGCAGGCGAATCCGCAAGCTACCTGTGCGGCGAGCAGGAAAAAATCCTTGGCTCAAATGGCCTGCTCAAGGCATTCTCCCTTTGCAAATACCCTGCTGCGGGCAACTATGAGGTTTGGGTGAAGATAAACGGCCAGCCCTGCGCGTCAAAAACCGTGGCTGTGGTTGCGCAGGCGGCTCCTGCCCCTGCAAGCGGCTCATGCTCCATACTCGGAAGCAAGCCCACAGCGTATAGCAACGACCACCGCCTCTATGAAATAAGCGTGAAATACGATGGCTATGAACCGGGCGACAAGCTGACATGGAATTGCGGGCCGCTTACCAAATTCATGTCCCTCGGAGGCAACACGTTCGGCAACCCGTCCGTCGCCGGCGGCTCTCTCACCGTGACATGCGAATATGTAGGCAGCCTGGCAATAGAGAACATTCCACCCAAAATATCTGTCAAAATCAACGACGGCCTTTGCGGGGAAGTTTCAACTTAATAGGTGTTTTTGGTGATAATCGGGCTTACCGGAGAGAACTGCGCGGGCAAGGACACACTTGCCGAATACCTGCGCAAAAAAGGCTTCTACTACCTCTCGCTATCCGACATCATACGCGACGAGATTGCGGATGAGGGCAAGGAAATCACCCGTGAAAGCCTCATCAAGAAAGGCAACGAGCTTCGCTTGAAATTCGGGCCGGGCATCCTTGCATCGCGCACCGCGGCAAAGGCGGAAGCGGGCAAGCACTACTGCATAGTGTCCATACGCAACCCATCTGAAGTCGAGGAGCTTCGCAAGCTTCCGAATTTCACGCTCGTGCACGTAAAGGCAAAGCCTGAAATCCGCTTTGCGCGCATGAAAGCGCGGGGCCGAGAGGGCGATCCGCAGACCTTCGAGGCATTCATGCACATCGAAAATGCCGAGGCAAAAAACCGAGACCCCACCATGCAGCAGATGGTGCAGGTGGGCAAGATGGCGGACAAGGTGGCGGAAAACAATGCGGATTTCCGCATGCTTTATGATTCCGCCGATTCCCTCCTTTCTTCCCTTTCATCTGAGTTCAAGGCAACGCGCCCTGGCTGGGACGCATATTTCATGGGAATTGCAAAAGTCGTTGCCACGCGCTCAAACTGCATGAAGCGCCAGGTTGCGGCAATAATAGTGAAGGACAAGCGGATAATTTCAACAGGCTATAACGGCTCGCCCCGTGGCACTAAAAACTGCAACGAAGGGGGCTGCGCACGCTGCAATTCTTTTGCCGACTCCGGCACCAAGCTTGACGAATGCGTGTGCTCGCACGGGGAGGAAAATGCAATAGTGCAGTCCGCCTACCATGGCATTGCGATAAAGGGCTCCACTCTTTACACCACGTTCTCGCCATGCCTCACCTGCACCAAAATGATAATCAACGCAGGCATAGTCGAAGTGGCGTATAACGAGGCCTATCCGCTTTCCGGCCAGGCTGCCGCCCTTCTTGAGCAGGCAGGCGTGGCGCTGAGGCAGGTAAAAATCTAATTCATGCTGCGGGTGAATTTTCCATGCAGGCGCGAAAAGAATCTTCAGGCTACTGGCTCATTCTCGGCCGCGGCGAGGAAATCATCTCCACAATTTCGTCTTGGGCGAAAAAGGAAGGCATTGAAGGCGGCACTGTCGTGGGCATCGGCGGAGTTTCCGAAGCCGAGCTTGGCGCATACGAACTGAAATCATCGCAGTATCTGCGCAAAAAATTCTCAGGCGAATACGAGCTTGCCTCATTCGTGGGCAACATCAACAAGGAAGGCGTGCATGCCCACGCAGTAATTTCATCGCACGATTATGCAGCAATTTCAGGCCACATGTTTTCAGGCAAAATTTCGCTTGTCGGCGAATTTTTCGTAACAAAAACCGAAAGCCTCGAAAAAGCCCCTCTCGGAGTCGGGCTGCTTCGAAAAATAGTTCTGGGAAAATAAGCTAGCGCTTCCTTCTTATGAATTTTACGGCGTGCCTCACCCTGCGCTCCATGAAATTGCTGTATTTGTTTAGCCGATTATGCAAAGCGCGGCAAGCGATGCTGCAGCATGCCTGAACTTGAACGCCTAAGGCTGCCCTTGCCTGGCCGGGTTGCCATCAATTTTCCCATCTGCCATATTTTCCGCTTGAACGGTCAAGTTTTTTAATCCAACCTTCAATCAAATTCCATGCGAGCCGCATTTTTCACATTTGCCGCCATGCTGCTTTTTGCCGGCCTTCCCCTTGCCGATTCAGTGTGCATGCAGAATGCTTCAAGCTTAACCGATGCGCAAAAGCCCTATAAGATAGGCTATTCCTACGAATGCCCGTCCGGAGTGCTTTCCGTGGCGGTGCAGGATTCCGGAGGCACGCCTGCAGCCGGAGTGCGCATCGTGCTTCTTGACCAATCCCCGCCCTATCAAAATGAAACTTATGCCACGGCAGACTCTTCTGGCGCCGCATCATTCCAAATAAGCGAGGGCGGGAATTATTTCGTGTTCGCCTTCAGCTACGGCCATTGCCCGGGCGATGGCAGGGCGCTTCCCACCCTCCCCTCCTGCAAACAAACTCCGCCAAACGAATCCTCGGCTCCAGCTGCATCTAATCAATCATCTTCCCCTTCATCAGAAAACCAATCCGCGTGGGTTTCTCCGAATTCCCTGGTCGGGCACGCCCGCAATTTCACGCTTATTCAGGATGTGAAGCAAAAGCCGGCCTCCAACCCTGGCGAGGAAACTGCCAGGCAAAGCCTTGATGCGTCAGCGGCAATTTCATCAGCACAAAAGTCGATTTCAGAAGCGTCGGCTTTGTCTGGGGGCAGGATGACTGAAAACATCACCATTGCCCTTTCTTTCCTTGGCGATGCCCAGCGCGCCTATATCGCGGAAAATTATCTTCTTGCAAAAAACCTGTCGCAAAAAGCCTCTGACCTGCTCAAGCAAAAGGCAGCAAAATTGCCGGCAAAGCCCGCATCTGCAGGCGGGCAGGTGGCTGTTTCAGGAGGCCTGTTTGGCCTGGATTTATCGAGCCAGGAAACACTTTTTGCAGTCATTGCAATTCTTGGCGCCATCGCCATTCTTTGGGGCATCTACCATCTTATCCCGAAAGGCCCTCTCGATTGATAGAAAGCGTTTAAACCCTTGCGAGAGTTAGCCCCTCCGGTGCGGAAATGTTCCTTTCAGCAAATGATGGGGCCCTGATTGCATCAAGCATACTCATCATTTTCTTCATCGATGCCGTAATAGTGGTGATGGGCTGGATAAACCGCAATAAATTCGATTTTATCCCCCCAAAATTCTTTGGCATAATGTCCGGAGCTTTCACAGAATACGTCGTGAAAAAGTTCGGGCTTGGATTGATTGCCAACTGCTTGTTCATGATTCCGGTTTACATAATCTCAGTAAGCTGGCTTGTGATAATGGCCAAGATAATCCCAAGCATGGCGGGCATCCATGTCGGCATGGTAATAGGCTTCCACCTCGCGCTTCTCCTGCTTTCCCTCATGAAGCTCTCCATCGTGGCAGTGCTTGAGGCAAAATACGGCGTTAAAAAATTCAGGGAAAAAGTGAAAAAAGCAATAAAGGCATTCATGGGCTAAGCCAAAACCTTCGCCCTATTTATGTTAGCCAGGAATTCAGCCTTCTGAATCCCCTGTTGCCTTGCAATACGCGCCTTTTCTTGGATTATGTCGCTTGGCTTGCTTGGAACTCTTGTCAGCATATGCTTGAACTCATCCCTCTCGCCCCTTACAGCCTCAAGATAGCCTTTGGATATCTGTTCTGCAAACGAAACGTCGCTTTTATTTTCTATTTTATACGCCAGCAATGAGATTGGGACCGGCTCGCCATCTTTTGTGGTTCTGACAGTTTCAACAACGTTTTTTAGGCCAATTTCATGCGTATTTCGGCTAATGACTGCACTCTCTACAAGCTCATCTGCCAATTCCTTTACCACATAAATCGTGTTTATGCTTTTTGTGCTCATTGCGGTGCCGCATGCGATTAATTCGGACGAATTGGCAAGCACTTCATCAAGCCCCAGCGCCTTTTCTTCTACCAGGTGCATTTTCATTATTGCCGCCCTTGTTATCCCCCCCAATATATTCGAGGCAAGGCTTGGCGTGTACAGTTTTCCATTAATATTTACAATGAGGTTTGCCCCGGACAACTCAGCTACATTCATCATTATATTCAGGATTAGTGGTTCGCAAATGCCAAGGCTGGGGTCAAATTCTTTTATTATCCTGCTTTTGGCGTTGCCAGAATCTTCATATAACCCAGATGATTTTACATTTGCCTTGAGTGTGGAAAGCTGTTTCAGATGGAACAAGTCAACTGCCCTGAGCGTGTGCGGCATGAGCACTATGGCATCTCCAGGGGCATAGTCTGGCCACACTTCGCACGCAATGCCGAAATGAACCCCTTCCCCCCTTCCAACTCCGAGCCCGCCTCCAGTATATACGAATGGGCGTGCGTATATCCTGTCCCTGCCTGGGAAATTCAGTGACATCATGTCGATTATCGCCGACTCAAATCCAGGCCACACTGGCGATGTTTTTGAAACCAGATTCAGGAATTCAGCCCCATTCTTCATCCTTTCCATGTGCTGGCCAAGCGCGAAAATATTGGGATAACCGTGCCTGCCCATATTTGCAATAATTCCTTCAAATACGGTGCGCGCATATTGCAACGAATTGGAGTCTATTTCGATGAGATTATAGTCGGGCATTTTCCCCTGTTCTGAATCTCTAATGCAGTATATTTTATTATCAAGGTAGGCGTATTGCCCTTTTTCCACCATTCATCCCACCTCCCACCAAAAATACCAACTCAACATTTATATTGATTTAGACAGCTTCTACGACACATGCCAAATTCAAAGAAAATAAAGCTCAATAATGGCGTGGAAATCCCGCCCCTTGGCTTTGGCACGTTCAGGCTTGCCCCGGGGCAGGAAACGGAAGCGGCGTGCCTCGAAGCGCTCTTATTTAGTTGATTAGCACGCACGCGCCGTTGCTGCAATAGTAGTTCTGCGGGCACGACACAAGCTCGGAATTGAAGCCGTTTGTGAAGCAATAGTATTCCCGAAGCTTGCCATTCGTGGTGTCGCAATAGTCGCTTATCAGGAATCCCCCGCTGTCCACCGTCCCTTTCACATTGTAATTCTTTCCGCCGTCAGAATCGCTGCAAGTTTGCGGGGGCGGGTTTGAAGGCGGGCTTCCCGAGCATGCGCCATTCACGCAAGGGGAGGTACAATAATACATAACGTTTGCAACTAGCCCGCCTGCGCAGTAATACTCGCGCACATTGTATCCATCAGTGCAAGAGTCAGTGTAAGATGATGCCGCTCCGCCTGTTACGCTTGGGCCTACCACGGTGCCGGTTTGAGTATAATTCTGGCCGTTGTCCGTGTCCGAGCATTGCATGGGTGCCGGCTGGGAGCGGCACGCATTTGCATCGCATCCATAGGCGCACGCGTATGGTTCCGAAACATATCCATTCGGCCCGCACTTGTATTCTACAAGAGTGGACGAGTCCTGGCAATAATCGCCGTATGTTTGGCCTGCGAATGCCACCGAGCCTGCTACGAAGTAATTTGCCCCATCGCTATCGCTGCATGAGGGGCGTATGCACGCGCCGTTGCTGCACCCATAATCACAGTTTTTGTCTTCCCTATCCATCCTATTGCCCTCGCCAGTGCAGTAATATTCGTAAAGCAAATTAGTGTAAGTTGTATCGCATGCATCGTATTGCGTCATGAAATTACCGCTATAATTGCCCGTTGCATTTCCGCGCACATAATAATCTCTTCCCGAATCGCTTTCGCGGCAGCTTGTATCCTGCGGCGCCGGCCGGCACGTATTTATGAGGCATCCGTTTGCGCACCTTATTCTCTCCTGCTTGACTTCATCGCCATTTCCCGTGCAGTAGTATTCGTATTCTTCATTAAGCCCGGTATCGCAGAAATCGTAATATGTGCCAACTTGTCCATTGTATCTTCCTGTGGCATTCCCAAGAACCTCCGTATTCTTTCCTCCATCGCTGTCCGAACAGGTGCCTGTTGTAGTAGATGGCTGGCACAATCCATTTGTGCATGCCAACCCTGCGCAGCAAGATGGCGCTCCAGGCGAAGTTGCACATGAGGCCGATATGTTCAAGCACGATGGAGTTGGGTTTGGCCCAGGCGGCATGCAATACCCATTCACGCAAGCAAGCCCTGGGCAGCACTGCCGCCCCTGCGCGTCATTGCTTCCGCAGAAGTACCCTGATGGCTGGCACGATGGGGCTGTGTTCGGAACAGGGCATGTGGGTGCCGGCTGGTCGCATATAGTCAGCGTGTAGCAGCCATTATCCGAACTGCCCGGGGGCGTGGTGGCATTTCCACCCGGCGTTGGGCCTGCGCCCTCCATCGTGGATGCGTCTTCCCCAGGATATGTTCCGGGCTGATTGCTTTCCCTGTCCCCCTCCATTGAAGAAGGCTCTTCCCCGGGGTAGTTGCCGGGCTGGTTTCCGTTTGCCGGAGGTTGCCCGTTCTGCCCGCCCGGTGCCCCCCCAGGCAGGCGGGGGATTCCAATAAAGGGCGTATTGTTCTGCACTATCACTAGTGTCCTTCCCCCAAATGTGGTGGTGGTGCAATCGGTTGCCCCTCCGCTTTTTTCTGATGGGAATGAGCCGAACACCTTGGCAATGGTGCTTGTGGTTTTGGCGCTATCAGCTGCAATGCGCGTGCAATTTTCCCCAACTTCACGCACATACTGTTCGGAGTATCCGCCTGCAGTTTCGCGCCCGCTCATCATAAGATAGATTAATGCGAGCTGGAGCAGTATTACAAGGCTGACTCCGATGCCCATCAGTGGGGAATGGGACGAAGAAGGCGCTTGCGGTGCAATTTTTTCTGCCACTAATGCATACCTAAAGTAAGAAGATATAAAAATATTAGGTCGGGACCCGAAATTCCAGTGCTGCCAACTTTAGGCGTAGCGCACGATTTCCTTGAGGCTTTTTCTCGATGGCGGCGCATGTGGCAGGCCAGATACCTTATGCCCGAGCCCGATTACAATCGGCACTTCCTCGTTTTCTTTCAGCCTTAGCGCCAATTTAGCAGTATCCTCGTCAGGGGTGAGCAGGCAGCTGTCTATGCCCAGCTCCGCTGCCGCAAGCGCCATGCAAAGCGCAGGCATGGAAACCGACATGTATGCGTCGTGCAGGCGCATTTTGTCATCCTTGACGCTTGGGGGGCCTATGCAATCTTTCTCGAGCACGATTGCAACCACTATTGGGGGGCGTGAATGGAACCTGCCATACACGGCCATGCCCTTGAGCTGCTGGATTGCAAGGCCGTCCCTGACCACCACAAAATTCCAGGGCTGCAAATTGAGCACGCTTGGCGCCCATCTTCCCGCCTCAAGTATTTTTTCTATTTCTTCCTTGCGCGGCGCCTGCGCAGTGAACTCGCAAGTAGTCCTTCTGGAGGCTATGGCATCGAATACCGGAGATTTGCTTTTTGGCGCCGCGTCTTTAGGCATTGGTCATATGCCATGCGCGAACGGGTTATATTCCTTTTGTTATGAAAAGAGTGAAAAAAGAAATAATGAAAAAAAGAAAAAAGCCTAGTTGTTCTTGAGGTCCTTTATCTTTTCCTCAATCCCTTTCAGCTCTTTTTGCAAGGACTCCTTGTATTCCGAGAGAAGCTCTATTTTCTCCTCCTTTGTCAGGAAATTCCTTGGGGCGTCATAGCCTCCGCAACATCCATTCATGCTATCCACCTCTGCCCGTTATATCGGGCATACGATATTCAAATGCGCGATATATTTAAATATATCGGTCATCCGATACCACTCCATGGGCCAATTCTGCGATATGCGCGGCTTCCTCGCATTCATGGTGCTCCGCATGATAAGCAAGAAGAACATGTCAGGCGAGGCCATCCGCCGTGAAATACAAACGCGCAAGGGCGCAAAGCCAAGCCCGGGCACGGTTTACCCTGTACTGAAAGCCCTTTCTGAAGCTGGCCTTATTGAAGAGGCTGCTACAAAAGGAAAAACCAAAACTTACCGCATCACGCCTGCTGGCAGGCGCGAGCTCTCCATGGCCACGCGCCGCTTTGTGTCAATGTTTTGCGACATGAAGGATGAATTCTGATTAATTCGCTGGAGACGGCATTATCGGGCCATGATACCATGCTGCGCCGTCTCCCGTGAAGCTTTTCTTCACCACGCAAAAGTCAGTTCCGAATGGCTCTATTGCACACGCCTGCCCTGCAGAATTCTTTGCCTGAACCTTTATTTGCGCCGAGCCTGATGCGCCGTTGTCAAGCAGGCTTAATCTTATGTGGTTTGTAAACCATGCTCCCGTTCCGATGAACGAGCCGCTATTTGCCTGCAGCGCACCGTTTGTTGACAGGAGCCTGTCATCCCAATTCATGTAAAGTTTTGGCCCCGGCCCGCTATACGCGCAAGGGGCGCTTGAGTCGCGGCTTGCCCTGCAGGCCCAGCCTGAAAACGTAAAAGAATTGTAATTATACCCCCAAGCATCATACCCACCGCTGCCCTGCTTATTAGACCCTGCATGCGCAGCCACAGCCAGCAGCAGCACGAAAACCAAGCCTCTTGCTATGCCCATATAACCACCTCATGTTCCTGTCTGCGTGCACACAACATCCGGGTCAGGGCAAACCGGGTTTTGCCCCGGGCAGTCTGAGCATGCGTGCTTCGTGCTCCATGTGCTCACTTGCCCCGTGCAGCAGCAGCTGTATGAAAATTCGCTTGAGCTTACGGTGACAAATCCGCTTGTGGTGCTGAAGTATTTGCACGTGGTGAAGCATTCCGGGGCGGGTATTTCCGCCATTGCAGAATCACCCTGCGCCTGTATTATTGCCTGGCATGATGATTGGCTGTTTTCACCATTTGAATTTACCGTCAAATTGCGCTGCGCGCAAACTGAAGAGCAGCTTACCGGAGTGCTGTCGCACTTGTCCCCCTTGCCGTCCCCATCAGAATCGCTTTGCGTTGGATTGTATGCCCCCACGCAATTGTCAACGTTGTCGCACGCATAGTCGTTGTCGGCATCTGTGCACTTGCATTTGCAGCTTACGCAGGAATACCCGGAACTGCTGCACTCCAATACGCCCGCCTCGCACTGTTCCCCGGTTTCCATTTTGCCATTGCCGCATACCGGCTCTGGATAAACGCACTTGCAGCCCTGCGTGCATATCTGCCCTGACAGGCAGGAAGACGCGCTTCCATCGCACTGCTCGTTCGTTTCCAATTTCCCGTTCCCGCAAACCGGCGGAGGGGTGATACACTTGCATTGGACACATGATTGGCCGGTAAAGCACGTTGTTTGTGCCCCGTCGCACTGCTCGTTGGCATCAAGCCTGCTATTCCCGCATAATGGCAGCATGGATGTATTCGAAGTTGTATTTGGAGTCACAAGCGTGGCATTCGGCAAAACGGTGGTGTTTCCAGTCACTGTCCTGTTTGCAGTGCCGTTTCCCGTTACTGTAGTATTTGGCAGCCT
>ORJL011715638.1_pt1 | contig 10701 bp, 6 predicted proteins | sample 1779941 | NCBI WGS metagenome assembly ORJL01 (sample SAMEA104232317, study PRJEB22302) | groundwater metagenome | biome: forest; feature: aquifer; material: groundwater | place: USA | collected 2011-08-07 | depth 5.8 m | reverse complement strand
TCCACGGGAGCGCGGCGTCAGCCGATCATCATCTACATCACCACCGCGGACTTCGATCGGCTGAGCATCTGCAACGAGAAGTACGACTACGCCTGCAAAGTTCGTGACGGCATTATCGTCGATTCCGCCTTCTTGCCGGTGATCTACGAAGCGGGGAGGGATGAGGATTGGACCCGCCCGGAGGTGTGGCGAAGCGCCAATCCCAACCTCGGCGTCTCGGTGAGCGAGGAGTACCTGGACCGCGAGTGCCGGCGGGCCCAGGAAACGCCGACGTACGAGAACACCTTCAAGCGCTTGCACCTCAACATGCGTACGCAGCAGGACGTGCGCTGGCTTCCGATGGAGAAGTGGGACGCCTGCGGCGGCGCGGCGATTGATGAGACGTCGCTCGAAGGCCGGCGCTGCTGGGCCGGGCTGGATCTGTCCACGACCACGGACATCTCGGCGCTTGTGCTGGTGTTCTCCGACGCATTAGACCAATACGGCGAGCTCACCAGCACCGAAGGCACGATCACCGTCTTACCGTACTTCTGGATCCCGGAGGACGGTGCTCGGCAGCGTGAACGCCGCGATCGTGTTCCGTACCTCACCTGGGCCAACCAAGGTCTGATCGAGATGACCCCGGGCAACGTGGTCGACTACGACGTTATCCGCAAGCGGATCAATGAACTATCCAAACGATTCGAGCTGCCCGAGATCGCCCTCGACCGTTGGAACGCCACGCACCTGGCCTCACAACTCTCCGGCGACGGCTTCGAGATGGTCGCCTTCGGCCAAGGCTACCGCGACATGACCGCGCCGACAAAGGAGATGGAGAAGCTCGTCCTTTGCGGGAAGCTCCGACACGGCGGAAATCCCGTGCTACGCTGGATGGCCAGCAACGTGGCCGTTGAAATGGACGCCGCGGGCAACCTCAAGCCCTCGAAGAAGAAGTCCATCGAACGAATCGACGGCATCGTCGCGACGATCATGGCCCTGGGCCGCGCTATGCTCACCCCTCAATTCCAGAGTGTCTATCAGACGCGAGGGGTGCTGACCTTGGAGTGGTGACACGAACGAAAACCTCCGCTCTGTGAAGGACCGCAACACCGCCCGGATCGACGGCGTCGTGGCGCTAATCATGGCCCTGTCCCGAGCCATGCGGCACGAGCAGGACCAGAGCGTCTACCAAGCACGGGGGGTCTTGACTGTGGAGTGGTGAAACTGCAATGAACGCGCCGACTGGCGGGGGATCGCCATCACGCAATCGTAGGCGTCACCGAGAGGATCTAGAATCAGGCATCAGCTCCCCTGACGATTCGCACGCATCGCACGGCTCGAAATGGTCGTTCCGGCGATCCGGATCAGCAGGCACAGAACCGTGACTCCCCATTCCGAAACAGCGGGTATGGCGACCGGTCCGGCTGCTTCGTACGCGCCGACGTCGTTCACAGATCCGCTTCGCGCGCGCTGACGTCCCGCTTGATGCTTGACGTATTGGTGGAGCACATCGTGTTCAGGCAAGACGGCCGGCGGAAGCGCCGCGGCACCATCGATGCAAGCCGAGGCCGTCGCCAGCTCATAGTCTTGAATCGCAAAATCCTCGAATCCCGGTGAGGACGTCTCAATCGATGTGCCGTCGTCGTGGATCACGGCGGCCAGCGGCCCGCCGAAGCTGTCCAGCCAGCCGGGCTTGAACCAGTTGTGCGTCAGATCCAGCACGCCATCGCTGTCGAGCATCGCGAGGCCGGTTCCCGAGGTTGTCACGTAGGCGATGTTGTTGCGGGCGTCGCAATGGTTGGCGTTCGTCGAGAGACGAAAAAGCGTCGTGCCATCCGTGCGAAGAGATACGACTGTGTTGTGGTAGAAATAGAGCGTGCCATTGCGGTAGTCACCCGTGGTTCCACTGTCGCCGCCATAGTGGACAATCTGCTTGTTACCCGCGCCGGCCGGTTCAATTAGGGTGTTCCCGTAGACATGGGTCGCGACGTAGCCCGGGTCGGAGCGAATCAACATGCTGTCCTCGCCGTCGACAAGGTCCAACTGGCGATTGCCGCCTTCGATCCAGTTGTAACGCACGACAAGGGCGGCGGAGCGGTCCTTGAGGTTGTTTCCCCCGGCGCCACTCAGCAGCGGGCCGAAGCGGTTGTATTGGAAGACCATGCCGATCGCGGCGACGTAGACGTTGTGTTCGAAGTTGCTGCCAATGTTGCCGTTGCCAAAAATGTAATTGCCCTCGACCAAGACATCCGAGGCGGCTTCGTCATCGCTGGAGCTGACAAACAGCCCATTGCCGCTGTCGCGGAGAATGCAATTGCGAATCGTGATGTGTTCGCCTCGTTCAACGTGAATGGCCGCGCCGTTCATCGCATAGGTCTGGACACTGCCGGAATCATCGGTGAAGGAGTTCGGTGGACGGGCCCCGCGGATGTCCAGGTTCTCCACGACGACGTATCGCGGCAAAGTGTCCGCGGGAATGGATGAGCCGCCGATCTTGATGACGGATCGCGGTTCATTCCAGTAATCCAACGCGAGCCGGGTGGTGGCGTTCGCCCCGTCGATGATGGGAAGCGCCCCACCCGGACCGCCGACTCCTCGTACGACGAGGGGAGCCATTGATGTTCCGGTGCGTCCGATGACCCGTTTTTCGCGATAAGGAGTCGCACGCCAGTAGATAAGCACAGTGTCGCCAGCCGAGAGCGATTCCCAGGGGACTGCGCCGATGGATGAAAACGGCTTTCCGTCGCCCACTTCGTAGGTTGCTCCATTCGCGAGTGGCATGAAAATGCTGACGCCGATCGCGAACGCGGCGCCCGCCAATAGACGCGGTCTGTTTCCCCGGCAGTTCATCGATGCACCCCCGTAGTTAATGGTAGCACCCCACGGTGGACTGTCACGCGGTGATGGAAGAAACGAAAGAATCGCTTCGAATTCGAACGCACCTAAAGTGAGGGCGATTTGCGGGCTGGATTAGACTTTCCATCCTCCCCAATCCCGAACAGGAGGCGGCCGGGTTCCGCCAACGGTCGCCACGCTTCCGATACGGCAAGTTCCCGAGCGTGCGCGTCAAGCGCCGAAGGCAAAATGGCGCACCGGAGGGGCTCGTCCTGCCGGAGGACCGCTACGTGCTGTGGAGGGAAGACGATGTTCTCGCCGACACGTCGGGCATCATTCTGGTCGCTGTTGGCATCGACGGTGCGACGCGGGTCGACGCGATCGAACACGGCGAGAATCCCATATTCTGCGTGCACGCTCACGCCACCACCGTAAAGCTGGACGTGAACGAAAACCTTCGGCCGGTGACGGATTGCAACACGGGTCGAATCGACGGCATCGTGGCGACCATCATGGCCTTGGGTCGCGCCATGCTCGCTCCTCAATTCCAGAGCGTCTCCCAAACCCGCGGGGTTTGGACGGTGGAGTGGTGAGGGGAGGCTGCCGACCGTGAGCTTTCAGAGCTGGAGAAGAGCAGATTTCGCACAGGAGCGAACCTTGTGGGCGGATGGAGGGCGAACTCGTGATCGACATCCGCCTGGAAGCGATCGTGCCTATGAGGGAAGTGCTGCGGTGCCTTCCTCTGCGGCCCAGCGGCAAGTGCGTACACATCGGTGCGATCTATCGATGCACGCAGTGAGGCATCCGCAGCGCGGCGCTTGCAGCGACCCGCAGCCAGCCAGCTCAAGTGGTTGGCATTCGACCGCGGAGTAACAAGAGAGCGAAGGAATGGACAACGTAGGAAGAAACGGGGGAAGACCGCGTCTCAAACGAGGTATTGCGGACTCACCGAGACTCACGCGAAACAGCGACGTGACTACTCGCAACCCGTTGCGACAGTTCAGACCGGTCGTTGACCGAAGTGGTACCTCTCGGGTACTCATTTCAACGACGCTCGGCGCCCACAATCTCGCCGCGCGTACTCGGCATCGTACGATTACTCTGTCCTCAAGCGGTACCCAACCCCGGTTTCCGTAATCAGATGCCTTGGACGGGAGGGGTTTTCCTCCAGCTTCTCGCGCAATTGGTGAATGAAGATCCGCAGGTAGTGGTTTTCTCCGGCGTGGCCCGGTCCCCATACCTCCTTGAGCAACTGCCGCTGAGTCATCACCAGAGTCCCGTGACGCACAAGTACGGTCAGCAGCTTGTATTCAATCGGTGTCAGGTGCACGAGCTCACCCTTCCGGCGAACCTCTCGGCGCCTTAAATCGACCGTGATGTCACCAAACGAAACCGTCGCCAACTCCGTCCCGGCATTCGGTGACGTCGCGTGCCGCGACGCGACACGAATGCGAGCCATCAGCTCGCCGACGCTGAAGGGCTTCGTGAGGTAGTCATCTGCTCCGGCGTCGAGAGCGGCCACTTTGTCTTTCTCTTGCCCGCGGGCCGACAGGATGATGATGGGAACTCGCGACCACTCCCGAATTCGACGTATGACCTCAAGCCCGTCAATATCGGGAAGGCCAAGATCGAGAATGATTACTTCCGGATTGTTTTGCGACGCTTCCAGGATCCCTTGACCACCTGTGGCCGCCTCGACAAGTCGATGACCCGCGGCTTCCAGCGCGGGCCGAAGGAAGCGACGGATTTGGATCTCGTCCTCGATCACCAGAACCGTCGACGGTGCCGTGGTCATGATGTTGGTCCGTGGGTTGGAGCCGTCACATTCGAGGAACCGGCGGCTGGATTTGCAAGCTCCGAATTGTCCGATGACCCGCGTGTCGGCGGAGCGTTAGGCGACTTCGGGATCGTAAACCAGAAACATGCCCCGCCTTCCGGGCGATTTTGGGCGGCGATCTTTCCGCTGTGAAGCTGAACAATGGCGCGGCAGATCGCCAGCCCAAGTCCTGTTCCGGCCCGGTCAGTCGGCGGCCGATCGCGGACGAACTTGTCGAACAAACGACTTTCCGCGCCTGGCTGGAGTCCCGGTCCGTTGTCGAGTACCTCCAGTCGCACGCCCGCTGGGGTCGTTCGGGCGTTGATTTCAATCGTTGAGCCGCGCGGCGTGTACCGCGCTGCGTTCTCAAGCAGATTCACCAAGACCTCCTCCATGAGCACGCCGTCGACGAAGACAGGCGGAACGTCAACTTCGACATCGGTTTCGACCGAATGGCCGCGCAGCACCTCATCGAGTCGCGTCAAGGCCGATCCCACGATATCCTCGAGAGGATACCACTCCTTGCTCACCTTGATCCCGGGTGACTCCAGGCGCGTCATTTCCAGGAGCTTGCCCACGAGTTGGTTCATGCGCGTGCCTTCATCGTAGATTGAATTCAGCAATTCCCGTTGCTGCTCGTCCGACATTCGACCGCGATTTTCCAGCAAGACGCTGGCCGAGCCGGCGATGGTGGCCAGCGGCGTCCGCAAATCGTGTGAGACGCAGCTCAGCATCGCATTTCGTAGTTGTTCGGATTCCGCGTCGACGCGAGCATGCTCGGCTTGCTCAGCAAACTTGGCGCGATCCAGAGCGATGGCCATTTGGATGGCGAAAGTCTCCAGCAGGTGCCGCTGATCGGGCTCCAGCAGACGGGTCCGGTCCTTCGGTCGAAGCGCCAAGACGCCTAGTGCTTTTCCCGAGGCGACGATTGGCACGTACATTGCGGCGACTCCTGACAGCGTTTCTGTGCTCCAGCCAGCCCATTGCTGATGATCGAACACCCATTGCGCGGCGGCTCGTTCATTGCCTGGCTCGACGCGAGACTCGCCGTGGCTTGCCGCCAACGCGAGAGTTCCGTTGGCGTCCGGCAGCAGCACCGCGGTGTCGCCCTGGAAAACGTCCGACACGTGGCGGGCGGAAACTTGCATCAAGTTCTTGGTGTCCACTTGGGCAGCAAGCTGGCGACTCATGAAATACAGGGCCAACGTGCGAAGATAACGCTCCCGTGCCGCGAGGACCTGCCGTCGCACGCGCTGCGTGAGACCACTGACGACCAGGGCGGTGATGAGAAGGACGATGAACGCGAACAAGTACTGCGCGTCCGAAATCGCGAAGGTGAGGTACGGCTCGGTGAACAGGAAATCAAATAGGAGTGCCGAAAGGAAGGACGCGAGCACGGACGGACCAAGAGAAAACCGGCTGGCCACGAAAACCACGCCGGCCAGATAAATCATCGTGAGGTTCACCGGCGAGAAATGGCGGAACATGAGGGCGGCGACGCCAGTGCAAAGCGCCATGACCCCAATGGTTGCAGCGTACTGGCGCCAGTCGGCCCTCCTGCGCGGCGCCGCCCGGCGGGCCTCGCGGCCCTCCTCTGCGTCGCCTTTCACGACATGTACGTCGATCTCACCGCTGCCGCGGATCAGATCGTCGACGATGGAACCGCGAAGCCACTCGCGCCACCGCGGCAGCGCGGGTTTCCCGATGACGATCTTGGTGAGGTTCCGGCTCGCCGCGAAAGCTAGGATCTCGTCCACGATTCGCTCGCCGCTGAGCACCGTCGCTTCGGCCCCGAGTCGTTCCGCCAATTGCAGATTGCGGCGTACTTGCGCGGTGGTTTTCTCCGATTGCCCCGGAGTCTCTACGCTCGCGGCGATCCACTCGGCGTGAGACGCTGCGGCCATTCGGCGAGCCGTCCGAATCACCCGCCCGGAAAGCGGACTCGGACCGATGCAAGCGAGGATTCGATCGGCCGTCGCCCAGGGGCGGACGTCGCGGCGTCCGGCCCGTTCAGCCAGCACTTGCGCACCGACCCGCGCAGCGGTCTCGCGCAGGGCAAGCTCGCGGAGCGCTACGAGGTTCTCACGCCGAAAGAACTGCTGCACAGCCCTCGCCACCTGGTCGGCGACGTACACCTTCCCTTCTCGCAGTCGTTGCAGGAGTTCATCCGGCGGGGTATCGATCAGTTCGATCTCATCCGCCCGCTCGATGACCGAATCGGGCACGGTCTCGCGTACCGCTGCGCCTGTGATCTGAGCTACAACATCGTTGAGCGATTCGACGTGCTGAACGTTGACGGTCGTGAATACGTCGATCCCGGCGTCGAGCAACTCCACTACATCCTGCCAACGCTTCGTGTGTCGAAGGCCCTCGGCGTTACTGTGGGCCAGCTCATCGACCAAAATCAGTTTCGGTTTGCGTCGGAGCGCCGCGTCGAGGTCGAACTCACGCAGGCGGACTCCGCGGTACTCGACCCATCGGGGAGGGAGTTCTTCCAAGCCGAGCTTAAGCGCATCGGTCTCCGGGCGTGCGTGCGTTTCGATGTAGCCCAGGACGATCTCGGAGCCGGAGCGGCGTTTCTCATGAGCCTCCTGCAACATCGCGAAGGTTTTGCCCACGCCGGGGCACATGCCGAAGAAGACCTTCAGCCGGCCGACGTGACGTTGCGGCTCCTCGGCCTGCGCGCGGGCCAACATCGCATCGGGGTCGGGTCTGGAATCCTCGCGCGTTCGGTCCATGCATTCTCTCCACCGAACATTCTCACCGAACCGCGTCGCGGCGTGAAATCGGGGCTACGTTTCCTGTAGCCATCGCCGGTGGAGGGGATATCCGCATCGAAGGCACAACTTTGGCGAGAGCGCGGCCGCGGCCTCCATCGAGCGAATGGGGCCCTCCGGCCTCGATCCCGACGCGATTCTCCGCTGGGGGACTTTGAGAACAAAGCACCGCAACAAGAAGCCCCAGGGCCGGCAGCAAAGCAACCGTTACGAACGCGCGAGATGCATCTGATGCGGATGTGGGTGCCATCGAAATCGATGGCACCCACACCGCCAGGATAAAATAGACGTCCACGTTATCGACCTTCCCTGCGGGATCGACCCTAGGCCGCAAAGAGCGACGATAGCCACGTCGTCAATGCACTCAGGAGCAACGGAAGCCACAACATGTCTCTGAACGGGTGATAGTGCATAGTCTTTCTCCGAATCGGCGTTTTCCTCCAAGGGCCCGCTCGGGACATCCCGAGCCAGAATTACCCTCGAAGGACGGTCTCAGAATCTCACAATGAGATCAATCGCGAACATGAACTGGTCCATCTGGGTTCCATTGTCATAGGCCGGGAGATTGTATCCGCGCTCGTAGCGTAGTTCAGGTCGGACAGTCACCAGCTCATTCACGGTATGGCTCCAACCGATCCCGTGGCTCGAATAGGTGTTCCGGTACCCGGTTCGCTGGCCCTCATCATCACGCAGGAAGTCATTTCGAATCGTAAGGTAATCCTTGTCGGTCAGCTTGATTTCCAAATTGTGGACGGCACCCCACTCATCCGACAACCCTGGTTGAAAGAATCCCGGCCCACCGCCTCCGCCAAAGCGCCGGACAGGCCCCCAGTTGACAGAACCGCCCAAGAAGGCATCTCGCTGCCACATGTAGTACGCCTCGGTTGACATGTGAACTTCGTCATTGAATTTGTGCGTCCAGGTTGCAACTATGTGCTGGAGATTATCATGGAAGTCCTCCCATTTTCCTTCGCCCAGCATGTTGATGCCGCCCCAGAACGAATCCTTATTGTCGTCAGAGACCCACCGGACCATCAAATGACCGTTGGGCTTTGTGGAGTCGTCCCAAAGGGCAACGTCGTTAGTTCCGAGTATGCCGAGTTCCACGGTCCAATTCTGATTGAGCCGGATGTCTGCCAGGACTCCCATGTAACTGTATGGGTCATAGGAGAACATGATAGAATGCGTGAACATGTAATTGACGGGGGTCGGGCACGCCTCGATATCGGGTGTCGAAATGAAGCGCCCGATTTTGAGCGTCATTCCTTCGGCCACATCTGGAAAATACCAACGGACATCGAACTCCGGAATATCGCCGCCGTATAGGTTGTTTTTCTCCAACAGCTGATCGCTGAAGAATCCCTTCATGAGCATGTACCGATAGTCGATGCCGTACAGCGCGAGGACGTGAAAGCCCCAATCCACATGGTCCGTCTGGACAGTGTCCAAGGCTCTCTCAACGACAAACACAACTTGGTCAAGTTCCGGCCGATCCGGAACAAGCGGATACGCCGTAGGAGTATTGGATTTATGGGAAGTGCTCAGGTTGAAGGACGGGCTGACCCAACCGTACAACTTGATATGATTGTCCTTGAGGAACTCGCCAAATTTCGTTGGGCCGAATGCCTTCTGCAAAGGATAATCCGGTGTTGTATCCGGAACTCCAATCGTGGGGCCGAGAAATTCGGAAAACGGAAAAGGCGGCGATTGGAAAGGGGCGGGCAGCCCACGCCGGGGCGGGCCGGAGTCATCGGAAGCGGCCGCCTCCGGACTGAGGGACAGAAGCCCCGGTTCCTTCTTCTCTGCCGGCTTTGGCGTTTCCTGGGTAGCCGTGGGCGCGTTTTTGGCAGGGCCTTGTTGATCGACCTGTGCACTGATGCACGCCATGAGGATCGAGATTGCCATTGCGTTGAGCATTAGTTTCTTCCTTCCGTGGACGGCGCAGCGCCTCGCGCGGCGAGCGGCAGTTGGCGTTTCGGTTCCGGCAAGGGGGCCGGCGCGGCACCGCCGCGCCGACCCGTGCGCTCGTTACTGTTACTTGGTCCCCGGTTTCGGTGTCGACTTCTGCGGCGCCGCGGGCGTACTACCCGGAGGCGCAGCCTTCACCGGCGTCTGAGCCGGCGTGAAAGGTTTCGACAGGGGATTCGATTGTTGGGGCTGTCCGGGCTTGCCCGGCTGAGCCGCGTTGGACTGAGTTGCCACCAATGTAACTCCAATGCCCGCTTGAGTTCGGGCGAAACTTCAGCCGGCGCCGACGCCACCATGGCATCGCCACCGACCGACTTAGGAAACCAACCTATTCGACCGCTTTCCGCCCACCGGTCCCGTCCAGAGCCAAGTTCAATGTCAGCACGTTGACACTTGGTTCACCCAGGATGCCGAATTGGCGACCTTGTGTGTGTTGATCCACAACCTTCGCAACGGCGTCCGCGGTCATTCCCCGAGTTCGCGCCACCCGCGGAATCTGAATGTGGGCCGCGGCGACGCTGATGTGCGGGTCCAGGCCGCTGCCCGAGGCCGTTACCAGATCGATGGGAATTGCCACGTCGTCCGGAATCCCGGAATCGCGCAGCTTCGCTACGCGACCGCGAATCGCGTCGAGCTGCGCCGGATTGCTGACCGCCAGATTGCTGCCGCTGGACGAAGCCGCGTTGTACGGAAACGGACCGGTCGCCGACGGCCTGCTCCAAAAGTACTTCGGATCACCGAAGGGTTGTCCGATCAGCTCCGACCCGACTATCCGACCATCCTGAGTAATCAGGCTCCCATTGGCGCGGCCCGGAAAAACGAGTTGCGCTATTCCGGTCATCGCCAGGGGATAGGCGATTCCGGTCAGCAAGGTGAACGCCAGCAGCATTACGCACGAAGTTCTCAATTCTTTGAGCATGATTCCATCACTCCCTATACCAACCCCATCGCGGACAGAAGCACGTCAATGGCTTTAATGCCGACAAAGGGTACGAGCAGCCCACCCAGCCCGTAGATGAAGAGATTCCTGGCGAGAAGAGTCTGCGCCCTTGCCGGCTTGTAGCGCACGCCGCGCAGTGCAAGCGGAATGAGAAAGACGATGATCAGCGCGTTGAAGATGATCGCGGACATGATGGCGCTTTGCGGCGTGGCCAGCCGCATGATGTTCAATGTTGCCAGCGCGGGGTACGTGCCCTTGAATGCGGCGGGAATGATCGCAAAATATTTCGATACGTCGTTGGCGATGCTAAAGGTGGTCAGCGATCCGCGAGTCATAAGCAATTGCTTCCCGATTTCGATGATCTCGATCAGCTTGGTCGGGTTGCT
>ORJL010716342.1_pt1 | contig 10703 bp, 8 predicted proteins | sample 1779941 | NCBI WGS metagenome assembly ORJL01 (sample SAMEA104232317, study PRJEB22302) | groundwater metagenome | biome: forest; feature: aquifer; material: groundwater | place: USA | collected 2011-08-07 | depth 5.8 m | reverse complement strand
CTTTAGAAAATAAGCACTATAATAACACATACCATTTACTAAATCAACTAAATACTCTAAACCAGAACAAAAACCAAAACCAGAACAAAAACCAAAACCAGAACAAAAACCAAAACCAGAACCTAAACCAAGAAAATAGTAAAAACCAAAAAACAACATATAATATAAAAATAACCCAAATAAAAACGTTTAGAAAAACAATTGGATTACCCCTTGTAACAGAAGAGGCAGACCAAAGTTATGCTGATCATATATTATTTATATTATTAACCATACTAAATATAAATAAAATTCTATGTTATCAAATATTAAATGTATATAATATAAAGTATAAATATATAAAAGGTAAGTTAATAATAAGAATATATGAGTGTCCAAATAAGAGACAAATATATTCAGACCTAGTTAAATTTAATATATTAGAATATATAGATATTAAGATTGAAAAAATAAATTTAAGTTCTAGTTTATTGGCATTAGTGATAGAACCAATATTAGAAAATCCTCTATTATTAGAAGATAAAAATAATGTATATATAAATTTTAATAATTGGTATGAATATATAAAACAATATATGTGTGATAATACAATAAGTGAAATCAATCAACAAATCCTAATATATAAAAAGGTAAAGTTTATATTTTAATTATATAGTAAAACAATGGGTAATATTTGTTAATATTTATAATATATAGTAGTTAATTTTTTGGTATCATTTTCTTTTTTATCATTTTAAATATTTCTTTTCCAAATGGGGTTTTAGGCTTTTTAAAAATATTTATTTTTATGATCAATAAAAAATATGGTAATGGCATAGAAATATGTTGTTGGTCAAGCAAGTAACTTAAATAATAGTTTATAAATATAAATGGAGTTTGAACTTGGCTCAGAAGAAGGCTAGTTTATTGGTATAATATATGTTAGAAGATTAATATTTTATTAATTCATACAAATGTAGAGAATTTTATATATAGTTAAATCCTAGGACTTTTAATGCATATGTATAAAAGTCCGTAATATAATACAAATCATATTAATAGAGACTTAGTCTTTGATCTATTCAACTATCTATAATTAATATTAATATGACTCTTTAATAAGTTTTAATAGAGGTTAGGATAAAATAAATAAATATATTAAATATTATCAATATTTTAAAAACATTGATATTTTATATAACTCAAGAGACTGCATACTAATTCATTGAACTTATAATAAAAATATATATAAAAAATTATTAGTTAATAGATAAACAATTCTAGACGATGATAATTAACTAACTTTCTGGAGTATTAAGTCATGATGAAACTGAGATAAGGTTCATTCTAATTTTAGACAGCAGTAAAGAATTTTGAACGAGTTATAGAGATAAGATTCAGCTAATAAACTAGTAAGATATAGAATATAGATTAAAAGAATACTATATTTTAAAAAAGTACTGAATAATCTATGTGCCAGCATTCGCGGTGATACATGAAGTATAAGTCTTTTTCAGTTAGACTAGGTTTAAAAAATTAATAGATGTATAGAGTAAAGTAATGTTAATGGAGACTATTAGATACATGGTCATATATTTAACTAATATGAAATGATAATAAGTGAAAACTGTTAACCTATAAATACTGACATTCCACTAATTAAGGTATAAAATAATGATAAGAATTAGATACTCTGGTAATTTATACTGTAAATTTTAATTCTTTATAATGAAAATAAAAAATTTACCTGGATACTACGATTACATGATTAAATCCTAAAAGTATTGGTAGAAAAGAGTATTAATTGATGGTATATGAAATTTAATTTGATGATCCACAAGAAATCTTACTTTATTTAGTAAATAGATTAATAGAAAATCTAATATAATTAGTAGGTGATGCATGACTGTTGTCAGTGGTTATTTTGATATTAGATGCAAATATTATTAATTATAAAAGAAGACTAGTCAATATGTTCTATATAATAAAGGCTATCTTTGTATAACAATGTATTAAATAATATAATAAATATAATTATAAAAATAAAAAATATACTCAGTACATAGTTAATCTGAAAAGATCTAACGGAGTAGGAACCAAAAGTAATCATATCTAAGAGTAATATGGTGAAAACAATTCTTTTTTTATACAAATCGCCTGTCAATTCAAGGTATTATAATGGAAGTAAATAATTAAAATATTTTGGTAGTATATTCTAATTAATAAAGTACAATTATAAGACTATGAATAAGTCATAACATGGTAATGGTATAGGAATATGTTGTTGGTCAAGTATTAATAGTATTTTTAATGCAGCCTTAGGTTATATTAACGAATATATAAAAATATATAATACGGATTTTGATACATTTGCATTCAAAATCCTTGATGTTAGAAGTAGTAATAAGATAGCTTAATAGGTAAAGCAATAGTTTGAAGGACTATATAATGTTAGTTCAATTCTAGCTCTTACAAAGATATATTTTATATTATAATTAATATATAAATATATTAGTATATATGGGATGTCTATAAATTAGGATTTATAATGCACATGGTTATATTAACGAATATACATACATGCTATGCACGAGGTATATTCTAATCCGTTATCTATAAATGATAAAAAAATTATTACAAATATTTGAAGAAACAGGAAATATATCAAGATTAGATAATCATGTAATAATACCTAAATATTTAACACAGGATATTAAAAAAAAAATAAATAGTGTTACTAATATAAATAATCCAAATGATATACACATATGAAAAAAAGATAGCAGAGTATTAGATTATATTCAAAATTATATAATAGATTATACAAAAATAGACAAAATAAATCCAGATATAATGTCAAAAGTATATCCCTATATACAAATAGGACAATTATTTAATCAGGATAAATCTATAATAAAAAATATAAATAAAATAAAATTAATAATAGATATGAATTTAATGCTTTATCTAATGGATTATGCAGTAAAAGATAATAGAGAAAATATAATAGTATATGAAATATTATTAAAAATAGTACAATATAATAAAATAGAATTGGAAAACCATAATACAAATGATTATGTATTGTGTACATATTCCAAATATTATAAACCTCCAATAAAAAGAATAAATATAAATTATAAAAATATATTAGGTATAAGTCCAGGAGAAATCGAAATAATAAAATGAACAAACCAAGAATATAAAGAAATGATAAAATATACAAATAATTTAATAAATGAAATAGAAAAAATATTGGGAAGACAAAAAACAAAAATTATTATACCATATCCAAAATCAAATATGGAAATATTAGAAAATATATATAATGATATGATAATAGAATGTAACATGAATAATATAATAAAATAATATAACAAAATTTATAACTCAAAGGTAGAGTAGGTGTCTTCTAAACACTAAATAGTAGTTCAAATCTACTTAAATACTTAATATATATTATTTATATCCAAACTAAAATAATATATAATTTTTATATACAAAGTATATAAATATATTTGATACATCCAAAGTAAAATAATATATTACATCTGCATTAAAAATCCTATATTTTAGATGTAAAAAATAAATAGATGAGTAAAATCCACAAGTCATAAAGATATAGGAATACTATATTTAATATTTGGTATAATAAGTGGAATAATAGGATCGATACTCTCATTAATAATAAGATTAAATTTAATAATAGAAAATTGAATAAGTAATAATGGATATAATGCAATAATAACAGGACATGGATTATTAATGATATTTTTTTTTGTAATGCCAATATTAATAGGAGGATTTGGAAATTGATTTATACCATTAATGATAGGATCACCCGATATGTCCTATCCAAGATTAAATAATATAAGTTTTTGATTATTAATCCCATCAATAATATTATTAGTAATATCCACACAAATAGAAGATGGAGTAGGAGCAGGATGAACAGTATATCCACCATTAAGTGGATTAACAGGTATATCAAATAATAGTGTAGATTTAGCAATATTATCATTACATTTAGCAGGATTATCTTCAATATTAGGAGCAATAAATTTTATAGTAACAATATATAATATGAGAACAATGAATATGACAAAAATGAGTTTATATGTATGATCAATATTAATAACAGCAATATTATTATTATTATCATTACCAGTATTAGCAGGAGGAATAACATTATTATTATTAGATAGAAATACAAATACATGTTATTATGAAGTAAGTGGGGGAGGAGATCCTATATTATTTCAACATCTATTTTGATTTTTTGGACATCCCGAAGTATATATAATAATAATACCAGCCTTTGGAATAATAAGTGAAATAACAACCAAATTAGGAGAGAAAGGAGTAGTATTTGGATATATAGGAATGGTATATGCGATAATAGGAATAGCAATATTAGGATTTATAGTATGAGCACATCATATGTATACAGTAGGAATGGATACAGATACAAAAGGATATTTTACAGCAGCGACAATGATAATAGGAATACCAACAGCAATAAAAGTATTTAGTTGAATAGCAACAATATATAATATAAAATTAAAAAATACAGTATGAAGTTGATATACAATAGGATTTATATTATTATTTACATTAGGAGGATTTACAGGAATAATATTAGCAAATGCCACATTAGATATAAGTTTACATGATACATATTATACAGTAGGACATTTTCATTTTGTATTATCATTAGGAGCAGTATTTGGAATATATGCAGGATTTTATTATTGATGAACAAATATATTTGATACAAATTATAATGAAACCAATGGACATATACAATATTGAACAACATTTATAGGAGTATTATTAACATTTATACCGCAACATTTTATAGGATTAAATGGTGGACCAAGAAGATATGTAGAAATGAGTTATGAAGTATATCCATGAAATTTAATATCAACAATAGGAACAATAATAAGTATAATAGGAGGAATAATATTTATATATATAATAAATGAAACAATAAATAATAATAATAAAATAAATGGATATATCCAATATGATAATAGATTAGAAACAATAGGATATAATATAAAAGGATATCATACAAATATAGAAATAATAATAAATGAAAATAATAAACAAGATAAATAGACAAATAAACCCCGAAGACCAACTCTATCAAATAAAAGGAAGACTAACCAAATTATTAAAAAGTTATACAATAACCAATACCAAAAACAAATTAACGAAAAATCTAAAGATAATAACAAGAATATCACATTGAGGAATTAAAATATAAAAATATGAAGTACAACGGATATATAATATACATTGAGGAATTAGAATATATAATATAATATAAATGGTTAAAAGTCTACTAGTATTTTTAATGCAGATGTAAAAATTAACGAATATATAGCAGACTTTTAACCATATATATTATATATTTGTTATTATAACCTATAGACATAGGAACAAATCTCCTATGTGAAATATATAATAATAAAATGAAAAGATTAATAATGTGAATTAATTATTATAAAAATTATATAAAAACAATAAGAAATGTAATAATGGATAAAATAACCATAATTACAGTAATGGTTAATAATGTTATAGAGTATATAAATACTCCAACTAATTTACTAATATTAGTAAATTGTATAGATATAAATAATGAAAACAATAAAACTAAAATGGATTTCATATATATAAACCAAGAAAATGATAATAATAATAATGACAACAAAAAAACTAAAAGGGATTTCATATATATAAACCAAGAAAACAATAATAATAACAAAGAAAACCAAAATAAAATAAATAAATCCGAGTTAGTATGTAAACAGACAATAAATAGACCAATATGGGAAATAATAAAAAAAGAACAGGAAACAGAGAGAAAAATATTATTAAATTTGAACTTTATATATAAAATAGTCCAAAGAAATCCCTTCTCAAAGGTGTATGAAAAGGATCTAAATATCCAAACAGATAATTTGGAAATAAAAGAATTAATAATCAAAATAAAAAAAACAATAATAAATAGGAATACAATAGTCCCAAATAGGATAATGCCCTATATTCCAAATAATGAAATAGTAAGAAAACCCCTAAGTTTTACAGAACAGGGATATTTAAAAATGTGAGAACAAAAAATAATATATAAATATCAATCAAAAAAAGAAGATATAAAAATAACAAATAATAATCCAATAGTTAATTTTTTAAGAAATATAAGATATACATATTATAAAAGTGACCTAACAGGGACACAATTAGAAGATAATATGTTATATAAAGGTATAACAGGGGAAGATCATCCAAAATTTATAATGCAACAATATTATATACCCACAATAAATAAATTTCTGGATATAATATTTTGTAGTAAAGAACTCAAGAAAATAAACAGTATAGAATACCTAAAGAGATTAGGATTCAAAGAATGAATAATAGATAAATCAACAATAATATCTAATATAGAATTACATATAGATAGAAAGGTACCACAAATAGAGGCAATAATATCTATATTAATGATAGTAATGGAAATAAATAAATCCAAATATCTGGAAATACTAGAAAAGTATAATCTAATAGATAAAAAAGAAATAGTCAAAGAAAAAACCCCAAATATTAAAAAATTAAGATATCCTGTATTAAAATGTAATATAGAAATTACAGAAGATAAATATACAGTATATAAACCAAAAGAAATAATAGAAACTGAGGAGAGAATAAAACTCCATAATAAATTAAAGACAATGACAAATCCCGAAATTCACAATATATACTCTAAGATATATATGATGGATGAACATATAAAGTTAAACATAAACCTCAAACAATCCGATACATGGATTCAAACAAATTATGGAGTATATAGATACATAATTTTAACAATCTTAGAATCATATATTAATGAAAGTGATTTTTGGTATAAACCAAATCATAAATTATTAATAAATGAAAACCATATTAATAATATATTAGAAAAAGTCAAAAATAGTAATAATAATAAATTAAATAAAGAAAGGATATTTAAACAAGTACAGGAATTAATGAGTAACGAAAATGTATTATTAATAAAAGAATAAATAAGGTTAAAAATCCGTATTAAATATTTATTAATTTATACATCAGCATTAAATATACTAAAATCAAGATAAAAGTAGTTAAAACATAACATTACTCTTCAAAAGTAATATTAAAGGTTAAAATCCTTTCTTTTTAGTGTAAAATAGTATACATAAATAAAAATGATAATATATAAAGAAATACTTGAATTAAATTATAATCAAGAAATAAAAGAAAATAAAGAAATAATAAATAATAATAATAAACTAAATAATATAAATGAAATAAATGAAATAAATACAAAAAATAATAAAGAAAATAAAATATTATTAAGAGGGGTAAAGAGATATAAAATAATAAAACAAAGACATATAAAATTTATGGATGATCAAATAACCAGAAGGATAAAAAATCATAAAATACATAAACTGATATAACAATTAAGAAATAAAACCAAACCAATCTATTCATTAAAAAAAAGAAAAGAAGAGGTATATAATATATGTAAAAAAAGAAAACCAAACCAAAAACAAACATGATATTATGGTTCATTGAAAACAGAAACTATAATAAAACAAAACCAAAACCAAAACCAAAACCAAAACCAAAACCAAAACCAAAACCAAACAATAAATTATGGACCTGTGACAACAGAATCTATAATAAAAAAAATAATAGACAACATAGAAAATATAAGTGAAAATAATAATATTTCTGAAGATCATCCCATGAATAAAATAATGGAATACATAACAGAAATAAACAAACAAAAATTTTGGGACATAATAAACAGTCCAAAAGAAATAAAAAAAATACTAAGTATAAATTTATTAAATAACTTAATTAAATATGAATTTACAATGGGAGAAACCACAATAAGACCAAATATAGGAAAAACCAAAGAAAAAACAGTAAATAAAGAAACAAAAATAGAAATAATAAAAGGAATATTAAATATAATAAAAGTATTTAATAATACCCAATATATACCATTATTACAAGAAAAAGATATCAGGATATGACAATTACAAAATAAATCAAACCAAGAAATAGATAAAATATATAAAGAAATACTAACAATATCGGAATACTGGGAAGTATTAGTAAAGACACCATTTGATGGGTGACAAGACACAAATGACGATATATGTAGACATATAGTGCATGTAATATTAGTCAACTACATAAATGGAACAAGGTATTGAATAATGCCAGAAAATAAAATAATAATATTTAGACAACATATGGACGCTGTAATAGAAAAAATAAAACAAATAAATAATCCAAATATAGACAAAGAACAAATCCTAAGATTAATAAATTTATTATATATAAGTAAAGAAGTGATATTAACATATTAATATATTAAGAGAATAAAAATATAAAAATATAATATAGAAGTATAAAAAAAGATAAAAATTCAGTAGTATCAAGATAAAATAAAAATAAAAGAATGAGTAAAATAATAATGGGATGAATAAGTCAAATAAAAAGTAATGAAATAGTAATAATAATAACAATAATAAATCTAATATTACTAACAACAGAAGATATAATGATAATAATGATAATAATAGAAACAATGAGTATAATAACAATATATATAATAATAGGAAATCAAACAGAGAAAAGTCTAACAAATGTAATAATATATATAATCCCATCAATAATAGGAACAATATTAATAATGCAAAGTACAGAAAATGAAATAATAGGAATAATAGGATTTATAATCAAGATAGGATTGATACCATTTCAAGAATGAGTATTAATAATAATACAGGAAATAAGTCAAATAGGAATATATATAATAAATTATATACCCAAAATGATAATAATATATAAGTTAACGGAATATAGGAGTATACAGATAGAAGAATATATAAATGAAATAATAATAATAAATTTACTAATAGGAATAATACTAACAATCAAAAAAAATAGTATAAGACAAATCTATCAAATATCCTCAATAATCAATATATATTGAATGATAATGATAAAATATTGAGAATATTTAATAATATATAATATAATATCATTAATATTTATATATTATATAAAGGAAACCAAATATAATATAATAATGATAATATTACTAATAGGATTACCGCCAATGATAATATTTAAATATAAATTATATATACTAACGGAAGTAATAAACAAAGTATATAATGAGATAATAATAATAATGACACTACTAGTAGGAATAATAATGATGATAATGATAGAAAAAGAAACCAAAAACCAAATAGAGAGAGAGGTGAAATATAAATATATAAATCAAATACTATGATAACCCACAGTTTAATTTGAAAGATGGTCAGGACTATAGATATAATAGAATTTAAAAATAAGGAACATTTACATATATATAAAAAGTTAATGATGATATTATATTTAGTAATAATAATAGAAAAAATGATAAGTAAATTAAAACTGATACCATTTATGTCAGAATATTTACTAACAATAATGAAAAGAAGTATAAGTAAACTAATAGATAAATTAATAGAAAGATATTTAATAGAAGTACAAAAATATGAAAAATATCCTCTAGAAGAAATCACAAAATATGAATTAGATGATGATGTGGGAATATTACCATCCAAAGATTTAGCAGATTCAGATTCAGAATCAGAAAAAAATCAAAAAGAAAGAATCAACCAAATCAGATTAAATCAAGATAAGACTAAATATACTAAAACATATATATATTTATATAATCAAGAAATACAAGATCACATAGAAACAATAAAATCAATAAAATATAAACAATGAGACCAACCAATAATAGAGCAAATAGAAAAATTAACCAAAGTAGAATTACCAAAGTATGAAAAAAATATAACAAATAAACAAGAAATAGATAAAATAAATCAACAAATAATACAAATATTGGAAAATAGATTAACTAAGATAGATATAAGAGATATATATGAATATTATGAAAATCAAAATTTAAAATTAATCCAATATTATATAAATTATCAAACAATAAAACCCGAAGAATATATATTTATAGAAATATATAAAACAATAAAAGCTCACTATTGTTATTTACATAGTGGGGAAAAATCCGAATATGAATCAATATATAAAACCAATAAAATAGTATTAAATGATATACTAAACTATATAAAAAATAGTCCTTCAATAGAATATTGAGATAAATATTATAAAGAAATATTAGATAAAGAAAATCTAATAATAATATATTGAAATGGTCAAAAATATAGTGAAGTAGATATAGATAAGAAAAACCAAATAATAGTAGATTTAAAAAATAAAATAAAAAATGATTAATATATTAATAATAGTAGTAATAATAATGATAATATTATTAAAAATAAATAAAACAATATATAACATAATACAAATAAATAATATAATAATAGGAATATATGTTCTAAATCATATAAATAATGAAGAAAATCAACAAATGATGGTAATATTAGTAATAATAATAACATCAATAGTAGTAAAATTCACAGAATATTATATGAGAGAAGATCCAAAAATATTAAAAAGTTATTGTTATGAAAGAAATCAAGCAAATAAAGGAGGTATAAAAGCAATAATGTATAATAAAATAGGAGATATATTTTTATTATTATTTATTTGATTAATATATAAATACAATAATAATATAAATCTAGAATATATACAAT
>ORJL011135223.1_pt1 | contig 10707 bp, 9 predicted proteins | sample 1779941 | NCBI WGS metagenome assembly ORJL01 (sample SAMEA104232317, study PRJEB22302) | groundwater metagenome | biome: forest; feature: aquifer; material: groundwater | place: USA | collected 2011-08-07 | depth 5.8 m | reverse complement strand
ATGTCCAAGAAGCGTGTCCCGCCTCTGTAGATCGCGTATCCGGCCAGAGCCGCCACGCCAAACCCCAACCCAGCCCCTATTGCGACGTCGAAAGTCGAGCTGCTGGAGGCTGCGGCTGAGAGATAGAGGACCGTCTCAGCACCTTCGCGGAACACGGCCAGAAAAGCCATTGTGCCCACAGCGGCCGCGGAACCTGTCGTCAGGGCCGTTCGGACTTTGTCCTTCAGCGAGCTGCTTATCTGACGGCTCTGGTGTCCCATCCACCAGAGAAAGTAGGTGAGGACGCCTGCCGCCGCCCACATGACCGCGCCCTCGATAACCTCCCGAAGCTTTCCGGACGACTGTCCCACCGTCCATAGCAATACCGCCGCAAGAGCAAGGCTAGCCGCTGTGGCAAGGCCAACGCCTATCCAGACGTTAACGAAGTAGCGACGGTTGCCGGTCTGGGCCAGATAGGAGAGCAAGAAGCCAACCAGCAGGCTGGCCTCTAACGTCTCCCGCCCTGCGACTATTGCCGATGCACCCATAGCCCTCCTGGATCATAGGCACAAACCTTATGCCGCTTTGGACAGAACACCACTCTGCATAGATAACATATATACTTACCTCTTCGCTACGTAGAGTCTTTCGCCATTTCTATTAGAGGCGAAAGTCCCTACAGTGAACCTATATTTGGGCATAGATAGCCTGCCATCACCCAAATGACGGATTCTCATATTTTGCTGAACTTAACCTGCTATACCAAAACACGGCTATCTTGTTATACATCTCTTAGTATTAATAGACTGCGTCCATACTTCCTTGTTTGCTGCGTTACTAAATATTCTTAACATCGCCGCGGTGGCAAACAGAGACGGGTGGTACTACTTTGAAAAGCTAGAAGAGTGGTTCAGGTGGAAGGGGTTCTTTTTAGGAAAGCGCCTTTGGTGTCAACGGATGTAGGAAATGGGCCTATAATTAGTCAGCCCGCATTGGGAAAATGAAGGCAGGCGGAGTGTCCTTCAGGTCCATCTCATCCAGCTTGGCCATTGAATCCGCAATGGCCTGCATCTGCGGCAGCAAATGCTCAATACGCTCGTCGCTAAGGGGCAGGCCGCAGCCTTCTGCCATGGCTTTAAGCATAGCCTTGGTTACCTTTGTGGACTTCGTCTTGGCCAACGAGGATCTCCTGCCTGAGAATAGAACGATACTATTTAGCTACTTTTACACAAACGTGTCAAGTCCCTGTCCGCAATACTTAGCGCTGACCCGCGACTTGCCGATATATTGACAAGGTCGGACAAGACCATTATTCTCCATCTATCGTATATATAGCTGAAGGCTCCTGCTAATTCGCCCATTGTGTGGCAGGGCCGTTTGCCATAACGCTAGATTCTTGACCACCCCCCCAATCTCTTTGCCAATGGCAAGAACTCGTTAGGCGCATCGTATGTCCGGATAAACAAGAAGGAGGAAGGATGAAAACCAAGTTACCTTTGCTGGTATTCACAGGGATTGTCGTCGCTCTGACATTGTTCGCTCTAGCCTGCGCAGGCGCAACAGAGCCTACATCGACCCCAATCCCGCCCGCTCCGCCGGCGCCGCCAGTGGCTCCCACCGCCGTTCCTCAGCCTACGGCTACACCCGTGCCAGGAGCACCAACGCAAATCCTGCCTACCGCTACACCCACAAGAGCGCTCCCAACTGCAACTCCTGCTGTCTCTTCCACCGGGCCTCAGTACGGCGGCACGCTGCGTTTCGCCCACTTGCTGCATATCGATAACTTGGACCCAGCTTACAATAGCCTTGCTGGAGCTTTCCAGGTCTTTTACGCCGTTTATGGGTCGCTTCTGCGAGTAGACCTGAAAACAGGCAACTTCATCCCCGACTTGGCCGAGTCCTGGGACTTCTCAACCGATGGCAAGACAATAACGTTCCATCTGAGAAGGGGCGTTAAGTTCCAGGATGGCACCGATTTCAATGCCACCGCCGTAAAGTGGAATTACGACCGCTTCTTGGACCCCACACAGCTCTCTCCAAGAAGAGGGGAGCTTACGCCGTTCCTAGACAAGGTAGAAGTGGTTGACGACTCCACAGTAAGGTTCCAGTTGAAGACCCCCTCCCGACCCTTCTTGGCCCAACTGGCCACAGACCGGATGGGCTACCTGTCCTCTCCAGCCGCTGTCCAGAAGTACGGGGGCGGCATTGGTGGCAACTATGGCCGCAATCCTGTCAGCACCGGACCATTCATGTTCAAAGACTGGATACCTGATGATCACGCTACCTTAGTAAAGAGCCCCAGCTATTGGGATAAAGGCAAGCCTTACCTGGATTCCATTTTCATGCAAGGCACAAAGGACGCCAGCGTACGTCTCGCCATGCTGCGCACCGGCGAAACTGACATAATCTACGCCTTCGAAGTCGTAGCAAAAGACGTGCCTATCTTGCAGCGCCAAACTGACCTCCAGGTGACACCTATCCCAGGCTCTACAACTGCCATCCTCAATTTCAACGCCAGCAAGCCACCTTTCGACAAAGAGGCCCTTCGACAGGCTATTTCCTACTCCATCGACAGAGACAAGTTCTTGCAACTTCAATATAGCGGAGCTGGTAAACCAGCCCACACCCTGATAGCCGCAGGCTGGGCAAACAATCCAGACCTGAAGCCAATCTCTTTTGACTTGGCCAAGGCTAAACAAAAGCTGGCCGAGGCAGGGTATCCAAACGGAGCCACTATACCATTTGGCTGCGCGCCTTCTGGTATTTACTTCGACTTCTGCGAGATAATCCAGGCAATGTTGAAGGATGCCGGTATCACTGCGGATATTAAGTTCCTGAACGCCACCGACTACTTCACAACGACCGACAAGGGGTGGTTCGGCGCCGTGGGCTTCGGCGTCAGTTCCTGGGGGTACAGAGTGGACCCCCACATACTTCTCCAGGGCCTACTCCATAAAGATGGCTTCAAAGTTCTCGGCACCTACAACAATCCCACCCTAAGCAAGATGATTGACGACGCAGCTACTGTCTACGACTTGGCTAAGGCCAAGCCCCTTTACGATCAGATACAGACTACGGGCGCAACGACGGCTCTGGCACCTGCTCTTGTGTGGGGAAACCAGTTCCAGGCAATGAACAAGCGCGTCATGAACTTCCTGCCAAATCCGCAGGTCTTCGAGCACCTCGAGTTCCTCTGGCTGCAGAAATAGCCGGAAGTTGCGCATCTGATTGCATCTAAGAAAGGGCCTCTAGAAAGAGGCCCTTTCTTTTTCTTCTTTTGATAACCTCTTTGCCGGAACAGAGAGTGAATCCAGAAAACCCTTGTGGTAAACTAAAATTAACTCTATGCGATTGCATATACGCCCACACTTTCGATAGCAAACGAAAGCAGCAATCTAAACCAAAGCTAAGGAGGGGAAGAAGTTGAAGGAAGGAAGAAGACTGCTCGTAATATCTTGCCTGGCCGCACTGACACTTGTTGTCATTGCCACGTTCTCCCTGGCCTGCGCGTCGACTGAGCCTACACCCACGCCGCAGCCGCCAGCACAACCGGCCCCCCCTGTGGCCCCTACCGCCAGCTCACCGCACCCCACAGCCACCCAGGCGGTAAGCGCTCCCACCGCCGCGGTTCCGCCGACTGCAATTCCCACGAGGGCGCTGCCCACAGCCACACCTATCCCTTCAGGCGGGCCCAAGTACGGCGGCACCATTAGATTTGCCCACCTTTTGCACGTGGACACCATGGACCCGGCCTACAACAGCCTCGCCGGAATGTATCAAGTAGCCAACGCCCTATATGAACCCCTTTTCAGGATGACCGCCGACAGCACCCTAGCCCCAGGCCTGGCCGAGGCCTGGCAATTCTCAGCCGACGGCAAGGTAATCACCATGAACCTTCGAAAGGGCGTCAAATTCCACGACGGCACGGCGTTCAACGCACAAGCTGTCAAATGGAACTTCGATCGATTCATGGATCCCAAAGAAAATTCGCCCCGGCGGGCGGACTTGCAGCCGTACGTGGAGAAAATGGAGGTGGTGGACGACTCCACTATGAGGCTCTACCTCACCAACCCGTACCGGCCGTTCCTTCCCCAGGTTGGAAGCGACCGTGTTGGCTGGCTGGTCTCTCCCGCTGCCGTTCAGAAGTACGGCGGTGGAATCAATGGAAATTTCGGTAGAAACCCCGTCGGCACTGGCCCATTCATATTCAAAGACTGGGTGCCGGATGGGTACATACGCCTTCTAAAGAACCCTGACTACTGGGAGAAGGGCAAGCCCTACCTGGACGAAATCTATATGCAGGGCGTGAAGGACAACACCGTCCGAGTCGCAATGCTGCGAACCAACGAGACCGACATAATCTACAACGCTGAAGTCAGAGCCATTGACTCACCTCTAATAAAGCGAGACCCAAACCTGAAAGTGGCAGACCTCCACGGCAGCTCTACCGCCATTCTGCACTTCAATGCTAGCAAGGCGCCATTCGATAACAAGGCCCTGCGACAAGCCGTCTCTTACGGCATCAACAGGCAGCAGTTTGTAGACGTTGTTCTTGGCGGCGCCGGCGACCCCAGATCCACCCTTATTGCCGCAGGCTGGGCCAGCAGCCTTGACCTGAAGCCTGTCTCTTACGACGCCCAGATTGCCAAGCAGAAGCTCGCCGAAGCAGGTTATTCCAGCGGCGTTACCATCTCAATGGGCTGTCCGCCTTCGGGCGTTTACGCCGACCAGTGCGAGTTCACCCAGGCTATGTTGAAGCCCATCGGAATCAACGTGGACATCAAGGTCATAGACGCCACAGGCTATTTCCTCATGACAGACCAGGGGTACTTCCGCAACCCCGGCTTCGGCACCAGTCGCTGGGCACACAGAGTCGATCCCCATCAGCTCAATCAGGCGCTGTTCCATAAGGACGGCTTCAAGGTGATCGGCACTTACAGCAATACCCAACTCAACAACCTGATAGACCAGGCCGCAACAATTTACGACATTGCGAAGGCCAAGCCTATGTACGACCAGATTCAAACTATTGCGGCTCAGGAAGCCCTGGCGCCAACCCTCGGTTGGATAAACGCCTTTCAGCCCATGAGAAAGAACGTGCAGGGCTACATAGCCTACCCGACCGTTTTCGAACATCTGGAGTTCTTGTGGCTCGATAAGTAACCAGACCAACCCAGTCTGCCAAAACCGTTCATTGGCCAGGTATCGTATAGAAGATATCTGGCCCGTACTGTTTGTATCATCGAAGCGTCGGAAAGCGAGGGCGTGTCTTTCCTGGTACTGCTCTATTTTTGTTGACAGGTTATTCATAGACCTCCTATACTCACCTCATATAGCCAGGAGGTGTGCTGTGATAGATGTACATGACCTAAAGAAAAGGCTAAAGAAATCTTTGAACGAGTCCCTTCAGTCTAGTTCTGGTCTGGCTTTCAACTCCGCTGAGATAGCGGTTTTCTCCACAGGCCTCACCAAAGTCATAATGAAAGAACTCATACCCACCATAGAGAGGGAAATCCAGAACCAGATTGATGCCCATGAAAGTAACCGCCATAACTAATCATAGGCCTTTTCAGGTTCTAAGCTAGCCATCTCCATGTCCTTAACACCTATGGTAAGTGGTATGTGTACCTGTCGAATAAGAGCTATACAACCTTCTTCACTCACACTACATGTCTCTTTTATGTAATTGTAGTCGGCAGCAACCATCTTAGCCTTTAGGGTAGGCCTTCCTTCATACTTATCGTTGGCTTCCATGTTCTACTTTCCTCCTATTACTACTTCTCTCCAATTAGCAAAAGGAAACCCCACCTTAGCTACTTCGCCAGGCGTACGGTTCCCTAAAGCCTCATGGGGTCTAAAAAAATTGTAATGTATCAACCAGCCGTCCAGGATCAAACGAGCGGTCTCCATATTCTGCATACCCCTCATGACACGAGACCGCGCTTTCAGGGTACTATGGAACCGCTCTATTAGATTCGTATTTGGCTGAACCTCGAATCCTTTGGACTGTACGTGCTTAGTGTAGGCTCCAAATGCCCTCTCGATGCCATCTATGTAGGCAGCCAGCTTATCGGTTATTACCTTCTTGGGAGTCTTGTTGGCTCTTCTAGCTGCTCTTTCCATCAATATCTGGGCATCTCTAGTGAACCTGCCTGTGGTCAAATGAGAGGATAAAAGGAACCTAGTCCTATCGTCTATACAGTCCCAGAACCATACTTTTTGGCCTCCTATCTTCAGCATAGTTTCGTCAGCAACCCATGTGTCACCTACCTTTCCCGTGAACCCTTTTCCAGCTTTCACGGCCTGTTTAGTAAATCGCACTACCCAAAGGTAAACATTGGAACCCGAGGGATAAATGTCGTAGGTCTGTATTAGCTGCCTTCTGATGGCATTAAGGGACAACCCTTCATAGAACATGGAAACAGCATCAGCCACTACCTCTATAGGCATCTTCATGTGAGGCAGAGTGTTCTTACCCATGAAGGTAGAACCACATGAAACGCACCTGTATCTCTGAACGCCCTTATAGCTTCCGAATCTAACTAGATTGCCAGACCCACAGCTCTTACAGGCAATCTCAGGGGGGATTGGTCTCTGTCTAGGAGCGATTCTCAACGTAGTCTGCTCCTTTCCCCCCAAAGTGGTACGTGTACCAACCTTGAAGCGTATTGGGACTCCTGGGAGGATTTCCAAAACGATGTATTCCCCAGGAGAGGGGAAGTCGGACGATGGCTTGGGCTGAGGCTTGTCTGGCATACCTGCACCCCTGGAAAAGAGATACAGATATGATAGGGGCCATCAACAAGACTAGAGCAGTACATCTTTCCTTGAATAGATGGCCTGCTATTGACGGATGTGGTATACTTTGCGCCAAGTTTTTCCTCAAAGGTTTCCCGTCTGTTTTCCCCTCGGCTCTTAATGAAAGGCAAAGCGGCTTACTTGTTTCGTAACAAGAATGGAGGAACATAGTGAAAAGAAGACTAATCAATAGAGCAATTCTCTTAGGTTTGGCCCTGGTATCCATGTTTGTCTTTGCGCTGGCCTGCGCTGGCTCGGCTGAGCCGACGGCCACACCCATTCCGCCGGCCGCGCCGGCCGCCCCAGCAGCGCCTACGGCGGTTCCTCAACCCACGGCAGCCCCTGCCCCCGGGCAGCCCACCGCCGTGCCTGCCACACCAACCCCAACGCGGGTACTGCCCACGGCAACCGCAGTAGCAAGTACAGGGCCTAAATACGGTGGCACCATCAGATTCGTGTACGCCCTTGACGTAGACACGTTGGACCCTGTTTACAACAGTCTGCCGGGCACCTACTACCAGTTCTACGCCATGTACAACTCCCCCTTCAGGCTAACCCCATCTGGTGTGCTTCAACCCGACCTCGCAGAAACCTGGTCCTTTTCCCCGGATGGTAAAACCGTCACCATGAAGTTCCGGCAAGGGGTCAAATTCCACGATGGCACAGACTTCAACGCCCAGGTATTCAAATGGAACTACGACCGCATGGTCGATCCTGCCAATGCAACACTGCGAAGAGCAGAATTGACCCCCTACGTCCAAGATGTGAAAGTCGTAGACCAGAATACCGCAACCATAGAAATGAAGCAGCCCTTTAGACCTCTACTGTTCCAGATGGCTGGCGAACGCATGGGCTGGGTCGTCTCCCCCACCGCTGTCCAGAAGTTTGGCGGCGGGCTGAACGGTGATTATGGAAGGAAGCCGGTTGGCACAGGCCCCTTCATATTCAAGGAATGGCTCCCCAGAGACCGCATAACGGTGACGAAGAATCCGAACTACTGGGAAAAAGGCAAACCCTACCTGGACTCAATCGTCTTTCAGGGTGCGGCAGATGCCAATCTAATGGTAGCCATGGTTCGGACGGGCGAGTCTGACATCATGGGCGCCTTTGGGGTCAGGGCACAGGACGTTCCACTCTTCCAAAAGCAGAGCAACATTGTTGTTGTGCCCAATCCGGCGGCATCCACTGCCATTCTTCAGTTCAACACCACCATAAAGCCTTTTGACAACCTGGCTTTGCGACAGGCAATCTCCTATGGCATAGACAGAAAGAAGTTCGTGGATGTAGTACTGGCGGGCCAGGGCGTACCAGCCGCAACCTTTGTTTCCGGAGGCTTCGCCTACAACCCTGACCTGAAGCCCATTGATTACGACCCCGTTAAGGCCAAACAGAAGCTGGCTGAGGCTGGCTACCCCAACGGAGTCACCGTGAGCATGGGCTGCACGGCTGCAGGCGTGTATTCCGACCAGTGTGCCTTCACACAAGCGATGCTCAGGGAAATCGGAATAAATGTCAGTATCCAGATCATTCCGGATGCCACCTATTTCGCCATGACAGAAGCCGGCTACTTCGGCAGACCTGGATTCGGCACCAGCCGATGGGCCTACCGGGTTGACCCTGATACCGTCATCACTGCTCTCTGGCACAAGGGAGGCTTCAAAAATCTTGGCACATACAATAATCCCGAGCTGAGCACTCTCATCGAGCAGGCGGCCGCTGAGTACGACACAACTAAGGCCAAAGTGCTCTACAACCAGATTCAAACGTTGGCCATGACGGCCGCAAACGTGCCCACCCTGGCATGGCTGACTCTGTACGACCCAATGAGCACGGCCGTAAAGGGCTTTGAAGTGCGCCCGACCGTGTTTGAACATCTGGAATTCCTCTGGCTGGATAGATAGGCAAATAACGGCTTTCCTTTAAGTCGGGGCCCCGATGCAGCATCGGGGCCCCGACCTTTTTATGCGACTTGGCAGCGACAGCTTATAGCGTTAGAATCTGTAAAGCCTAACCTAGAACTTAGCAAGGGGGTATGTAGTGCCAAACGACAGACGAAACATTCCTGGAATCAAGCACGTTAGCGGAGCATCTAAAGCCAAGACGGTAGGTGTGGATGATTTCGACGGTATCGCCAGCGACTGGGCGCAGATAGACCTGATTGACCCAGTGGACACCAACCTGGTGATGCAATCTGGCATCGCCGAGCACACCGCTGACGGCGTCTTCGAGTACCACAACACCAAGCACCAGGTCACCTTCATTCTCGAAGGCAACCCAATAGTGCAGGATGTTGAGACCGGCGAGGTATTCAAGGGCAAAGCAGGCGACCTCTTTTACTGGGGGCCTGGCCTGCGAATACGCATGGGCGGCAAGTTCCGCGCCCTCTACTCACGAACACCCATAGTCTGGCGCTGGACCAAGGGCGCCGACGGCAAAAAGAAAGTGCTTAACCTGTTCAACGTGCCAAACGAGACCAAATATCCGGGCGCCGCTCCCGACGCTGTCCTTAAGAAGCCAATGAAGTCCATCAAAGACGTGCAATAGTCAGCGAGCAAACGCTTCGACAAACAGTTGCCTTTCATAAGAACCGGAGGTGGTAGAATGTTGCCTTCTTCAACCGCAAACATTCTGCGGATGAAATACATAAAAGGTGCACTGAATGCACCTACCGTGAGGGTTGACGATCCGTCCGGATGGTCAGAGCCTCACTGGTCACAGGTTGACCTGGTGAACCCCATGGACTCCGACCTCATGTTCGTCGCCGGTTTGGCAGAACACAGCGCCAGGGACGTATTCGATCTGTCCATTCGCTGGCACCAGGCGGTCCTCGTCCTCAACGGAGAGCTGGTCGTGCAGAACCTGGAAACAGGAGACGTGTACAGAGCCAGAGAAGGAGACCTGTTCTACTGGGGGCCAGGTCTCAAAATCCGCATGGGCGGCAAGTTCCGCGCCTACCACGTTCGCACCCCCGCCACCTGGCGATGGATAAAGACTAAAGACGGACGGAAAGGGTCGATAGACCCATTCAACATCAAGGACGAAATACTTTACCCAGGCTCGCCGCCGGAAGAAATCCGCCAGTACATATTGGAGGAAGGCAATCGGCTTCCGAAAGGCAAAGGCGTGCGCATCAAGCTGGTGAGAAACGCGCTGAAAGCCCAGCCCGTAGAAGTGAACGACCTAGTTGAGATGCCTCACTCACGCTGGAGGCAGATCGACCTGATCAACCCTGCCGACGCTAACACCTCTTTTGTAGCAGGCATAGCCGAGTACCCGGTGGGCGACATCAGCAAGGCAGTTTCCTCCTTCTGGTATCACCAGACGGCCCTGATTATCGAGGGCCAGATGATCGTCCAGGACCTGGACACAGGCGGCGTGTACAAAATCAACAAGGGAGACCTCATCTACTGGGCGCCTGGACACAGGCACCACATCGGCGGCAAGTTCAAGGCATTCTTCTGCAAGACCCCCATCCCATTGCGGTGGGTGATAGCGCCTAACGGCAAGAAGAAGGTGCTGGACATGCACACGCTGGAAGGTGAGACCTCCTACCCAAGCTCTCCTCCGGACGAAGTGCGCAAGCAGCCGATGACGACAGCATAATTGACGCCTGCCTTTGGAGGGCAAATGGCTCGAAGCATACCTGGCATGAAGCACAACAAGAACGCCGTCAACATGCGCACCGAGAAGGTGGACGACTTCGATGGCATATTCAATAGCTGGTCGCAGATAGACCTCATAAACCCCACCGACTCCAATCTGGTGCTGCAGTCGGGCATCGCCGAACATACCGACGACGATGACGTCATCGAGCACATCCAGCAGAAGCACCAGGTCACCTTCATTCTGGAAGGCCGCATGATAATACAGGACGTGGATACGGGCGAAGTCTACAAGGCCAAGGCCGGCGACCTTCTCTATTGGGGGCCT
>ORJL010074606.1_pt1 | contig 10710 bp, 12 predicted proteins | sample 1779941 | NCBI WGS metagenome assembly ORJL01 (sample SAMEA104232317, study PRJEB22302) | groundwater metagenome | biome: forest; feature: aquifer; material: groundwater | place: USA | collected 2011-08-07 | depth 5.8 m | reverse complement strand
GACGACCGACGGGATGCTCCATGAGGGCATCATCGTTGCCGAGCTTCTGCGCGCAGAGTTGCGGAACGACCCGCAACTGGCTGGTCTCAACCTCGACCGACTTGTACGAGCTCCGCTCTACCAAGACCGGTCAATCGCCTACGGCACGCTCAAGGTCGGTGACGGCTACGAGTGGGGTCTCCACGTGAGTGGCACTCCTCCCAAACGCGACAGCTGGAGAGACGTTCTCCACGGCTGGGTAGAGGTGAACCGCGCACGCGGGAATCCTTCGTCAGTCCTCGAGGGGAAATCGATAGTCCACATTACGGGTGACAAGCACTTCTTCGCGGGAGCATTCGCTGGAAGTGACGTCTATGTGATGGGGCCGTCGTCGACCCACACCGACGCCTTCGCAGAAATCGCCGGCGGTCTCGCCGAGAATAATGCGGGGGTCGCCTTCATCGGGCTGCCCGTCAAAGGGCCCGATGCCGGTGAGATTAGCGTCGTGCATCTGACGCCGACCGTTGTGCAGAACTACCTCACGTCTGGGAAACCATTCCCGTGGGACGAGTTCCTGACCAATCGGGTGTAACATTCAAGGCTCGCTTCGGCGGGCCTTTTTCTTTAACCATTGACAACGGCTAGTTATGAGACTAAGTTAGCAACTAGTAGATGTTCCTTGGCAATCATACGTCCTTCATTGAGGAGCTTCCATGCTGCTTGCGTACTTGCGTCGTGTCGGGATACCCCTTCACGAGATTCCGCGGCCTTCGGTCATCGTCGTGGTCCTGATCTGTGGAACGTTATTCCCTGATATACCGTTCTGGGAGTCACTCCCTCTCATGGCACTTGCCTTCGTGCAGAACGCAGCCTACTCGCTGCAATCGCGCGCCGGCAACCGAACGAGCAATCTCTACCACTTCATCGCAGCAGTATTCGCAACGACCGTGTTCTATGTTTCGCTCACGTACCTCATCCACCTGAAGGTCACGCTCCACGTACTTCTCGTCTACATTCTCGGCACGATGCTCGGGAGCGTGTACGGCACGAAGCTCTCCGCGTTCATTGAGAGAGGGATCGGTGCGGTTGCCGACCTAGGCAAGGAAAAGAAGGGGCAAGTGCTCCCGCTTAAGAAAGCGGTACTCTGGCTTTCGCTCCTCTTCGCCTTGCAAGTCGTTCTGCAGGTCGTTCTGAAAATCTCCTTCGCCCTCAAGTTCGACATGCTCGCAATGGCGGAGATTGCGGCCGCCGCATTCGTCGCAGGCCTTCTATTTGCGATGCTGCGTGTGGTGCGTAACACCGATGCGTATTGGTCGCACCTCGTGCTTGTGCTCGCGCAATCAGCGGCGGGATTCATTACGTATCAAGTCCTCGTTGAAGTGAACAATTGGTACCTTTTCGCTCCGTATCTAACCGGCTCGGTACTCGGAAGCCTGATCGGAGCGGAGTACGGTAAGCGACTTGGCGAGCTCATCAAGGCGAAGTGGGATGCACGCGTTCTGGGATCCGATGAAATGCCGCTACCGATCCGGCAAGCAACGGTATGCGCGCTTCTCTTGGTCCCGCATGTCTTGTACTTCGGCGCGAACCAGTGGTTGGCGCAGGTGCTGGTGCTCGGTGCCGCGCTGCTTCAAACAAGCGCGTTTACTATCGTTTCCCGCGCTCGCCAGCGCAATCACGAGCAATACTTGGAGTGGGCCTCGGTGTTCTCTAACGGCATTTGGTTCATCACACTCAACATCCTCGTGGTGAACAGCCTCGCGTCGTATCTCTGGGTACCCTTCCTTGTCGGCTCCGGTATCGGGAGCTTGTGGGGTCAGGCTTTCGCGATGCGTCTTGAGGCGGAGATATCCGCCAGAATGGACACTCCGGCGGCAAATGCTACCGAGAAGCAAAAATAGCTCATTAGTAGCAAGGGTGGCCCTTGCTACGTCCGCCTCCCTCTCGGGAGGCGGTTTTTCTTTTTTGTGGTATGCTCGCGGGCAGGTAAGGCTGTACATTCTATAAAGGAGCGTCAACGTGGCTAATCACAAGACAGAAGCGCCGCCGGCGCCTATCGAATTCGAGTTCCAAGCGTACGATGCGATGGAGTTCCAATCGGGACACCCAGTCATCTTCTTCGCTTTTGAGGAACAGCCGGACCCTGTTATCGGCGCCCGCTTCCCCGAGATAGACGCTATGCGCGAGGGCATCGAGAAAAGTCCGGACACCGTCGACGACATGACGCACTTCTTCCAACTCACGCGCGGAGAGACACGCTTCCCCGCGATTCTCGTCTACGTCGGTCAGAGGTGGCGTCGTGAACGTCGGAATAAAAAGCAACTCCTCTTCGGTAGTATCAACTTCTACCGGATTCTCGGTGTGCAGATATCCTTCGCCGTGAACAAGATTCGCTCTATGGGACACACCGAGGCGACAATCGTACTCCCGGGGCGGTTCCATCCGCGTAATCTGAAGAAGGACCCGCGCGGAGAACGCGACGAAGAAACCTTCGTGCGCGTTCTCGTGGAGTCTATCGTCGCGGCGAACGGTTCGCCCGACGCTTACCGCTCTTCGCAGAAACCGCGGCTCGCCAAGGTGTGCTTCACGCACTTCGGCAATCACGAACAGACTGCCACGCATTTTTTCAATCGTGCGGTCGGGAGCGGAAGCGAGATCGGTGATGCAGTCGCAGAAGCTCGGCGGCTCACTATGCTGCCGCCAAACGACAAAACTCCGCTCATGCTCGCCGAAGAGATTCTCGGCGTGAAGGTCGCACCGCGGTCTTCAACGTCGCCAGTGTGGCGCTCGGTGAAGAAGCATCGCTTCGGTTCGAACGTAAAGGCATCAGTCCTATACGGATACGAAGGCCTGCAGAAAGCCGGATTCGGACTCATCGCTGCCGTTGGTCGCGGGAGTAGCGACGAACCATGTTTCCTGCGCCTCCGCTATCGACCGAGAGATAAGAAAGAAGGTGTGAAAAAACTCTCGCTTCTCGGTAAGGGTGTCGTGCTCGATACCGGCGGTCTTAACCTTAAGATCGAAGGGACGATGGAGCGGATGCATTACGACATGGCGGGAGCGGCGACGGTCGCGAGCGTCTTTAAGCTCGCGGTTGAACACGAGCTGCCTCTCGACCTTGTCGCGCTTCTCCCGCTCGTTGAGAATGCGGTCGGTCCGAACGCGATGCGGCTTCATGAGGTCATAAGGGCGTATGACGGTCAGACGGTGGAAATAACAGACACTGATGCCGAGGGCAGGCTTATCCTCGCGGATGCGCTAGCCTATTCGGAGAAACATTTCCGTCCGGACGCGACCGTAACGGTCGCGACTCTCTGTGATATGGCCGACTTCGGTCCCGACTTTCTCAAGGTTATGGTCAACACACACGACCTCGAGCGACGAGCGAAGATAGCGGAGGGCCGTTCACACGAAAAGATGGTCCTCTTCCCGCGCCCCGAGCATTTCGGCGGAGTGGACGAGCTTTTCGTCAGTAAGGCGGCCGACCTGCAGAACGAGTCGTCCTATCACTACCACGCTGGGATGATATTCCTCACGAACTTCCTGCAGTATGACCCGTCACCGTGGCTCTATCTAGACGTGGCGGCAACGATGGAGTACGACGCGGACGACTACGGAGCGGGGCCCGGTTTTGGTGTCCGATTTCTCTGGCAGTTCGTGAAGCAGTTCGCCCGCTAGTTTTATTCTACAAAGAAAAACCCCGCTCCGGCGGGGTTTATTTTTTATGCAAGCGATCTGATTATCTCGCGCGCGGCATTGTGTCCGCAGGCTCCCATCACTCCGCCGCCCGGGTGCGTCCCGGCTCCGCACAGCCACAAATTCGGTATCGGCGTGCGGTATGGGTGACGGAAGCAGTAGAGCTGGCGTGGCGTGAGAGCTCCATGGAATATGTTCCCTCCGGTAAGACGGAGCTCTCTGTAGAGATCCACCGGCGAGAGCACCTGCGCACCGATGAGAATCTCGTCGATGTTACTGACATAGGGGCGCAGGGCTCCGAGAACATTCTTCGCGAAGTACTGCCTCTTACGCTCGTCAGTCCACTCGCCTTCTCGAAGATGATACGGGGCATACTGCACGAAAATACCCATGACGTGATGCCCTGCGGGCGCGAGCGTTTCGTCCACCAGACTCGGGATAGTTATCTCCATCATCGGTCGTTCCGACGGCACGCCACAAAGAGCATCCTCAAGGGCGCGCTCAATGTATGCGGTGGACGGAGAAATGTGAATCGTCCCCCTCAGATATTGCGTTGGGTCGTCGACGCCGTCGAGTGCCTTAAACTTCGGCAGACCGGATAGGATGACATTCACCTTCATCACACCGCTCGCGTAGTCGTCGCTCTCTATCCGCTTAGCGTACGCCGGCGGACACTCACCTCTCGGCACGAGCCGCATGAAGGTTTCGTGCGGTGTCGCGTTCGAGACAACGATATCGGCATATACATTTTCTCCACTCGCGAGCCGAACACCGATAGCAACGCCATTCTGGTTAATGTGAATGGACCTGACCGGCTCATTAAGCACGACTTCGACACCACGCTCCGAACCAGCAGACGCGAGTGCTGCCGATATGCCGCCCATGCCGCCGCGATGGAATCCCCATACACCTCGTTCGCCAGCGGCCTCGCCCATAGAATTGTGCAATATGAGCAGAGGTCCGCTCAGTTGCAGAGAGCCAACTGTGCTATCGGGGAGCGCTGCGCTGCGCACCACGTCGCTCTCGAACCATCGCGAGACAATAGTGCGCGCATCGCTCACGAAGAGATCGAGGAGGCGTGCATCGGCACGAGGGCCGAGCGAGAGCGTGCGACCGGTCGCCTTCAACCATTTACCTATGTCTCCAACACTACGCGGAGGCATGCGCGGCGGAGTCTCGAGAAGAAATTTCTCAAAGAACTCTCCGAGCACGCCGTATGCCTCGCTGAACTGCGGGAACATTTGGGCATCTCGAATAGAAAACTTTCCGATCTGTCGAGCATTTTCAGCCTTATCCCCTCCGAGCAATAGGAATCGACCGTCGGGTAGCGGCTTGAAGAATGCTGGGTCGCGCTTCAGAATCTCGTAACCGTGATGTCGCAGGTCGAGGTCATCGACAATCTTCTCGAGGAACAGACTGCAGACATACGAGAACGTCGAAAGCGTGTAGCCGGGGAATGTGGTCGAGTCCGAACGCGCCGCGCCGCCAAGATAGCGGCTCTGCTCAAAGACCTGTACCGAGTGCCCCGCGCGCGAGAGATAATTCGCGCAGACGAGACCGTTATGTCCTGCGCCAATAACAATGATGCGTGCCATGCGAAACTCCTTTTCTGTCATTGAACTCTAGTCCGTGTGAAGTAAAATCGATTTCTATATGTATGTCAATTTTGGTAGTACAACTTGACAGTGGTGACGGCTGAGGTATATTAGCAACAGATTAACCAACCTACACGAGAGGGATATCTGTATGGCTGAGGCATTGAGTTATGAGAAACGATTCCGCAATCACTGGGAGCGCTTTATCGCACGATTCGGCATCACGAGCAATCTACGGCACGCGGTCTATACCGACCTTCGTCGTCGCTATGGCGAGAAGCACCGCGTCTACCACGGTATCAAGCTTCCGGTCCTACTCCTCGATGAGCTAGAGATCGTGCGGCGTGACGTGCCCGAGTGGTTCCAGAGTAGAGAGCAGGATATGGCCATCGAGCTCGCGCTCTGTGATCACGACTCATTCTATAAAACGCGAGACGGGGACGGCGTTAATGTAGAGAGGAGCGCGGAGCGAGCTATCGAACACGCGCACGACCTCGGGATCTCTTCTATTGTAGGTGCGATGACTGGCCAGCTCGTTCTCGCGACGAAGCATTTCCCGCGACCCGAAAAGCTCTCTGCACAGATCGTCACCGATATCGACTTGTCTCCGCTCGGAGCACCTTGGAACACGTTCGTGCAGAACACACGCGACATCCGCGAGGAATATCGCCCGCATGTTTCCGATGAAGACTTCAGAGTGGGGCGCAGAGAATTTCTGGAGGGTATGGCGAGATGGCCTCGCATATACACGACTAACTACTTCTTCATGAAGTACGAAGCGAAGGCTCAAAATAACCTGCTGCGCTCATTCAGAGAGACATTCACGCATTAAGCGCCTAAGGCGACCGCACCGGTCGCCTTCTTTTTTTATAAGTTTATGGTATACTGGAGGCATGAGAACTCCCGACTTAGACAGAGCGCGGAGTGAGAAGTCGCGTTCGCTCCCTGCCTTCTTAGAGCTCTACAATGAGCAACTTCCCGCCGCCTTCCCGCGTGCGACTGCCAATCTACTGAAAGAATTTAGAAAGGTGCATGCTGAACTATTCAAATCAGGAGCCGTGTGGTCCTTGGACCAGCATCGTAAGAAGGTCATGGATTGGCTCCGCGCCCACCCCGTGTAAAAAGACTTGACTTTTGGTGCGTAGTATAGTATAGTCGCCAGTAGGTTAACCAGAACATTTCCGTATTCATGGGGGAGTAATCATGACGGCTAGGTTCGTGACGTTTGCAGTTATTTCTCTGATACTCTGCGTAGCTTCAACGGCTTCAGCAGAAGTTGTGACGGCAAAGGTCAGCATCGCCACGCAGACGATGTCTGTCTACGTGGACGAGACGCTCGTACATACGTGGTCTGTGTCAACTGGGCGAGGTAGATACGTAACTCCGCGTGGCGCATATACGCCATACTGGCTGAGTAAGAACCATCGCTCTAAGGCATACAACAACGCGCCGATGCCATTCTCGGTTTTCTTTCTGAGGGGCTACGCAGTACACGGGACGACCGCCGTGAAAGATTTGGGACGGCCGGCATCGCACGGATGCGTGAGACTCTTGACAGACAATGCTCGCATTCTCTATGGGCTTGTTGAACAACACGGAAAGAAAAACGTCAGTATTATCATCGAGTGAGGGAATCTTTCCCTCTAAGGCGTAGCCTCGGCTGCGCTTTTTTTATTTCTCCAAAACTAGCTCGTAGTCGCGCGGAAAGAGTAACTGAGCGATGCGGAAGATGCCGTAGGCCATAAAGGGCGCCGCGAGCACATCAATTGAATAATGAATGTGCGCCATTAGCACCGCAACGGCGAAGACCAGAGACAAAATCAAGAGAATATTCCGCACGCGTCGATTGTCCCAAAAAATGAGCGCGATTAGAAATGGAAGACCAGTGTGGCCGGAAAAAAATAGACCGGTTTGAAAGTTAAGATACGTGTAGATGTTGTCAAAGAATCCGAGCCCCGGCGCTATGTTGTCCGGATGTATACCAACGTGCGTGAGAGAGATGAAGATTGCGCGGATAATGATAAAGAGCGCGAGCGCTTTAAGCGTGAAGAGAACATATCTCGGCTTGGAGAACACGAACAGCGTCCCCAGAACAATGGAGACAATCGCGACATTAATGACGACGAAATTTAGGTCGACTGCCGGAATATTATCCAAAACTAGATCTCCGACATAGTTGGATGTGGGGCGCAGAGAATAATCGAAGGCGTAGATATTTGCAAAATGCTCTACCACGTATGACACAGATAGGAGAGCGAGCGCGCCGACGAAGGACGGCAGCCTCTCGCTAGAAAACAGGCTTTTTATGGTGAAGGTGTCCCCCTGCATACGTAAAGTATAATCCCCAAGCGGGGGTATTGACAAAAAAGAGGGGTTCTGCTATTCTTAATAAATCAACCAGGGCTGGATCCGGAGAAGTGGGATCGAGCTTCTAACTTCGGCTACTGACTTGATACATTAGTCACACAATTATCTATTCTATAGCTATGCAGCAAGGAACAGTAATCAAGAAGAACGAGAAGGGCTTCGGCTTCATCAAGGTTGATGGCGCGCCTGAAGGCTCTAAGGATCTTTTCTTCCACTCTAACGAGCTCCAGAACGTTACGTTCGATGAGCTCCAAGAGGGAGACAAGGTATCGTTCACCATTGGCGACAGCCCGAAGGGCCCGAACGCCACTGGCGTCAACAAGATCTAACGATCTAACAAAAAGCGTCCGCCGTTGGCGGACGCTTTTTGTTTTCAGTGCCTCTTCGCACAGCGACAGCCGTACGGCCTGATGTGCTCGTTAAAATATTCTTCGCCGTAGTCGTAGTGTAGCTCCTCGCCAGCCTTAATATTTTTAATAGCGTCTATGAAGATACGTCCGCGCTCTATCTCAGGTTCGCAGTTGGGCTTACAGGAATGGTTTATGTAGCGCGCGACATTCGAACGCGCCATACCGTCTATCGTCTTACGGCTATTCACTTCAAAGAGATATTTGCTACGACTAGAATACTCCTCGGCCTTGGAGAGCGTCCGGCCGACGTACTCGATGATGCGCTCGCCCTTCTTGAATGTGCGCATAGCGAAGAGGCCGAGTCCGGCGCTCGACCTCCCTACCCGCACCCATGCGGGATATGTTGGTTTCTTTACTCTCATACAGTTATACTTTATATATCATGCATTCCGCTCTCGCGCCAAATGAAGGGAAAAAATTAGAAACGATAGTCAATGGCGTTACCTATCTGCGACTCCCAATCAGGACACGTTTGATACAGTCTGGCGATGATTTAATGGCACTCTTACGCGAGTATGTAGCGCCACATCTGCAGAAAGGCGATGTTCTTTTTATTAGCGAAAAAGTCGTGTGCGTCTGCCAAGGCCGCATCATCCATCGCGATGCCGTAGAGACTTCGTGGCTCGCGAGATTCCTATCCACCAAAGTGCGTAACTACGCCGGTACGCCCCAATTCCGCGGGCTGGGCCACGGCACAGCTCCCGCGATGCAGCTTCTTATCGAGGAGGCCGGCTACCCTCGCGTTCTCTTCGCTGCGGCAGTCTCGGCTATAACTCGCCCGCTCGGCATAGCGGGCGCGTTCTATTATCTGGTCGGTAAGCAGGCCAAGTCTATCGACTGTCCTATGTCGTGGACGATTGAAGAATTTAAAGACTATGCGAAGAAGGCGCCGCTCAAGCCGAACGATGTGGCGCGCGAAATTAAAAAAGCGTTCGGCGTGGAGACAATTATAGTGGACGCCAACTACCGCGGCGCCTTCTCGCTCGGTAAATCGACGAGGACGATATCAGAAAAATTCATTCGTGAACTCCTGCTCGACAACCCCGCCGGCCAAGACTCCGAGATGACCCCCTTCTTCCTCGTCCGCAGGGTTTGATAAAGTGTCACGATCGTGGCGGTTTCACCGCCACGGCGTTATATGTATATGGATAAAACTAAAGGCGACACGGGTGTCGCCTTTTTCCGGAAGTCACGGACCTGCCCACTCAGACAACTGAAAGATGGGTGCCACCCATGACGGACATTTGCCACGTGCGAAGATAACAACACCAAGCACATTGGCTTCGCCCAGTTGTAAACGCATGTCCTCCATGGACTTACCTGTTGTCAAGACATCATCGACAATTAGCACATCTCCCTCGGGCGAACGGTATTTCTCAAGAGCACGGGCCAGACGAAGACCTCCTCTTGGAACACTGATCACTCTTCCGAATGTATATTTGCGCGCAATGATTGCGGCGGGTGTTTCCAAATCATTGTCCGTCAGTGCATCGCACTCAATCTTGAACAACAACTTCGAACCAGCGTGACCAACGAAAGATCTGTCTTCAAAGAGCTGCATAACTCCTCCGCATATAAGTAACCTAACTGACAGACAGTATAACACGCGACGCGCGTGGCGGTTTCACCGCCACAGAATTACTCTAGTAAGAATTTGTCGAAATCTTTCAAATCGCTCCTTCTTTCAATGGTCGCCTCGAGAGACGAGAGTGCGAATTCTTTATATTCATCAACGTTTCTAAATTGTCCTAAAATAATTTCCTTCTCGCAAATTCCTCTACCCTTTCCGCCCATATACTCTTCCCAACTTGATTTGCTCTGTACTAACGTTGGTACTCCGTTGCCGAGTTTGTGTACACGATTATTCAAGTTCACATACGCACTTGCATGAAGCAAATATTCGTTCGAATCTATATGCACGTCTTTAAACACTCCTTGGAACAAGGAGCCACTTCTTTCATATTTATTGTTGAAATACCACGTATATCCGCCAATTCTCTTCATGAACTCGCTGATACCCCCGTCAACTAACTGTTCGAGAATAAGATGATAATGGTTTGAATTCAAACAATACGCGACGAGGTTAACGAGCTTCTCCTGAGCTGTGGCGGTTTCACCGCCACGTTGCTCTCTGGAGTTTTCGTAGAGGCTTCCTATTGGATCGACTGCATTAAATTCAACAAGGCCCTTAAAAAATCTTTCCATGTCGTACGTATCCGTAAAAATAATTCTCTTATCAACTCCTCTGTTGTATACGTGATAAAATTCTCCATTCGCAAAAGACGACTTTCGTGTAGCCATAGCTCTATGGTAGCACCAAGTTGCGTGGCGGTTTCACCGCCACGCCACCACGATTTAATTAGGTGCGGGGGTGGCGTTTTGGCCATTCGATGAGAGAGCCGGCTTTGCGCTCCATGTGGTCGGCGTGACGGACGTAACGCCAGTTCCCTTTTGGTATTAAAAAATAGTGCCTACGTTCACTTAATGCGTCGGCGATGTGCCACAAATCTTTTTCTGATGTTACCCAATCCGTGCCGAACTTACGCATATCGAGCGGCTTGGAGTAACACTCCAACAGTTTCTCGCCTGTCGAGTTCAAGAACCATTCATGGAAATACGAGAGAACGAGCTCGCGTAGTGTTCGGTAAACCGGATCGCGGAAG
>ORJL011859974.1_pt1 | contig 10711 bp, 9 predicted proteins | sample 1779941 | NCBI WGS metagenome assembly ORJL01 (sample SAMEA104232317, study PRJEB22302) | groundwater metagenome | biome: forest; feature: aquifer; material: groundwater | place: USA | collected 2011-08-07 | depth 5.8 m | reverse complement strand
CGAATCCAGACAAAAAAGAGTACTCATCCAAAGAATCTCACGTCTTAAACAACATATGCTTCACATAGAGTTCTCACAGAATTTTAATAGCCAACCCTCAAACTGAGCCAAATCCCCTGTGATTATTATCCGGTTAATTGCGTAAAAACACCGGTCACGGAGCAAATAGGCAAAAACACATTGTAAAGCAGATGGTTATGGGCTTCGTTTTGTAACTGTTTTACCCTTCGAGTGAGCTTCGCTAAGTCGAGGAGCAAAATTGACGTTCTCGACGCAACCGTCCGCCTGAGGCGGACGATTTTGCTCGAACAATAACACGATTTCACTAGAATTTGCTGAGCTTTTTCTAAGACTGAAGCATCATCAGAATGATCATGCTGATCATCGCCAGCAGGAGCCCGATTATGAGTATCTTGTGGTGTTTTTTTAATATCATATCCTGCCGAAATCATCCTCAAGTCGGACGATATCGTTCTCGTCCAGTTCGTCTCCAAGTTGCACTTCGATGACGACCAGAGGGATCGTTCCGGTGTTTTGAATACGGTGGACCTGGCCTTTCTGGACCTCGACAAAAGAACCCGCGCGCACATGGACCTGCTCTGTTCCGACCGTCGCTAGCCCCTCGCCGGTCGCTATCGTCCATCTTTCAGCGCGTTTCAGATGCTTTTGAAGGCTTAACCTGGCGCCGGGAGATATCTCGATGCGTTTGACCTGAAAGCCCTGCTCTTTCAGCAACACTTTATAGTTACCCCATGGCCTGGTTTCTTCAAGCGGCGCTGTCATAGAACTCCTGATTCGTATGCCCGATGAATCGGGCAACTACGCATCCCTTTTAAGTATGCCCGATGAATCGGGCAACTACACATCCCTTTTAAGATAGAATATGGCAAATGTCAACATGCCCCTTGATATTTTGCGGCTAATACTATATTTTCTCCCTTAGCAATATGATGAATGCCGGTAAATTCATAAAAGATCTAGAACGAACGTTCGCTGTTACACCTGCCGATGTCAAGAAAACGATCGCCGATTTTCACTCGGAGATGAAGCTGGGCCTCTCCGGCAAGAAAAGCTCGCTCAAGATGCTTCCGTCCTTTGTCGTCAGGCCGAAGGGTTCCGAAAAGGGGCGCTATCTTGCCCTTGACCTTGGCGGAACGAACCTCCGGTTCCTGGCCGTTGAGCTCGATGGCAGGGGCAAGGCGTCTGTTCTTGCCGTTGACAGGTTCGTTATCGAAAAGAACCTGATGTGCGGGGATGGCGCCGCTCTTTTTGATTTCATCGCGCAGTGCGTGATCGATTTTTTGCGCAAGGCAAAGGTCAGCGCGGATGGCGGGCTGGACCTCGGCTTCACTTTTTCCTTTCCGGTGGAGCAGACGGGCATCGCCGCGGGCCGGCTCATTGCGTGGACAAAGGGATTCGGTGCCTCCGGCGTTGTGGGTGAAGATGTGGTGGCGTTACTGGGCAGAGCGCTCGAGCGCAAAGGGATGTCGTCCGTAAAAATAGCGGCGCTTGTGAACGACACGGTGGGAACGCTTGTGGCAAAGAGCTATTCCGACCGGTCGTGCGATATGGGCGTCATCCTTGGGACCGGCACCAACGCCTGTTACCCGGAGTCGATCGCCAATATCACCAAGAACCGCAGCCTAGGGACCGGCGGCGAGATGATCATAAACATGGAATGGGGCAATTTTGCAAGGCTCACCCGGACATCCTACGACATCGAAGTGGACAAACATTCTCAGAATGTTGGCCATCATTTTCTGGAAAAGATGGTCTCCGGCATGTATCTCGGCGAACTTACGCGCAGGATCGTATCGGACATGGGGAGGCAGGGACTCTGCAACGCCTTTCTGAAGGAATATTCGTTCAAGACGGAATATATGTCGCTCATAGCCGCAGGCAGTTTCGATATCCCGGCGGAGTTCGGGCTGAAGGATGCCACAGCAGATGACAGGGAGGCACTGAAGAGTATCTGCCGGATAGTGTCGCTGCGGTCGGCAAGGATGTCCGGCATGGCGATCGCGGCCGTAGTTACATGGATGGACCCGGGGCTGGAAAGGGAACACACGATCGGGATCGACGGCTCTCTTTTTGAGGGATATCCGGGTTTTAAGGACAACATTACAGGGGTCTTTAATGATCTGTTCGGCGCTCGTGCGCCACGAATAAGGCTTGAGATGGCAAAGGATGGTTCCGGCATCGGCGCCGCGATAATCGCGGCGGTCGCATCGGGGCGGTAAAGCTCAAGGAGAAAAAATATGATAAGAGGATACAAGACCATCGTCTTTCTGATCTGCGCCACAGCGGCGCTTGGCGGGCTTTTGTTCGGCCTCGATCAGGGGTTCATAGCGAACTCGCTTGACACCATCAAGACGGTATATGGCCTTGATATCAAGGGGGCGGAACACTATTCGTCGATCCTCGCGACCGGCGGGGTGGTAGGCGCGCTGCTCTCCGGTATCTTTGCAAGGTTCTTGGGGCGAAAGAAGAGCCTAGTCCTTGCCGGTTTCATCTTCACCGCAGGCGCGGCCCTTTCCTCGATGATACTTCCTATGCACGTAATGATGGCCTGCCGTTTCGCTCTTGGCTTTGCGGTAGGCATTGCGTCGTTCATCGTCCCTCTCTATCTTTCCGAGACGGCGCCCGCGAAGATCCGCGGTTCGATGGGAACCCTCTTTCAGCTGATGATAACGATAGGGATATTCGGCATATCGCTTACCAACGTCTTCATAGCCAGGGCTGTGGCGACACCGGCTAACGCGCTTCCGCTGATGTTCGGCGTCATCGTCCTTTTCGCCATCTTCATGTTCATCGGAAGCATCTTTTTGCCTGAGAGCCCAAGATGGCTGATGCTCAAGGGGAGGAGGGAGCACGCCATCGTTATGTTGAGACGCGTGCTGAACACCGAGGAAGAGATCGCGAGAGAGATAAGTGATATCGAACGGACGCTCAGCGGGCCGGGTTCGAACATCGGCATCATCTTTAAGGGATATTTTTTTAAGATACTACTTGTAGGAGTTGCGTTGCAGATGTTCCAGCAGCTTGTGGGCATCAACGTCATGATCTACTACGCCCCGACGATATTCGGTTACGCGGGGCTCGTGGGCGTCATCGGAATGATGACCGTCCCGGTGGTCAACATGCTCTTCACGTTCCCGGCGATCGGCCTCGTAGAAAAATGGGGGCGGAAGAAGCTTCTGTACGTGGGAGCCGCCTGCATGTGTGTCACCATGATAACCGCCGGTATAGCCTTCAAGATCATTGGGGGGCAGGCAGACCCGACGATGATCGGATGGCTCCCTAAGGCGCTGCTTCTTTGTTCCGTCATTGTCTATATCTTCGGCTTCGCCGTTTCCTGGGGCCCTGTGGCCTGGCTCGTCTGCTCGGAGATATTCCCCCTGGAGGGCCGTGAGATAGGCATGACGATCACCACCATGGTCAACTGGACGTTCGCGGGGCTCCTCATGGACAACGCGCTGACGTTCATGCAGGTGTACGGGCACGCCTCCATATTCTTTGTCTTCTCAGGATTTTGCGTGGCCGCGATCGTTTTTGTGGCGATGTTCGTTCCCGAGACGCGCGGCATAACCCTTGAAGATATCGAACAAAATCTGAAGGCCGGAAAGAAGATGCGAAACCTCGGCACGCCCGTAAGCGTCAGGTAAAGGTAAAGAAAGGATGCGACAAATGAAAAAGATAATATTCATCGTGGGCCTTCTGTTTGTTCCCGTGATCGCCCTGGCCCAGTCCGGATATGATCCGGAGTTTCTGGGGAACGCGGCGGCGGCGCCAAGGCCGGGTTTCAGCCCAAAGATATTCGTGAGCTACTACAATCAGAACGATATCTCCTCAAGCGACGCCGAGCTGGCGATCGAGCCGCAATACTGGATCCGCGGGTTCACGGGCGAGAAGAAGAGGGACTATGTTCAGTTCCTCGCGCATCTGCCGATAGGATATCGCACACAGAAGACGGCGGGCGTGCGTTCTTCGGTCGCCGGCATCGGTTCTTTGAACGCCAACGTGGAGCATTTTTTTAAGATGATAGACGATGAGGACTTCACCATGTGGTTCGATAACGGCCTGTCGGCCGGCTTTCCGACCGCCACGATGAACGACGGCGTGCGCATCGGGATGAACGCGTACTCGATCGGGTGGTTCCAGGAGAACTTCATCAGCTTCGATAAATGGGTCTTCTCCATTTCACCTATCGCCCTCACGTGGACGTTCAGGGACTCTAAGACCAACATCTATCCCGGACTTTCAATGACCATCATGAACAGTTCCTGCGGATATCAGGTAACGAAGGATGTGGCGCTTGGTGTTACGTTCGCTTATATGCTGGGCAACGTGGCTGGCGCGGACGACGGCCTGGGCGGACACTTGAACGCCTCTCAAAGGTTCTACGCCGGCCCGGCGGCCAGCATCTCTTTGGGCAAGGACACCTCTTTGCAGGTGAGCGGTATCGTGGACGCCTATACAAAGAACGCCGACCGCGGACAGGGCCTCTTCACCGCCTTCTGGCACATGTTCTAGCGCAATGAGAATAAAAAATATGAAAAAAATATTAATCTTCGTTTTCATTCTCATCACGGCGCCGCTGTTTTGTGCCGCGGTTGCGAACGCGGCCGACAAAAATGGCGACAACGCCGAACTGGAGCAGATGAAGAAGGCCATTGAACAACTTCAGGATAAGGTCGAAAAGCTGGAGAAAAAGAATGACGTCAGCATTCCACCGGAAGAGTCAGAGACCTTCTCTGACAAAGATGTGCCCGATCAATCCTATAAAACACCCCAGTTGCAGATCGAATACAGAGAATCATTCAACGACAAGCAGGAGGCGGCGCCAAGGCCATATGACATGACGATGGACCCGGGCTATCAGGGATTCATCCCCATTCCTCACACCCACGGCATGATCAGGTTCAACGCGCGGCCAAGGGTTGACTTCACCAACGACAATAATTTTGCCGGCAACGTGAACCGGTTCGTGCCCGCCGATATCCCCGTTTCGGGCGAGCTCACCAAGGGCGGGGGATATCAGTTCAACATGGACGCGCAGGGGACACAGCTCTCAATGGACGTTCGGGCGCCAAGGACGACGGGCAATCCGCGTTTCTATTATGAGAACGATTTTTCAGCTGGCGGCACCGCCTATCTCAATTTCAAGGTGAGGCATCTTTACGGCGAGATGTTCAACATCGTTCTGGGACAGACCTATACGATATTCGAAGACGCCGACGCGTGGCCCGATACCGTTGACTACGAAGGGCCCAACGCCGCCATTTCGGCGCGCCGCCCGCTTGTCAGATATATGCTTACGCTGGGCGAGCATTGGGGCATAAACTTTGCCATAGAAAAACCCGATCCTCAGGTGGACACATCAAGCGATCCGACCGCCACACCTGAATTTCACGCGCCTGAGGGCGGTTTTAATATCAAGTGGGCGGACAAAGAGATCGGGCATGTCCAACTTTCTACGATATTCAGGGACATCGGCGTCAGCGGCGGTGCGGTCGGCGAGCAGAGCGTCTTTGGCTGGGGCGTGAACCTCTCGGCTAACTTTAAACTTTTCAAGAACGACTCGTTCCAGACACAGCTCACCTATGGCCGGGGGATATTCTATTTCATGAACGATGCCGATACGAACAACGACGCCGCATTTAACGCCGCCGGCGAGCTCAAGCCGCTGCCCGTGATCGGTTTGATGGGGGGATATACCCGCACGTGGTCGAAGAAATTCCGTTCAACGGCGAGTTTTGGTTTTGTGAACCTGGACAATCAGACCAGTCAGGCGTGGGACGCGTATCACAGGACATATTATGCCAGCACCAACCTTGTCTATCAATTGTTTAGGCGTTTAGGGATCGGCGTCGAAGGGCTCTACGGCTACAAACAGGTGAAGAGCCACGCCAGCGGGCAGATCTTTCGCGGCCAGGTGACGATCATGTATGCGCTGTTTAAGTAGAAGGTTGTCATCCCCGAGGTAGTAATCGGGGATCTCATGAATTCAGGGGATTCCCGCTTACTACCGCGGGAATGACATGATATTAAAACGGCAGGTCGTATCCCAGCTTTAACTTCTCATTGACCGTCCTAAAATCGCGTTTGAGCGGCTCGTTGAAGGGAACGCCCTTGTCCTTGCGGAAGAGCCACGCGTCATGTTCCTTTTCGCCCGCCGTGTAGATCCGCTTTGCCCCCTTGCCCTTCTTTGAGGCGCGAAGGTCGCGCATGATATTGCCGGCAGTCTGTTTGAACTCTTCAAGCTCGACGAAGCAGTCGATCCTTATCGCAATAAAGAAATGTCCCAAGAGTATCGGCGTTTTTTTCCCTGCGTTGTCAACGCCCACAAGCATTTTCAGATAGTTGGCCTGCGAAAGGGCGGCCGAAAGAAGCTCGACGACGCAGGCGTAGCCATAGCCCTTGTATCCGGCCTGTTCCTCACCGATCCCGCCAAGGGGCGTTAAGGCGGCCTTGTCTTTTGTCAGATCAACAAGGACCTGTTTTGTGTCGGTCCTGTACTCACCATCTTCGCCGATCACCCAGCCCTTTGGCAGCTCTTTTCCAAGCCGCTCATAGACCTCAAGTTTTCCTCGCTGTGTGACAGAGGTTGCGCAGTCGAGGACGAACGGAAAAGCCTCGTCTGTCGGCATTCCGAAGGTCATGGGGTTCGTCCCCAGCATCGGTTCCACTCCCCACGTTGGGGCAATGGACGGGCGCGTGTTCGTCCCTGTGATACCGATCATTCCTTCTTTAATAGCCATTAGCGGATAGTAGCAGGCGGCGCCATAGTGAGTTGAGTTCCTGACGACGGTCATGCCGAGCCCGAGCTTCTTTGCCTTTTCGATAGCCATCTGGTTGGCGCGATAGGAGATGTAGTGTCCCATGCCGTTGTGGCCGTCGATCACGGCGGTCGTCGGCGTCTCTTTCACGACCTCGAAGTTGGTCTTTGGCTCCTGCGTTCCGGCCCAGATCCTGTCGATGTATATCGGCCGGAACCTGCCGACGCCGTGCGAATCTATCCCGCGCTTATCGGCCGTGATAAGCACGTTCGCGCAGATCTTTGCCTCGTCCTTTGGGACGCCAATGGCCTTGAAGCCGTCGAACATGAACATTTCCACGGCGTCAAAGTCCCACCAGGTGATATTTTCTTCGGGGGGCATATTTGTGTTTCCTTCAAACTATGTAGCGCAGACCTTTAGGTCTGCCAACATTGGCAGGTCTAAAGACCTGCGCTACATATTCTTTTCGAAGACGCGCCTGAAATGAAATCCATAGACGGCAAGTGTCGAGGCCAGCGGGAAGAGGCGCGGGCGGCGGAAGAGCGACCAGATTAGCAATTTCCAGTAATGGAACCTCTCTTTGCCAATGACGCCCAGCCTCACAACGGACCTCAAAAATCCAAGGAGATGGGCGAAGTTGATCTTGGCCGAAGGCTTTTTGACCGGCCGGTACTCCTTCAAAAATATCCTGACGCGCGCGTAGTAGTTCTTTGGCGAATAGATCGTGGCGAGTATCTTTTTGTAGCCTTCGATGAGCGTATCGTAATTCATCTTCGGAATGAAATTGATCGAACAGTCGGTATTGTCGCCCGAAACATCTTTTACCAGCCTGTTCTCTTTCTCAAGGCGTTGATAGAGCCTCGTCCCCTTGAAGGCGTTCAAAAGTCCGACCATTGCCGTTGTGATGCCGCTCTGCTGAATGAACTTGATCTGTTTTTCAAAGATGGTGCTGGGGTCGCTGTCGAAGCCGACGATGAATCCGGCGTGGACCTGCAGGCCGAAGTGCTGGATCTTTTTGACTGTCGCCACAAGGTCACGGCCCTTGTTCTGATGCTTCGTGCATTCTGCGAGCCCTTCTTCACTGGGCGTTTCAATACCGATGAATACGGCGTCAAAGCCGGCCTTCGCCATCTGGGTCATCAGCACTTCGTCGTCGGCCAGTTCAATGGACGCCTGTGTGATGTAAGAGAACGGGTGTTTTCTTTCGTCCATCCATTTAATGATGGCCGGCAGGACCTCGGATTTCAGTTTTCGTTTGTTGCCGATGAAGTTGTCGTCCACGAAGAAGACGTTCCCCCTCCAGCCCATTGAGTATATTTTATCAAGCTCCTGTATCACCTGTTCGGTGGTCTTGGTGCGCGGGACGCGGCCGTAGAGCAGGGTGATATCGCAAAAGTCGCAGTTGAACGGGCAGCCCCGCGAATATTGGACGTTCAGCGAGGCATATTTCTTCATGTTCAATATCTCCCACATGGGGAGCGGCGTGGTCGTTATATCTGCCTTCTGCTCGGAGGTGTAGATCTGTTTTGGGGTTGTGTTCCGAAGATCTTCAATGAACTGCGGCAGTGTGATCTCGGCCTCGCCAAGGACGAAGTGATCGACGTCCGGGAATTCCTCGTGATCTGTGGTGAATAGGGGGCCGCCCGCGACTACCGTTGCACCAAGCGTTTTGCACTGCGCAATGACCTCGACGGCAGAGCTCTTTTGTATCGCCATTGCGCCGATGAAGACATAGTCGGCCCAAAGTATGTGTTTCTCTTTGAGCTCTTCGACGTTCATGTCAACGAGCTTAAGTTCGAAATCCTTTGGCAGGAGAGAGGCCACGGTCAAGAGCCCGAGCGGAGGATGCCCGGCCTTTTTAAAGACGAACCTCAGCGCGTATTTAAAGCTCCAGAACGTGTCTGGATATTTAGGGTGTACAAGTAATATCTTCATTGCAGAGGCCTTATAGCCGATTTCTCTCAAATTGCCACTAAAAAATCTGGGGTCAGGCTATGGTAAACCAGTATTGACAATTCCGATGTTTATTGTTAACGATCTAGCATGGCCAGAAAACCAAGGATTGAATTTGCAGGTGCCTTTTATCATGTTATTGCTCGTGGTAATCAAAGGCAAAAGGCCTTTTGGGCCGGCAATGACTACAAAGATTATTTGTCGAAGTTAAAGTTATATCGCGATAAATTCAAATTCATCATCCACGCATATTGCCTTATGCCTAACCATGTGCATTTGCTCCTAGAAACCAAAGACATTCCGCTGTCAAAAGTGATGCACGGCTTGCAGTTCAGCTATACACAGGCATTTAATAAACGGCACAAAAAAATAGGCCATCTCTTTCATGGCCGGTATAAGGCGATCATTTGTCATAAAGAGGCTTATCTTTTGGAATTGATCCGTTACATACATCTGAACCCTGTAAGGGCGAGATTGGTTGGGAAGCCGCAGGAATATCCTTGGAGCTCTCATAATGAATATATTGGCGAGCCTGCTCTTATTGATGAGAACGCAATTCTTCTCTTCGGTAAGCGCAGATCGGCGGCCATTGGTACCTACAAAAAATTCATACAGGACGGAATGAATGATGGCCATAGGGATGAATATTATCAGCTTAAGGATCAGCGCATATTGGGCGAGGATGAATTTGCCGAAGAACTGGTCAAGAGAACAGATGGCTGGCATGGCGAATATTGGAATATTGAAAAGCATGAGATCATCGATAGAGTATGTGAGGAGTTTGAAATAAAACCTGCTCATTTGAATATTATTGGCAAAGGCAGGAAAGAGGCGCTTGTGCGCGGCGTTGCGGCATTTATGATAAAAAAATTGTGCGGGACGACACTGGGTGATATTGGAGCTGTTTTTAACAGGAAAGAACAGGGGATGTCGTACTTGTTGCGTCGCATAGAAGACAAGATGAAAGACAGCGAAGATTTTGCGCGAAGATTGGCGTTGTTAGAAAGGGAGCTGCTGAAAAACAAAAGACCTCTTTTAGTAAAAGAAATAAAACGCTAAGGAAAACAAATACTGGTTTACCATAGCCTGACCCCAAAGGTAAAAGTACGGCGCTTGATCGCCGCGGCAATTCTCCGTGATATTTCTCTGGATTTAATCCCTTTCTTTTCGTAAGTAACGGGCATGTTCCCGATATGGAGCGCCGTTCCATTTGTCCTGCTTCTCCTTGCCATTGCGTTCATTCCGCTGGCGTTCGAAAAGTTTTGGGGGAGTAATAAGAATAAGGCGATCATCGCCGCAGTTCTCTCTGTTCCGGCCCTTATCATCCTTCTAAAGGTCGAGCCGAATCTTTTGCTCCACTCCATGCGGGAATATTTCTCGTTCATCTGCCTTCTTGGCTCGCTCTTCGTCATCTCCGGCGGGATCTCTATCACTGGCGACCTGAAGGCTAGGCCGCTGACGAACCTTCTCTATCTCTTGATCGGGGCGGTTCTGGCCAACTTCATTGGGACGACGGGGGCCAGCATGCTTTTGATACGCCCGCTCCTTGCCACCAATTCAGAAAGGCGTCACGTCTGGCATATCCCATTCTTTTTCATCCTGATCGTCAGCAACTGCGGAGGTCTGTTAACGCCAATTGGCGACCCGCCGCTATTCCTTGGCTATCTGCGCGGCGTGCCGTTTTTCTGGACGCTGAAACTTCTGCCGATCTGGCTCGTTTCGGTCGGGTTTCTTCTGGGCATTTTTTATATTTTTGAAACGGTTGCTTATAGAAAAGAGACGAAAAAGGACATCGCGTTGGATGCTGCAATGGTAGAGCCTTTAAAGGTTCAGGGGAGGAGGGGTGCTTTATTCCTCGTCGGCGTCATCATCGCCGTCTTTACTGCGACACCGATAAGAGAAGGGCTGATGCTCCTCATGGCGGTGCTGTCGCTCATTTTCGGCTCAAAGGCCGCGCGGCGTCACAACCGTTTCAATTG
>ORJL011753056.1_pt1 | contig 10711 bp, 5 predicted proteins | sample 1779941 | NCBI WGS metagenome assembly ORJL01 (sample SAMEA104232317, study PRJEB22302) | groundwater metagenome | biome: forest; feature: aquifer; material: groundwater | place: USA | collected 2011-08-07 | depth 5.8 m | reverse complement strand
TTCTGCGCGGGGGCCGACATCACTGAGTTTGGCACAGCTCCCTCCCCTATCATTGCCCGCGAGGTTCGCTGGGGACGGGATCTGTGGGGTGCGCTGAAAGATCTGGATAAGCTTACCGTTGCAGCGATGCATGGCTTTGTATTCGGCTCGGGTCTCGAGATGGCGCTGCTCTGCGATCTCCGATTTGCCGCGGAGGGCACCATCTTCGGGCTGCCCGAAGATGCCCTTGGCTTCATTCCCGGCGCGGGCGCCACGCAGACTCTACCCAGGGTCATTAGGCCCGGCACAGCTCTGGAGATGATTCTGACTTGTGACAGGATCGATGCCACGGAAATGCATCGGGTTGGCCTGGTACATCGAGTGTTCCCTCAAGATTCCCTTCTTGCGGAGGCGGGGGGGGTCGCGCGCGAAGTCCTCTCCGCTGGGCCGGTGGCCGTGTCCCTAGCTAAGGAGGCCATCAACTCGGGACTCGACATAACCCTTAGGGAGGGGCTTGACCTGGAGGCTCGGTTGGCTGATCTTGTTTTCAGCACCTCAGACGCGTGGGAAGGGATGAGGGCACACGTAGAGGGTCGAAAGCCTGTGTTTCGATGCGAGTAGTATTCCGTCACGATTCCTTTGTTGGAGGTTCAATGTGATAGAGAATCGGGATGAGACTTCAGCGCTAAATAGTGCCTAATGAAGCTCGATGAAGATTAGCGTTTCGCCTTGTCACACAAACGCCAAAATCCGCTTCGGATTGTCCACCAGCAACGTGTGGATTTGAGCGTCGGATATCCCTTTCATTCGCATTATCGGTAGTACGTCGCGTGTGATGTGCCCGAACCCAAATCCCCCGTAGGCGGTTAGTCTATGCTTGGTGGCAATATCGTGTGAGATTAGTAGCTGATTCAGGTGCCCGTCCGCGATAAGCTCAACTATGCAATTGATTCTCTTCGTGTCGGCAAGCTCAACGCTCCCACCTCCTGCTGGCAGGTGAAACAGTCCCTCTACTCCAAAATTATCGTTTGCAATGTAGCATCCGTAATCTAGCAGCCTGCGGGAGGTGGTGAGCGAGAGGTCGAAGAGGTCAACGTGACAAATGATTGTCCGGGTCAAATCAGCACCGCAGCTCTTCAGTATCTCGCATATCTCTAGCGCCTCGTCTGCATCGGGGCTTGGATGAACACACAGGGCGGCCCCCGTTTGCTGCTGGGCTGCGACTGAGGCACGCAGCACCTTCAGTTCATTCTGAGTCGGATGCAGTGAGCAACCAATCTCACCAATGATCCCGGCCCTTATGCCGGTATGGTCGACGCCAACCGTAATATCTTCCACTATTTCGCGAGCTATCTCATCCTCGGTTTGACTTTCCACTTCTGGAGGATGAAGGGGCGCAATGTAGTGGCCAGAACCCATGATGATGTTGACCCCGGTCGCCCGAGAGATGCGGGCCAATCCTAGAGGGTCACGGCCATTCGGCCCTCGTGTGGTTAGCTCGACGATCGTGTCGCCCATTGCCAGCTTGAACGCCGTAACCTCTTTAGTCGCTAACTGCTCATCAGTAAACTTCAAGTTGTCCAGATTGTTGGCTTCGTGAAGCCTGACCCAATAGAGGTTTTCCATCTGGACGGGCTCGTGGGCGAACCGCCTATCGCTGGCCGCGGCAGGTTCCCGAAAGAACGTGGATAGATCGTGCAAAATATGCTCGTGCGTCAAGGTTGTGCCTAGTGTGGTGGGATCTACAGTTCCCAGTACGGTTTGAGCTTTTCCGACAAGCTCGTCGCGCTTCAAGTTACTCCTCCAACTCTGAGTAGGCCACCACTTCATCCCCGTCCCATTCGAAACGGGCACTGAGACCGGCTTTTCGGGTAATGTGGTCCATGTAGTCAAAGATCTGCTGTCCCCGAGCGTCGTGCTTCAGCACTTCCGGCTGTCCCTGCTTGCTGATTAGGCTGGGAATGTAACCTACCTGCGTGATACGCCCGTCCTCGATGGTGCATTTGGCGATGATAGTTTTCTTTCCATCAGGGTGAAATGGATACGTAGGGTCGTCGAGATCGGGCGTGTATCCAAACATGTCTGCCATTTTCATCATTGCCTGCTTGATGCCCCAGTTTGTCTCTCCCTCAGCAGTCAGTGCCGGCGTGACCGTAACGAAATTCCCCAGACCGTGGAAGATGGCTTTTCCTCTGTAGAACTCTATGCCCTTAAGTATATGAGCGTGATGGCCCAGGATGAGATCTGCTCCTGCATCGATCGCCGCGTGCGAGACTTCCAGGTCGTACATCGCCAGCTTGGCCGGCACCGTGAGCAGCCCCTTGTGGAAGGAAACCACCAGAACATCACAGAGAGGTCTCAGGCTCTTGACATCGTCTTCCATGGCTTTCAAACTACCAGGCTCGGCGAAGGTGTAGCAAGTGGGAGGCCCTCCGGGATTAGACATCTCCAACTGATAATCACTGATGATCTGCACGTAAGCGCATCCCGGTTTGTCGGGCGCGGCCCACGACCCTCTTGGTCCTACGCAATTGTAGCTCAGGAAGCCAAATCGCACTCCGTCACGCTCAATTATGGCCGGTATTCTGGCTTCGTCGATATTCATTCCGGCCCCGGTAACGGCAATGCCCCTCTCCCGCAGCCCGGTGACAGTGTCCTCGATTCCCGGTGCACCGGAATCCCAGATGTGATTGCCGGCAAGGGTTATGACGTTGAACCCGGCATAGGAGAAGCCGTTCATGTTGGCGGGGTCGATAGGTGGAGAGGGCATTAACTCGGCGAACGTGCTAACACCCCTTGAAGTGAAGACCACCTCTCCCTGTCCAATAACTAGATCTCCAGATCTTAATGTTGGCGCTACTCGATCGAAATACGATTCAATCTGCGGCTGGTCGAGAATCAAGTCACCTACTGCTAACAGTTTCATGGCCATCTCCTACAATTTCCTCACAACGACTTCATCCCCGTCCCACTCATAGCTCGCGTTGAGGCCGGCTTTCCTGCTTATTCTGTCCACGTAGTCAAAGACCTGCTGTCCCCTCTCATCGCGCTTCAGCACTTCCGGCTGTCCTTGCTTGTTTATGAGGCAGGGGAAGAAACTCACCCGAGATATGTGCCCGTCTTCTACAGCGCACCTGGCAATCATAGTCTTGTTAGAGTCGGGGGGAAAGATCGATACTGTGTCCCCAGCATCATCGAATTCTTGTCCAAATCGTTTGCCGAGGCTGGCACGGAAGTCGTGGATATCGCGATCACTGGCTTTCCCGTCGACCGCCAGAGATCGCATTGCCACTACGAAATGTCCAAGGCCGTGGAAGATCGGACTTCCCTTATACCACTCAACGCCGCGCATTATGTGGGAGTGATGTCCCAGAATAAGGTTGGCCCCTGCGTCAATCGCCGCGTGAGATACCACCTGCTCATACATCTCCAGCCTATCGGCTAAAAAGATGGTCCCTTTGTGAAGGACGACAACTAGAACGTCACACAGTGGTCTTAGGTTCCTGATATCGTCTTCCATTGCTCTCAGACTACGCGGCTCGGCGAAAGTGTAGCAAGTTGGGGGGCCTCCTGGGTTGGACATCTCCAATTCATAGTGGCTGATAATCTGAACGTACGCACATCCCGGCTTATCGGGCGAAGCCCAGGTGCCCCTGGGACCAACACAATTGTAGTTCAGAAAGCCAAACTTCGTTCCGTTACGCTCAATAATGGCCGGTTTCCTGGCCTCTTCAATGTTCATACCGGCTCCGGCGACGGCAATGCCCATCTCGCGGAGTCCGTTGAGTGTATCCTCTATCCCAGGAGCGCCAGAATCCCATGCGTGGTTGGCGGCGAGGGTTATGACGTTGAAACCGGCACCGGGGATAGCGCTCATGTTGGCGGGCTCACAGGGCGGATTGCAGATTACTTCCGCATAGGTGTTGACGCCCCTTGAAGTGAACATCACCTCTCCCTGTCCAACTACAATATCGCCCGAGCGCAACGTGGGCGCGGAGAATTCGAAGAAGGACTCAGCTCGCGGCTTGTCAAGGATCAGATCCCCCACAGCCAGCAGGTTTGTAGTGCTTTTCGCCACGTGACGTGCCTCCTTTATTTATGCCGTTTGTTCTTGCTCCGATCGCGCGATGATCTCTTCCTGCGTTGTCTTGTTCAATTGAACAAAATAGGCACTATAGCCGGCTACCCTCACAATGAGGTCCCGATGTTTCTCCGGGTGCTTCTGCGCGTCCTGCAGCGTCTCCTTGCTCACGACATTGAACTGAACGTGCTTTCCGCCCATGCTGAAGTAGGTCTTGATCAGCGCAGCAACTTTTGTTAAGTCCTCCGTACTCTTCATAGCCGACGGATGGAACTTCATGTTGAACAGTGCAGCCTGGTAAGGTGTTTGGTCGATCTTTGCCGCGCTCTTGATTACGGCGGTAGGGCCCAGGATATCCCGGCCCTGGACGGGCGATAGCGCTCCATCGGCAAGAGATTCGCCGGCGTATCTACCATCAGGAGTGGCGCCGGTCAATGCTCCGCCCGGCACGTGCGCGGTGATGGAGATAGCAGAGGCTTTTTGCTTTCCTCCGAGGACGGAATCAAAAGTGTTGGTCTTCTCAGCCCAGAATTGATACATCTCCTTAGCGATCGAGTCCACATAATCGTTATCGTTGCCGAATTTCGGCACAGCCAGGCACATCTTGTGGATTTCCTGGTTTTGCTCCCCTTGCCAGTTGGCATCAAGCGCTGCTTTCAGCTGTTTCATCGTGACCTTCTTTTCGTCAAAGACCACCCTCTTGATGGCGGCCAGTGAGTCCGCCACATTGATCATACCCACCGGGTTCATCACCGAGCCGTTTTCAAGCAACGGGAAGGTGCGCTCCATCAAGTCCCTGCCCACTTTGATCCCGTCGGCCATCAATGACGACTCTAGCGGGAATGGAAAGTGCTCGGCCTGCATCAGCGTGAATATGGTGTTCCACTCCGCGTGTATTCCGAGGAAGTGGGTAAGATGTTGTTCCCAGGCTCTCTTGAGCTCGTCATAAGACTCGAAACTGTCGATGTCCCCGGTTTTAGGGCCAAGTTGCTGGCCGGTCCTCGGGTGCACTCCATTGTTCAAGAATAACTCGAACACCTTTGGGACCACGAACATTGGGAAGGCGGAGATGCGAGACATCCCACGCGAAAGGCTGACATCAAGACACCCAACCAGTATGTAATCTCGCGCCACTTCGAGTGGCACACCTTCGTTGAGCAGGTACTGGATGTAGGACTGGTCGCCCACAAAAGCGGGCATGCCAATCCCGGTCCTGACCACTTCCAGTGCCTTGACCATAAGGGCATCGGGGGTTCCTTCGTGAACTCTGAGTGTTATGGTGTGGTGTGGAGTGGGACAGGTCCTGGCCGCTTCCAGAAGAAGGTATGTAAGCTCGTTGGTGGCGTCCTTTCCTTCGGGCGTCACGCCGCCTATGACGAAATTGTTCCACCGGGCGTACCCAGCGCCTTTGTCTCGCTGCTCACGTCGAACTGGAATACTGATTACCTGCATGCACTTAATCCGCAAGCACTGCAGTAGCTCTACCACTTGCTCGTCGGTGATCTTACCGCCGTCAACGTCACCCTTGTAGAAGGGATACATGAACTGGTCAAACCTACCGCCTGGGGTGGTCTGGTTAGCCGTGAGCAGGAACGCGAACCAAAACGACTGCAAAGCCTCAGCGAAGGTCCTGGCAGGATTGGCCGGCACCCACCGACAAGATTCCGCGATTTGTTCTAGCTCCTTCTTTCGCGTCGGGTCGGCTTCCTCCGCGGCCTTCTCCGCTGCCAGGCGGGAGAACCGGTGGGCAAACCGAATTACAGCCTGGTGGACGGTGATTACCGCCCTGAGGAAATACACCTTTTTGGCTGAATCAGCAGTGGTAAACCTAAGGTTTCTTAGCCCGTTCTTTGCGTCTTCGATTGTCTTGTTGAGCCCTTCCCTTAGCACTTTTTCATAATCCGTGCCAACCAAGAAAAGATTTGGCCCCAGGCTCATTCCCGGGCCGGCAATGCCACCCCACCCCTCATCTCGGTCAGCCCACGGCGGCAGGGTCACTCCTGATTGCATATAAGGCCACATTCTTTCGTCATCAAAGATGTGGCCGGCTCGGGCAAAGAAACCCTTGCCCCTCCAGTATTCGTTTAGCTGTTCGGCTTCGGCCACGTCCTCTTCGGAGGTACCCCACCCCTCGTACTTTAGCTCCTCTATCTGTTCTTTGCTGCAAGTTCCTAGAAGGAAGGAAAGCTCGGCCCCCATAGGTTTGCTCGCGGAATTGCCTACAATAAGCTCACCTTCCTCGATGAATATCGGCATTTTGTCGAGGATGTTGGCCAGGGCCTTGGACCTTCTAATGACCTCCGGTTCACCTTCGGTTTGTTTGTAGGATTCTGTGACCAATCGGGCCTGCTGAAGAGACACCGGATAGATTTCTACGTGCAGGCCCTCTCTAAGCTTCTCGATCCTTTGATTCAACTTGTCTTTCCCTCACTCTTGTTGATGCAGGCAGCCAGAGATATCAATCACGTCGTCTCCACTTGCTCGGTCCGCCCTATGATCTCGTCCTGTACCGCTTTGCCCAGTTGTACAAAATAGGCGCTGTAACCCGCTACCCGAACAATCAGATCTCGATGGTTCTCCGGGTGCTCTTGGGCATCGATAAGAGTATCCCGGTCAACTACGTTGAACTGAAGGTGCTTACCTCCAAAGTCGAAGTAGGTCTTTATGAGGTAGGAGAGCTTGGTCAAGTCCTCGGTCGTCTGTAACGCCGACGGATGGAACTTCATATTCAGCAACGTAGCCTGATAGGGAACCTGATCGATTTTCATCGCACTCTTGAGCACGGCGGTGGGACCGCCGGTATCCATGCCGCGCATGGGCGACATGGTGCCGTCGGCCAGGATCTCCCCCGCACTCCTTCCATCCGGGGTGGCCCCGGTCAACGCTCCCCCGGGTTGGTGCGACGTGATCGAAATGGCGGTCGGAATGTGTTTTCCTCCAAGAGCTGTATCGAAGGTAGCTGCCGTCTCCGCCCAGAACCGGTAGAGCTCCGCGGCAATCGAATCGACATAATCGTCGTCATTGCCAAATTTCGGGGCCGAGAGAAACATTTTGCGCACATTGGCGTATTCAGTTCCCAGCCAGTTAGCTTCTAGTGCCCTCTTTAGCTGGCTCATAGACACCCGCTTATCGTCAAAGACAAGCTTCCGGATCGCGGCCAGCGAGTCGGCGACGTTAATCATGCCGATCGGGTTCAGCACCGCTCCATTCTCGAAGGGCATTGTGCGATCCAGCATATCTTTGCCCTCTCTAATCGCGTCGGCCATCAACGAGGAACGGACCGGGTCTGGCAGCAGTTCTGCCGAAACGCGCATCTCGACGTTGTCTTTCTCCGCGGCTAGGCCCATAAAATATCGAAGTTGTTCCTTGAACGCCGCCAAAAAGTCGGCGAACGATTCGAAACTCTCGATATCTCCGGTCCTGATCCCGAGTAATTTGCCGGTCCTTGGTTCAATACCATCGTGCATGAAGATTTCGAAAACCAGCGGCACAATGAACATGCCAAAAGCCGCCGTCCGGGATTTTCCCACCAGATTGGCATCCAGGCAGCCGGTGATAATGTAATCTCGCGCTTCTGCCAGGGGTACTCCGTGGCCGACGAAGAAGCCAACGTAGGACTTGTCGCCAATGAAAGCCGGTAAGCCAATTCCGCTACGCACCACTTCGAGGGCTTTCAACATCAAGGCTTCCGGCGTGCCGTCGTGAACCCTCAGTGTGATGGTATGATGTGGGGTGGGGCAATCCTTGGCCGCTTCCAGAACGAGGTAGGTCAACTTATTGGTGCCATCAATGCCGTCCGGGGTTAAACCGCCTATGGTCCAGTTGTGCCACTTGGCCATCCCCGCGTTCTTCTTTCGGTTCAGTTTGCCCGACGTCCGGTTCAATTGCATGTCCTTGATTCGCAGGCACTCCAACAGCTCGAGCACCTCGTCGTCGCTGATTCTGCCCGCTTCCTTGTCCGCCTTGTAGAACGGGTGCATATACTGGTCAAACCTGCCGGCGGCCGCCGTAGTTGCTGGGGATATCATCAAGAACATGAACCAGAAGGACTGTATTGCCTCACGGAAATCCCTGGCCGGATTTGCCGGTACTCGTCTGCACGTTTCGGCGATCCGCTCCAGTTCCTTCTTCCGGGTGGGATCAGCTTGCTGCGTGGCCATGTCGGCGGCCAGATTGGCAAAGCGGTTGGCAAAACGAATAATCGCCTGGTGGGCTATGATCACCGACTTCAGGAAATCTGTCTTCTTATCCGTACCCACGCTGGTGGATCTTACCTTCCCAAGCTCTACTTCCGCCTCTCCTATGACCTCGTTCAGGCCATTGTTGAGCACCATGGCGAAGTCGACGCCCACCAGGAAAAGGCCCGGTCCTAAGCCTAGACCACCCTGGGCGTATCCTCCTCCGCTTCCCTCGTCCTTGCTCTTCCAAGGGGGGAGAACCACCCCTGACTGCACAAAAGGCCACAGCCTTTCATCGTCGAAGAATACTTCTCCGGACCTGGTTATCAAAGTCTTGCCCCGAGAGTACTCGTTCAGCACGGCTAACTCAGCCTGATCCTTTTCGGATATTGTGTAGCCTTCGGTCTTCAGGGATTCTATTTCTTCCTGCGACCAGATACCATAATCGGGGTCAATCTCAAGACCCATCGGTTTGCTGGCCCCATTGCCGACGATGAGCTCGCCATCTTCAATGAATATGGTAATCTTGTCCAGGCCGTTGGCGAGGGCTTTTGCCCTTCTCAGTATCTGCGGCTCTCCCTCGGTCTGCCGGAACGATTCGGTGACCAACCGGAGCTTTTCGATGCATAGGGGGTATGTCTCGACCAGGAGTTGGTTCTTCAGATGCTTCACTCTGTGGTTCATCGTAATCTCCCTGTTGCATAATCAGGACACTTGTTGGGTATCGGTGCCAACCCGCCCCCGCGCAGGCTGAAGCCGCGGCTACCAGGGCGTTCCCATTTCCCCTCGGCTTCCTGGGAAGGACCCAATCACTGCCGGATGCGGCACTTGGGCCGGGCTTTGATCACGCCGAAAACACGTGCTCTGTCCGCCCGATGATTTCATCTTGTACTACTTTGCTCAGCTGAACGAAGTAAGCGCTGTAGCCTGCCACCCTTACGATCAGATCGTGATGTTTCTCCGGGTGTCTCTGGGCATCCAGTAGAGTCTCCTTGTTGACGACGTTGAACTGAACGTGCTTTCCCCCGTAGTCGAAGTAGACTCTCATCAGGTCGGTGAGCTTCCTCATATCCTCGGTTGTCTGCAAAGCGGAGGGATGGAATTTTAGGTTCAACAACGTGGCCTGATAAGGGTGCTGATTGATGGCCATAGCACTTCTTAGTAGCGCTGTGGGACCGTGGGTATCCCTTCCCTGTGCCGGCGATATTGTCCCATCGGCCAGCGTTTCCCCGGCGCAACGGCCATCAGGTGTAGCGCCAGTTAAGGCTCCACCGGGAGCATGCGCGGTGATGGAAATGCCGGTCGGTTTTGCCGTTCCTCCCCAGGCGGTGGTAAAAGTGACTGCGGTGTCGGCCCAAAACTGGTACAGCTCCCTGGCGATGGAGTCGACGTAATGATCCCCGTTTCCGTACTTGGGAACTGCCAGACATACCTTGCGGAGTTCTTCGTATCCCTCCCAGTTTGCGGCTAAGGCTTTCTTCAATTCCGCCTTGGTGACTTTCTTATCTTCGAAGACGATCTTCTTCACAGCGGCCATTGAGTCCGCCACGTTTACCATGCCGACCAGGTTCAGAGCCGAGCCGTTTTCAAATGGGAGCGTGCGGTCTAGAACATCTTTGCCTTCCTTGATTGCGTCAACCATCAAGCAGGAGTGGAAAGCGTCGGGGAAGAGCTCGGTCTGCGCCCGCAAGAGGATATTGTGCTCCTCACTGGCCAGCCCCATGAAGTAGGCGAGTTGCTCCTTGAAGGCTTTCATGAAGTCATCAAACGTCTCAAAGCTTTCGAAATCGCCGGTACGCGGGCCCAGCTGTCTTCCGGTCCGTTGTTCAACGCCGTTATTCATCGTGATCTCAAAGACCAGCGGCACGATAAACATGCCAAAGGCATTGATGCGTGATTGTCCGGGTATGTTGACGTCAAGACACCCGGCCAGGGCGAAGTCCCGCGCATCCCGAAGCGGCACTCCCTGTCCGACCAGGTATTCGATGTAAGACTTGTCTCCGATAAATGCCGGCATGCCCAACCCGGTCTTGACCACTTCCAGTGCTTTTAACAGGAGGGATTCGGGTGTCTTATCGTGAACCCTCACCGTTATAGTGTGATGAGGAGTCTGGCAGCTCTTTGCCGCTTCCAGAATGAGGTAGGATAGCTCGTTGGTTGCATCTTCGCCGTCGGGGGTGACTCCACCGATAACCCAGTTGTGCCATCTGGCCATTCCGGACCATTTCTGTCGCTGCATCTTTCCGCCGCCAACGAAGTTGTACTGCATAACCTTGATGCGCAAGCATTCCAGCAATTCCAATACTTCGTCGTCGGTGATTTCACCCGCTTGCTTGTCTTTGGCGTAGAACGGGTACATAAATTGGTCGAACCTGCCTCCTGGCGTCGTCCCATTGGCGATCATCATCCAGGTGAACCAGAAGGCCTGCATAGCTTCATGGAAGGTTCTAGCCGGGCTGCCCGGCACCCGGCG
>ORJL010461281.1_pt1 | contig 10711 bp, 9 predicted proteins | sample 1779941 | NCBI WGS metagenome assembly ORJL01 (sample SAMEA104232317, study PRJEB22302) | groundwater metagenome | biome: forest; feature: aquifer; material: groundwater | place: USA | collected 2011-08-07 | depth 5.8 m | reverse complement strand
GTTCGGTGGTCGTGATAGTGATCGTGATCGTGATCGTGATCGTGATCGTGATCGTGATCGTGATCGTGATCGTGATCGTGATCGTGAGGGGCGGCCGCTAGCGCCTTGAGCTGGCTCTCGGGTTGGCCGTCGATGTTTACTTCGGTCACAATTCCGCATCCGCACTCTTTACACATATTAGGAGACCTCCATTGACGCCAGCTCGAGCTCCATCCCACGCCGTAGCTCAGAGCACATCTGGTGGCACGTCGGGCACTCGTAGGAATAGTCCAGGATGACAAACTCAGCCTGGCATCGGTCGCACCAACTGCCTGCCGGGACGGGTTCGATGACGAGGCACCCGTCTTCCGCCATGGTTCCTTTCCGCACCACCTCGAAGGCAAACTGGAGGGCCTCCGGGACCACGCTGCTCATGGCGCCCACCCGCAGGCGCAGTTCGTGAATATGGCAGGCGCCGGAGTCGCGGGCGGTTTTCGTCGCGATGGCCAGCAGGTTCTGAATGAGACTGACTTCGTGCATAGGGTCACGGCGGGCGGCGGAGAGCGCTTGCCGCGGCAAGGAACCGCCAAATCATCCGTTGGAATTCGCCTTTGGGCAACGGTTTTCTCGGCACTCGGCAATGGCAAGGCGTTGGTCCCGCCGGGTGCCTTCGATCGTCTCGATCGCTTTCAGGGCAACCGCGCCTCGGCAGCGCTGCACCTTACACGGAGTTTTTGGCATGGTCGGGACGAACCACTTCACGTCGGCTGCCACCCCCCCGTAGCAGCGGATGTCAGTCCGCTCTCACTTCGTCTCCAGCGCAGGACGTTCGACTTCGACCTGGAAGATGTGAAACTCCGTGTAAGGTGCAGGCAGCAGCGAGCGTACTTCAAAACCTGGCGGAGGTTCGGGGGCGCGAGCCGGGCGTTCGACGTCGCGAAGCGTCGTGGAGCGCTGCCGCGCCGCTTTGGATCGACCGTGGTGACGCGCACTCCGCAATCTTGACACCCGGCGAGAGGGGCTCCATTCTCCCGTGCAACACGATTCGCTTATGTTGATTCAAGGTATCATAAATCCTGAGGTCCTGTCCCTGATCAGCCGGGTCCGGCACACAAACATGCTGGTGATTGCCGACGCCGCGTTCCCATTCTGGCCGGAAATCGAGACGGTGGACATTTCTCTGGTCAAAGGCGTACCCTCCGTCCTGCAGGTGGTGAGCGCGATTCTCCCCAACTGGAAGTGCGGCGAAGTCTATATGGCGGAGGAGTTTAAGCGGCACAACACTCGCAAGATCCAGACCGCGTTCGCGCGGGCGTGTGGCGACGTGTCGATCACGTTCGAGCCCCACATCGACTTCAAGAAGAGGGTTCCGCGCGCAATTGGCCTGATCCGCACCGGCGATACTACCGCCTACGGGAATATGATCCTGGTGTCCGCTTAAACAGCTCCGCGCCCATCGGCCGTGATCCAATCCGCCGTCACCGTTTCCCTTGTCCCAGAGGCCAAGGGTGGACCGTTTGTCTTTTGGGAGGATTTGTCCGAGGCGTGCGCGAAGGCCGCCGCGCTGGGGTTTGATGCCATCGAGATATTCCCGAGGTCAGGGGAGGCTCTCCAGGTCCTTCCTGTGGAGGCGTTGCTGGCCAACCAGAAATTGAAGCTGGCCGCGGTCGGCACGGGCGCGGGCTGGGTGCTGAGAAGGCTCAGCCTCACAGATCCCTCGTCCGAAGTGCGTGGGGAAGCCCGGCGCTTCGTGGGGGCCGTCGTTGACGCCGCTGGACGCCATGGCGCGCCGGCGATTATTGGCTCGATGCAGGGACGATGGACAGGCGATGTGCCGCGCGAGCAGGCACTGGCCTGGCTTTGCGAGGCGATCGAGGAACTGGGCTCGCGCGCGGAGCGTCTGGGGGTTCCGTTGTTGATCGAACCCCTCAACCGGTACGAGACCAACCTTCTCAATCGGGTCGAGGACAGCCTGGCGGTACTCGACTCCCTCGGGACCGGGAATGTGAAGCTGCTTTGCGATCTGTTCCACATGAACATCGAGGAGGAGACCATCGCGGAGTCACTGGGGTTGGCTGGAAAGCGCCTCGGGCACGTGCACTTTGTGGATAGCAACCGGCGCCCTGCCGGGTTGGGCCACCTCGATTACCTGCCTATCGCTAAAGCCCTGGACGACCTGGGCTACGCCGGCTTTGTGTCAGCGGAGGCGTTACCCTTCCCGACTCCGGCGGAAGCCGCCACTGTCACGATGGCGACATTCCGGAGGCTTTTCCGAAGCGACTGAGTGGACCCCGTTACTGGACGAGCAACCGATAGAAGCCAGGACCGGCCGCAAGGGTATCGCTGGCCGTCGTGGCGGTGGTCGAGGGGCCCACGTTTTGCCACGAGGGTGTGGTCAGGCTCGTGGCTTTCTGGAGTTGGTAGGAGCCGCCTCCGCCGGTCCATGTGAATGTAAGCGTCGTGCCCGACAGACTTACTTTCAGAGTCACCGGCCCTTCAGGAGCGGTGATGCTGTAGAGGCCGAAGTCGTCGATCCCGAAGTACCAACTATCGCTGCCGATATGGGCGAAGCGGAATCTGACGTTGGCCTGGCGGTCAGCGCCCGCGAGGCGGAAGAGCTCGACCCGCTTGGATTCAACGCTGTCGTCATTGATGCGGCCACTGATGAAAGGGGCCAGATCCTGGGTGACGGGCGCGCCGATGTAGGCTCCGTAATAACCGCCCATCTCCTCGCCGGTGTCGGGGTTGGTAAAGAGAGGCAGGTCAGTATGGTTGGTCGTCATCGTCGTGACAGCGTCGGTGGTGCCATCGGAGAGGCGGATGACGTCGGCGCTCTGATTCTGGTCGTCCAGCATATAGACAACCGGCAGCCAATGAAGGCCCTGGTCGATCGAGTACTCGACCGATCCCATGCTGTCCTGGTTCTGATGCCAGAGACTGTGGTAAGAGAGAAACACGTTGGATTTCCCGCTCAAGTTAAAGTCGGGGCTGAACAGATACATCAACTGTCCGCTGCCGTTGCGGTATCCAGAGTCGCCAAAGGCCAACCGGCCGGTGGTCAAGCGCCAGAGGAACTTGCCATTGACCACATTGCGCGGGTTGACCGCCAGGACGGCCAGGTAGTCCAGTGTCGTGCGATCGGGGTTGCTGTAAGTGACAAAGGAGTTCGCAAATCGGTCCGCGTTGACCACCGTCCAGCTCTCATACGCTGCCGAATCCAGGTTGCCGAAATCGACGGTCGAGTCGGATGCTGAGATGTCAGTAAAGTTGGTCTGAGTCCAACCCGCAGGCAACTGGCCTTCCGGCGTCGAATCGAAGCTCTCGAAAAAGAGCGGGTTTGGCAGGACGATGTTCCGGTAGGGCGCAACCGTGAAAGAGCCTTGATTGGTGGTCGTGCTCGCGGGCGTGCCGTTGTCCTTGAAGAGGAGTTGGTAGGTGTGCAGCGAGTTGGGCGCGAGCAACGTTTCATTCGTGTACGCGACACTCACCAGGCCGGCCTGCTCGGTGTACTGATGGATTACGGTTGCGCCGTCGATCGTGAGCGCCACGGAACCGGGCGCCACTTGAGTCAGCCCGTTGGTGATGGAGGCCAGAAAGTCCCAGACGGGTGGCAAATCCGTGGCACCGTTCCTCGGGTAAACCCAGAGGACGCGCGGACCGGTGGAGGCGGGTTCGGCTACGGTGAACGGCTCGCTTGCAAGCGCCGTGTAACCGTCATTCTCGAGGAGGTAAACCATATAGCTGCCCAGAGTTGGAAGACCCGTCGTGAATGTCACCGCCCCCTCACTCTTACCGGTGGTTCCCGTGTCCGTCCCATCCACGTAAACCCAGAGCGTGGACGCGGGCCCCGTTCCGGGGGTTATGCCCGTGGGGTAGATCCCGATCCAATCCTTGGGGTTGGCCGGCCCATTGCTGAAATTGGCCGTAATCGGTTCACCGGGGGTGTAGGCGCGTTTGTCGGTCCGCACGAGCGGCGAAGACGGGTCCACGACCATGAAGGTGTTCGTGGCGATCTTGGTATAGCCATCATTGACGAAAAGATAGATGTCCCAGTTGCCCGCCAGGTTAAGACCGCCCGTGAAAGTGATCTGCCCCTCTGTATGCCCTTCCCCCGCCGTTTGGCTGTTATTCACGTAATACCAGAGCGTCGAGCCGATGCTGCCCGGCGTTTGGCCTTCGCCGTAGATGCCAACCCAGTCCTTGGGGTTGCCCGGGCCATTCTTGAATGTGGCCACGATGTCCTCGCCAGGCAGGTAAGCGGTGTGGTCGGTGGCTACCGAAGGCGCCTGCGCGTGCGTCATCCAGACGCTGCTCAGGCCAACCAACAGCGCGCTTAGTATGCGCAAGCGACTGGAACGGGTCTGAACCAGGGCATCAGGTGTTGAATCGAGCATTGATTGCGTTTTCATAAATTTCATACGACAGATCCCTTTCGATTAGTTTTGTAGATTACGCGAGGCCAAATTCGTTGTCCGGCCGGTCGTTGTCAAGGAGTTTGCTCAAGGGGTGCACATGACAGCGGGTCCGCCATCGATCATGCGGCCAGACTCCGAAGACGTCGCTGTGGAACTCATGCGGCGCTTGCAAACCCTCTCATAGGCCTCTATTTTAAGCGGCGATTATGGAAAACGTTGTCATCATCGGCACCGGCTGCGCCGGTCTAACCGCGGCGCTCTACACGGCGCGCGCCAATCTAAATCCGCTTGTGCTGACCGGGACGATGCCCGGTGGCCTGCTGACCACCACCAGCATCGTAGAGAACTTCCCCGGCTTTCCCGAGGGAATTGACGGCTATGAGTTAATGACTCGAATGCAGAAGCAGGCCGAGAGGTTCGGGGCGCGAGTCAAGTTTGGCACGCTCGAGAAAGTGGAACTGAGCCAGCAGCCATTCAGACTCGAGGTGGATGGCGAGGAGGTGATGGCGCGGACGATCATCATCGCCACGGGGGCCGGGCACCGCCACCTTGGAATTGACAGCGAGGCGAGGCTGGAGAAGAAAGGGGTCACTTATTGCGCCACGTGCGACGGCGCGCTGCCGCCATTTCGGAACAAGCCGCTGGTGGTGGTGGGGGGAGGGGACTCCGCGTGCGAAGAGGCCATGTATCTGACGCGGTTCGGCTCCATTGTGTACCTGGTGCATCGCCGTGATGCGTTGCGCGCTTCGAAGATCATGGCGGAGCGCGCGCTGGCCAACCCGAAAATCAAGCCCATCTGGGATTCCGTGGTGACGGAGATCCTTGGTGTGGAGCAGGAGAAAGTTACCGCCGTTCGGTTGCGCAACGTGAAAACCAACGTGGAGAGCGAGATCGCCTGCTCAGGTGTGTTTGTGGCGGTGGGCCACGTGCCCAACACGCAGATCTTTGAGGGGGTGGTGGAGCGGGACGAGAATGGGTACATCATCCCGAAACAGGGCACGGAGACGAGCGTGCCGGGGGTGTTCGTGGCCGGGGATTGCTCGGACCATGTCTATCGGCAGGCGGTGACCGCCGCCGGGATGGGATGCGCGGCAGCGATCGACGCTGAGCGTTACCTGGCCCGGACAAACGTGTAGGGGCCTTAGAGCCTGTTTGAGAATACAGCCAGGACGCCGCGTGAGGGCATGCGGCCTACAGCGGATGGGCGGAGCCTCTCTTCCCTGTAGGCCGGGTCCCCTGACCCGGCGAGTTTTCAAACAGGCTCTTACCGGATAAAGGACTTCGTGAAGTCCTCAGCGCTTGTCAGGGTCACCTTCTTCTCGAAGCGCGACGCAGCGATCAGCTCGTTTAGCTTCCGCTCGTAGGCCGCGCCGTCGAGCGGGAGTTCCACGGTCTGGCCCATCAGGGAGGAGAAGAGGATGGCGTTTGCCAATTCGACCGAGCGCAAGCCTTCCTCGCCGGGGGCGATTAATGGGGCCTTGTCCAGAATGGCATCCACGAAGTTCTGCGTGAGCGTCGAATGTTGGGCGGGGGCGTTGTCGAAGGGGACTTCGACGTTCCAGACCTCGGGCCGCGCGAAGCCGGTCGTGGCCGTGGCGCTGAACTCGGTCATGGAGGTCTCGTTGCGGGTGAAAACAAGCCGGCTGTTCTCGAGAACCAACCGGCCACGCGTGCCCGCGATCTCCAGCCGGTTTGTGCCGGGGGCCTCGCCTGTGGAGGTGATGAACACGCCAGTGGCACCGCCGGGGAACTCCCAGTAGGCAGTCACGTTGTCTTCCACCTCGATATCATGGTAGCGTCCGATCTGGCAGAAGCCGCGCACGCGTGCCGGCATTCCGCAGAGCCATTGCAGGATGTCCAGGTTGTGGGGGCACTGGTTGAGCAGAACTCCCCCGCCTTCGCCTTTCCAGGTGGCGCGCCAGCCGCCGCTGGCGTAGTAGGCCCCGGTGCGGAACCAGTCGGTCATGATCCAGCTCACGCGGGCGATGTCGCCCAGTTCGCCACCGGCGATCAGCTTCCTGATCTTCAGGTAGCGCGGCTCGGTTCGGAGCTGGAACATGGCCGCAAAAACCTGAGCGGGGCGGCTGCGGCTTGCCCCGATGAGCCGCTCGGCGTCGGCCTTGTGGACGGAGATCGGCTTCTCGACCATCACGTGCAACCCAGCCTCGAGCGCGGCGATGCCCAGGGTAGTGTGCTGGTAATGCGGGGTGGCGATGATCACAGCATCCACCTCGCCCGATCGAATGAGAGCTTCGCCCTCCTGGAAGGTCTTGAGAGCGGAGTATTTGTCGAGGGGCGTGAAGGCGTCGGCCACCGCCGTCAGTTCGCACCGCTGGACCTTCTGACCCAGCAAGTAATCGGCGTGGTACTTGCCGATGTTCCCCATGCCGATGATGCCCAACCGAACCTTCTTCATAACTGCGAATACGGGGCCGGGCGAAGGAACGTTCGCGTGATGTGCGAAACGATCTCCTTGTCCGTGTAGCCAGGAGTGGCTGCGAGCTTCTTCCATTCCGGATCGGCGACGAATGCGCTCCAATTCTTGTCATGCGCGGGCATGTCGTCGAAAACGAGCATGTAAGTGAGGTTGGGCAGTTGGGTGCCGATGAGGGTCTCACCAAAAAAGACAGGTTGCAGACCCGCGCGGCGGAAGATGGTGATTTCGCCGATGTTGAACATCTCGATCTTCTTCTTGTTGGCCTTCTTGCTATGGCTCTCGTAGGTGCGCAACTCAAGGAGGCGAGTCCGGCCTTCCTTTACCCCGGCGGGAACTTCCACCTTCGGCATCCCCTCGAACGCCCGCATGAAGGAACTCTCCACGCGGGTGAATGCGGGGTCCGTAGCCGGCGCGTTGATGAAGTCGGCGCCGGCCTTGAGGTACTCCGCGTCGGCGCCCAGTTTGGCGGAGGAGGTGACGAACTCCTCGGCGGACTTGTAGGGGATGAGCACGTAAACCGTGGGGGTCTCCGACGGCGACGTGGGGCTGAAGACGCCGATAGGACCGATTCGCAGCCGGTTGAGGGCCGGGATCGCGGCATTGCGGGCGTACTCATCAAAGGTCTTTTGCTTGGCCTCGCTGCTGAAATGGTAGCGCCGCAGTTCATAAAACTCACGCGAGCCCTTTGGTTCGGCTTCAGCGGCGCTGATGGATGTGGTGGACGAGATTCCGGCGAGGCCGCCGGCGGCGAGGGAGGACTTGAGAAAGTGGCGTCGGTTCATGGCTGCGAGTCTGCCCCAGGGCCTGGTCCGATTCAACTCCGAAGATTCACGCCCAACATGGACAAGCGTGTGACGCCAGAGTAACATTGGAATCAGGCGGCGGCATTGATTCTGAGAGGGTGACATGGGCGCGTTGTATCCACGACGATACACTCAGCAGGTGCTAAAAGCCCTCTGGAGAGGGTCTCCAGCGCTTTGGTTACCCGGAGGGCACACACCCAACATGGACGCTGGGTTGCCGAGGAGATTCCTCCAAGGATTGACGTTTGTCCAATGTTAAACATCATTGTTGTACATGAAGACAACGACGTTGAGGCAATTGCGGCACGATTTTGGCAGCGTCCTCGCCTGGGTGGAACAGGGTGAGCCAGTGGAGATTAGCAAGCGTGGAAAGATCATCGCCATCCTCTCGCCGCCGCCTCCCCCCAAACCGGCGAAGTCCAGGAAACGTCCCGATTTTGCGGGTCGGTTGAAGCGCATCTACGGCGACCTGGTCTTGAAGGGCGACGTGGTGGTGGAGGATCGCGAATCCCGGCCGTATTGAAGCGGAGGCAGCCAATCTCACGCTCTCCCCTGCCATGCCTGCCTACGCCGACACCAGTTTCTTAGTCCGCGCCTACACGCCGCACGCCGACTCCCACAAGGTGCTGACTACCTGACCTTCGATGCGCGGCAATCGTCCTTGGCGAAAGCAGCGGGACTGAAGGTCACCCCTTGATCGCCGTTCTCCCCTGAGCGAATCTGGAACTCTGGAAATCAGGAATGGACGAGAGTTCAGGATCCTCTCCCTTCCTGATTTCCTGAGTTCCAGATTCATCAAGCCCAACGATTGCGTGATGCTGCTGCACGGTGCAGACTATCGGGGCGTGGTGGAGAGTATCTGAGCGCCATCGAAAGAATCGCCGTCGCCCGTGCGAACCAAAACAGGATCGCGGCGCTTGGCCGCGATCCTGGGAGGGAAGGGGAGGAGATCGCGTTACGGCCGCACCAAGCGGAAGAAACGAAAGCCGTTGGTCACGCCGTAAGTCCGGGCGACGATGTCGCCCGTCCCGGCCACCTCTTCCACCGTGATCCAGTTCGCCAGATCGGCCGAGGCTTGGATCAGATTGGTCTGGCCTTGCACTGGCAGGAACTGGAGTTTCACCTGCTCGACGGTGAGGGACAATTCGGGCGGTGGCACGCTCTTCGGATCGAGCGGATCGCTGCCCCACGCAATCTCCGCCTTATCCGAGTAACCGTCGCCATCGGTGTCCTTCTTGGTCGGATCGGTGTTGTACGCGTATTCGTCGGCGTTGATCAAATGGTCGCCGTCGGGATCGTCATTCGGCCCGTAAGCGGCAATGCTGCCGAAATACTTGATTTCCCATGAGTCAGGCAGGCCGTCCGCGTCCGCGTCGGAAAGAGGGATGGCATTGGGTCCGCCATATGCGCCCATATCGTTGATCTCAGTCCCCATGGATGGCGGGAAAGTTGTATCATCGTAAACAGCCGCCGCATCACCAGCATTGATGCAAGGCGAGCCCGTTTGCAGAGAATAGACACTTTTCGATACAAATTTCGGATCTTGGATGATGTTGTAGGACAGGTCGCACGCGGTTCCGTTCCGGTTTTGGAGAATCATCTGGCCGTAGGCGGGAGGGTACCCCGTGAAGTTCGTTTTATTGCCATAGAAGCAGTTGTAGCTGATCTTGCGGGAGAGTGCGCCTGAGGTCTTCACGGCGTTTGTTGTTCCTACAATAATGTTGTTCTGCGCCGTGGCATCCCACGGGTCTCTAGAATCAATTCCAACTCCGCAATTGATGATGGTGTTGTTGATGAAGAGTGGGGTTCCGCTCCCAGCGTAGCTACCTACGGACATGAGGAATGCCGGGCCAGTCAAGCCCGTGAAGATGTTTCCAATAATTGTCGGTTTGGCGTGGCCATAACCAGCATAGGCGCCGCCAAAAATCTCCCCGAAGATTGATATTTCGCACCCCTTCCCAGAATTGCTAAAGACGCAGTTCTTAATAACCGGGCTAAGTGTTGCACTCCGTCCAGCATAGTCACCATTTAGGATGCCAGACCAACCTCGCGACTCTCCGAAGATCGCCCGGGTGATACAATTGCTGAAAGTGCAATTCAGTATCTCAATGTTCATCGTGGCGTTGCCGCCATAGACACTCATCCGAAGAGCCGTGTCCGCATTCCTGAAATCACAGTAGCTAAAACGATTGGTTCCAGACACGTTAAGGCAATAAACATTGCTCCAGAACTGTGAGGCTACCGGAGCCTGGAACGTGATCCGTTGGGCCGAGGTGCCCATGGCTTGGATGAGCCCATTGGCACTAATGGATAGATTCTCGGCGATCCACACTGTAACGCCCGGTTGGATAGTAAGCGTCTGGCCAGAGGGCACTGTTGCGTTGTCTGTGACAATATAGGGATTACCCGACGGCGACCAAGTGCCCGAAATGTTGCCGGAGACCATCGTCTCAGCGCTGGCTGATGACAGACAGAATAGAACGGCGGCAGCAACATCCGCGGCGAGAGAACGGACGGGACTACGCTGAGCACCGGCTTTAGGCCAAAAGAGCAGGCGAGGCTCATAAGCGTGGGGGAGGTAATAGTAAGTCTATCTTATTGTGTTGGCTGGACTCGGTTTTCATATGTGATTGCATGTTGTTCTAATGAGTGCCATCAGCAGTATCAGTAGAACGAATAGCATTTGTTGTGCCATTCGCACCTGTAGATGCAGAAAGAGTAGATGGGAACCATGAAGGGAGCCTAATCCGCTGCCGGCTTTGGCGACAAGGGTAAAGTGCTCTCGTTTTTGCGCATCGGCCCCACAGAGGCTGCGAACTACACGGATAATCTGCATCGGACGTTAGACCTGCCCCCGCCGGTTATGCGCTGGGAACGTGCGAGCCAATCGCGGGCGTTCAGGGGAAAAGCGCCGCAGCAGCGCTGCACCTTACACGGAGTTTCGCGTGCCGATGACTTGACGCAGAGCCTGAGACCCAGCCCTGGAGTTTGGACATTTCTGGCGACCAAGGTCGTCAGCGACCGACTGCCGCAGGCTCCCTTCGGCAGTGAAGACTTGGGCTGGGGCTCGTCGGATC
>ORJL010363915.1_pt1 | contig 10713 bp, 10 predicted proteins | sample 1779941 | NCBI WGS metagenome assembly ORJL01 (sample SAMEA104232317, study PRJEB22302) | groundwater metagenome | biome: forest; feature: aquifer; material: groundwater | place: USA | collected 2011-08-07 | depth 5.8 m | reverse complement strand
TGAGCCCGCCTGGAGAGAATGAAAGTCTTTTTTCTCCGGAAGCCCGATCAAATCAAATGCCGTGTCAATAACATGACTCGAATTGGCAAACCCCCAGCGCCTTATGACATTTTTCGACTTGGGTGAATTTAAGATATCCTTTTCACGATCGGTAAAATCAAAAAAACACCCCAAGGCTCCCTTTTCCCTCTTTATTCTTTTTTTCAATTCCAAGACGGAATTGTAGAAACGCCGATTATAAGCAATGCGGATATCAGCATCGTTTTTATTTTTCTGAATCTCGCGAAGTTCCATTAAATTCAAAGCGCCGGGTTTCTCGATTAAGATCTTTTTAATGCCACTTCTAAGGCACGCGAGCGTTATGTCCTTGAGGGAATCAACAGAACTGGCAATAATAGCCCAATCGATGTTTTTCGTTTCGATGTTTCTCAAGGCGCGCGTGCCATGGCCAAAACCTTCCTGATTGTATTTCTTGGCCAATGCAACCGCGCGCCGTTCATTGCGCCCAATAACACAGACCCGCGCCCGAAAGTGATTTAGCACCTTTAAATATTCTTCGGCCATATTACGCGTACCAAAAAGACAAATGTTTTTTCTACCCATAGAATAATTATTTCATAATCTTTTTTAAATATGGATTTGTCGCCAACCCCACAAAGCAAACTGCCGAGAGTAACGAGATATCGCCCGAGCGAAGAGCTTTCATTACCTTATTAACCGGTAAAAATACAACATCGGAAATTTCCATATCATCCGATAAGGGATTAGCTGTCTTTTTTAAACCGTCGGCCAAATAAAAATAAGCCTTGCCGCAGCCTTTAGTGCCATCAACCATAAACGAACCGACGAATTTTAATTTCTTAGCTTCATAACCTGTTTCTTCAAGAAGCTCGCGCCTAGCCGTCTTTGCATGGTCTTCGCCATCTTCAATAAAACCTGCCGGAAAAAGGAGGGTAATATCACCTAGCGCATGCTTGTACTGTCGCACAAAAAGTAATCTTCCTTTTTTATCACGTGCACAAATCATAACGTACGATGGTAACTCGATATGATAAAAATCATCAATTACGCGCCCCCCGGGAACTCGTACGGTATCTGCAAAAAGCTTAACCCACGGTGGCGCGGAAAATAACTCCTTACGCCCTAACAATTCCCACTTTTTCACGCGACTATTTTTTTTTGCCATAATAATCCTCAATAATCTTTAAGTTTTCGAGACCAAAGAGCGCGCTTCTGAATTGTTTACCGATAACAAAGGGGTAAGCAGATTCTTGCCGAAATCAGAAGGTTCCTTTACAATTTCATAAATGGGCATAAAATCCGCATGGTAAAAAGAACCCTTGCGCAAAAGAGACGGCCAAGCAATATTTTTTGAAGATACGGCAACAGATTTAATAACACGGGCTGTTTTTCGTATCGCGGGAATTCTTTTTAATATGTGTTTCGCGCGCTTACCCCATTGATTATTTCCTTTGCCATTCGTATTTTGTAAGTCAATTCCCCTCTTGACATAATCCCAGAATACTTCTTTAATAACTTCTTTAGCTTTATCAATCGCGATGCCATCTTTTTGTACTAAAGCTTCAGCTAAAACATTACAAAACGATTGGTAAGATGACTGCCAATGTTCACTGCCAATCCAATCGTCGATATTTGGGAAAATAACCCGTCGGCTATGCATATGACGCATCATATAAAGACAGTCTAATTCTTTGGCTTTACCATAAACAACAGTAAGGCATCCGGGTAATAGTTCTCCCGCAAAAGCCCGATCTTTTATCGTGAATGAACTTTGCCATGCCTTTTTCCATATTTCGGAGCGGTAAACACAATACATGGTTACAGTATAGTTTTTGAGATATTTCGATAGTCTTTGAACCGCTGATTCTTCTTCTTGTATCGGTAACGGATAGATATCAACCTGGTCAATTTTCCCATAAGGACCTTCTCCTGTTAAAGTAAATAAAGCTCCCCGACCATGGGCAATGCTATAATCCGGATTTCGTTCTAAGAAATCCACACACTTTTCTAAACTCTGCGGAACAAGAAACGATCCATCAGAAATACAGACCACATAAGGAGTCGAGATTGCTCCTAATAAATGCCGGTGGCATTCAATAACCCCCGCCCCCTTACAATCTAAATATTTGATAGATAATTTCCCTCCAAAAGCCATGACTACCTCTTTCATCTTGGCTTGGAAAGAATCAACGCTCGAATCACCGATCACAATAGAATGTCGATAGTCTACAGAGACAAGATAATTGAGGAATCGATAGATAAGTTCAGGGCGATCTTTTGTGGCAATAATAATGGTTATCATGCGTTTGGTTTTCTGTTAGATTTTCTAGAATCTAGGTACGTTGCAAATAAAAAAAGAAATACCGCTGCCATTAATTTGATTTCGCCTTTCTTGACAGCATTTTCCAGATTACTTTTGGAAACAAAAAAGAGATTTGAAATCTCCGTATCATCTTCGAGAGGTTGAGCTTTTTTTGTAATATTCTTGGCAATAAAAAAATGACCCTTGCCGCAACCTTTGCTTCCATTAGGAACAAAAGAGCCCAGATGCTGCCAATAGCTTGCCACATAGCCTGTTTCTTCCAGCAATTCTCTTTTTGCTGCCGCAATAGGTGTCTCGCCTTTTTCTAACGTCCCCGAAGGAAAATCCCAAACAACCTCACCAATAGCGTGCGCGTATCTTTGCTGCACAAGCACTTGACCTTTCCCATTTTCGACCCAAATCATGATGAATTCAGGGAGATCAACTAGGTAAAAATTATCAAGAACCCTTTTATTGGGAAGCCTAATGGTGTCCGCATAAAGCCAAATCCATGGTGGTTTCGCAAGTATTTCTTTATGCTTTAAAAGCTGCCACGCTTTAATTTCTTTTTTTGAGCCAGTCACAGCGGTAAGATTCCTTAATAACCAAAAGCCTTATTTTACGAAATATAAATCTGCCTGTTGCCCTCGCCACCATCAACGGCAATGGAAGCTCCGTTAATTAAACTTGCGTTCTGGGAACAAACAAACGTAACGACTTGCGCCACTTCTTCAGGGCTCCCCGCACGTCCAAGAGGAAAGTGGTCATCAATAATTTTTTTATATTTTTCCGGATTTTCTTTAGAATCTTTTTCCCAGATAGTTCCTACAATCTGTATAACACCCGGCTCAACGCTATTAAATGTGATCCCATCCCGAACTAAACCTTTATTTGTCGCCAATGTCTTCATAAGGTTTGTTTCAGCACTTTTAGCCATGCTATACCATGGTCGCCCGCCCCCTAAGCGTCCCAAGATTGAACCAATCGTGACAACTCGGCCCCATTTTTGTCTACGCATAAAAGGAATCGCTTGCATTGTGAATCGGATAGCCGCAAAAACATTTTTTTGATAAACTTCTGACCAAACTTTCTGGTCGGTATCTTCAACCGTACTTTTGCCCCACGTCCCTCCTCCACCAACATTATTTACCAAAATATGCAAAGTTCCCCAGGTATCAATAACAGTTTTCATCGTACGGTCAATATCGTCCTCAACGGTAACATCCGCATTAACTCCCAGAGCAAAAACTTTTTTGGCTTTTATTTCATCAATAGTTTTATTGATGCTATCGGCATTACGCGCACAAATGGCGACATGACAACCTTCTTGGGCAAGCGTCAAAGCTATAGCACGCCCGATACCACGGCTTGCTCCCGTCACCAACGCATATTTCCCTTTTAAACCTAAATCCATATTCTCTCCTTAAGTCGGATACCGTATTTTAAATCTTAAAACGGCCCTTTAAATCGGTTATTATGACTGTAAAACTCTTCACCTGATAAATCTGTGACATTGAGGTTAAGCATTTTCTCGACGGAACGGATGATTTCAATAGCATTAGGATAAAACTCGTCCTCCAAATGCCTGACGGTCGGACATGGGGTGTGGGCAAAACCGATACGTTCTACCGGGGATTTAAGTTGGCCAAAACATTTCTCTGAAACACGCGCAGCCACCTCAGCGCTAAAGCCACAATGAAGCCAATCATAGTCGACAACAATACATCGGCCTGTCTTTTTTACTGATTTAATAATTACTTCATCATTAAGCGGGGCGATCGCACGGGCATCAACAATCTCAACACTAACACCTCGCCTGGCAAGAATTTCGGTCGCCTTGAGCGCCTCAACATTCATCCAAGACGTCGCCACGACCGTTACATCTTTTCCCTCACGCAAAATATGTGCCTGATCTAACGGAACGGTATAGGATTCCTCCGGGACTTCCCCTTCCTGCCAATAAAGCCATCGATGTTCGATTAAAATAACAGGATTATTATCTCTGATCGCAGCGGTTAGCAATCCTTTCGCATCATACGGAGTCGTGGGCATAACAACCTTTAAGCCTGGAATATGCGCAAAAAGAGATTGCAAACTTTTGCTGTGTTGACACCCCTGCCCCCAGCCCCGCCCGACAACCACTCTGATAACAAGCGGAACCTTAAACGTTCCACCGGACATATAGGAGCATGTCGAAACCATATTGATAAGTTGATCCATTGCTAGAATTAAAAAATCGACTCGAATATGAATATGGACAGGGCGTAAGCCGTTAATAGCTGCGCCGAGCCCAAAGCCGACCATCGTGTTTTCCGCAATCGGCGTATCAAAACATCTTTCCTTTCCAAATCTTTCTTGTAGACCAACGGTCGTTCCGAAAATTCCCTGATCCGGGACACCAATGCCGTAGACAAACACGCATGGATCTCTTTCCATTTCTTGATAGAGGGCTTCTTTGAGTGCATCACAAAAAGTAATTTTTCTCACGTAAAAACTCCTTTGTATAATTCATCGATGTTGCAAAACGACGCGCTTTTGGCCTTTGCAATACTCTGGACAATCTGTGCATCAATACCGCTTTCAAGCGCATTAATATCTTTCTCACGATAACCAAGAACTACCAATTTCTCCCTTTGAATTTTGATGGGATCAATTTTATGCCATTTTTCGAATTCTGCCCGTGAACGATATCCTATTTGAAAATCTTCCTGCATACCGACATGCTGTAAATAACGGTAATATTTAAGAGTCATAAAACAAGGTCGTTCAGTTTTGCGAATTTCTTGAATAGCTTTCTGGGCTAAGTCATAAATTACTTCCGCATCCGTTGTACTTTCTTCCAGATCATGGCAATTCAATTGTTATATGTCTTTAGATAGAGACGGATACCCCCTACGCGTCGACTTTGGAGAGTGGACAGCTAATTCATTGTCTTCGCAGACAAAAAGAATCGGTACTTTCATAAGGCATGCCACGTTGACGCTTTCCCAAAATTGTCCGGCGTCCGTCGTCCCATCACCGAAAAAAACAGCAACAATTTTGCCATTTTTCTGCGCTTTATTGGCAAATGCCGCTCCGACAGCTACAGGAAGGACATTCCCGACAACCGCTGACGCCATCATAAACCCACGCTGAGGCAAGCACAAATGCATGGAACCGCCTCTTCCCTTGATAATTGAAGAATCCTTACCATACATCTCCGCAAAGAAACTATCCGAATCAAGCGTTTTCGCTAAATAAATCGCATGCGCACGATAAGTCCCCAAAATCTGGTCATCTTCTTTTAGCGCATGACAAACACCCGCCGCAATAGCCTCTGAACCCATCGACATATGCATAGGCGTTCGCATCTCGTTTTCGTGATAGAGTTCGATGATTTTTTCTTCACAACGACGGGCTAAGTATAACTTTTTATAAAGTTCATTATTGAGATGCATCCTTCGTTTTACCCGGCTTCGATCATTTTCCATTACGCTTTGAGACTCATCGCTTAACATTTAATTTTGTCCTCCTGAATTTCTTTTAAAACCTGTTCCCGCCAATACGACAGAAGATGCTTCACACTTTCCTTAAAATTGTATTGGGGTTTCCACCCTGTTGCGTTAGTAAATTTTTCAATACATGGGATTTGAAGAGTGACATCGGCCGGACGAAGAAGATTTGTATCAATCCGGCATGGAATTTCTACCGTACTTAAGCTTTTTAAAACTTCGAGAAAATCTCCGACGCTAATTTTGGTCGCACCTCCGATATTATAGGCCTCACCGGGTTTGCAAAATAATACCGTATCCCAATACGCCCTCATGGCATCACGCACATCAATCAGCGTGCGTACGGAATCAAGATTGCCATGCGTCAATTCTTTTTGCAACCCTTGCTCTATTCGCGCAATCTGTCGCGCAAAAGAAGCGGCAAAAAGATCAGCCCGTCTGGGGTTAATATAGGCAAACATCCGTGAGCGGATAATCTTCATCTGGTAACTACGAAAGTACGATAACCCTAACATATCTTGGGTAACTTTAGATACAGCATAAGGACTCACGGGACGCATTGGACAATCCTCTTTAATCGGTATATCTTCCGGCCTCACCTGTCCGTAAACTTCGGATGTACTACAAAGCTGCACAATCGGATCTGACTTTGTCATGCGTATCGCTTCAAATACGTTCACTGTACTTACAATATTATTGTTCAACACGGAAACAGGCGTAATAAAACTCGTCCGGACATTGGCATGAGAAGCCATATGAAAAATTACATCGGGTTTTACCGTTTCTAAAACGAAAAAGACAGAACCCAAATCCGTTAAATCACATTCATGTAAAATAATCTGGCCTCTGATTTCAGCAAGATTATCTGTAGAAGTGGTGCTATGCCACCGAAAGGTTCCATGGATCTCAACCGTAGGATGATATTTTGCGATATATTCAGCCAGATAGCTCCCGCCTGAACCTGCAATACCCGTAATCAATATTCGCTTAATTTGCTCTTCCTGAATAATTTGTTTTGTCATTCGAAGTTCCCTATAGTTTAATTGGGGTTAATAATCAACTACTTTTTTAATGCCGCTTCTTCTAAATGGACATTGTGACGATACCAGTCCATCGTCTTACGGATTCCCTCTTCAAAGGAAATCTTGGGAGACCAGTTAAATTTCTCTCGCGCTCGTGATATATCCAGGCACACACTTGTTTTAATTGTTGGCTTGGATGTATCATGCTCAACTACAATTTTTTTCTTGGTACAATGGATTATTTTTTGAACTAATTCATTAATAGAAATAAAAGACCCGCAGCCGACATTGACAAGCTCAAATTTTATGTCTTGTTTATGAACTGCCGCTTCTACAAAATCGACAAGATCAGCAACGTATAATAAATCGCGTCTTTCTTCCCCCGTTCCCCATACGACAATTTTCCCTCCTTCGGGAGCCAACATCACCTTTGTCATAGTCGCTCCAAAAACGTGTGATTTTTCTAAATCAAATTTATCATAGGGGCCGAATATATTCGAATGACGGATGACCGTATATTTTGTTTGGCCAATCCTCGCATAAAACTCGCACAGCTTTTCAAGATAGATCTTTGTCCAGGCTGTGCCAAAATAACTCGGAAAAATTTCCTGACTGGCGTCAAAGTCCGTCTCCTTAACAGGCCTATTGCTGGATTGATAAATGATGCTACAGCTAAAAAAAACAACAGGCGCAATATCATGATCGAATGCCGAACGGAATATGAGTGAATTCATTACAGCATTGTCCGTCACATGATAATACGGTTTCGAAAGGATCTCTTTTGCGCCTGATGTGGTAGCAGCAGCTTGAATAATAATGTCCATTCCTTTGACAGCCACATTAACGTCTTCTTTTTTCCGTAAATCCGCTTTAACCATATGGACTCTCGGATCCTGCCACGGCTGCGAATCACAAAAAGTCCCATACACCTCGTAATCGTTATTTTGTGCAAAATGCTCTGCCAAATTCCTACCGATAAATCCCGTTGCACCACAAATTAGAATTTTTTTCTTCATATCAATTGCCTCTTGATTTGAAAACCACGGCGTAAACTGCTTGAGACATCTAGATTAACTAACTTCTGCTGTTTCTCGGTCTTCGATTAAATATGATTTATAAAGATACGCTCCTTTTTTATTGCTATACCAAATAACCTCTTGGCACCACTCCTCCCAAGAAGACCATGATTCCGTTGTCCGATCTATGGTATAGCTAAAGGTACCTTCTTCAACTGGAATGTCAATACCCTGCAGCGCAGCCTTGTAGACCTCGAAAATATTGTAGGAAAGCTTGACGTTTAAATCCGATGCCTGCAATGGGAGTTTCATCAACTTTTGGTTGAGCTCAATAGCCTGATCAATCAAATCCCGCGGAAGGCCCAAGTTTTTCTCATCCAAGAATTCTCTAAACCTGCGGCTGACCTCAGCGTAGAATTCTTTAATTTTACCGTTTGTACACATTTCAATTAAGATAAGCTCATCGGCCGGCCACCAAAGATTAAGCCATTTTTCCGAGGGACAATATTCCTCACCGCCATTTTGAATATCTTGGGCCTTGCGTATAAAAAATTTGTTGATTTCATCAATGATAGGAAATCTTACACTGTCAACATTGATAAAAGTCTCAATTAATTCCCTAAAGCTTACCCCACACGTACGATACAAAATAATAAGCGGAATCTGTAAAACCTTATCGAAATGTAAAAAAGCAGTCATCCAGCTAAAGGTTCTAACTTTGACCCACTCTTCAGACGGCATGGTTTTGGTTGCTACCACCAACTGTTGCATTTCGCAGACTTCTTCTTCTTCTGCCAAACTTGTATGCATATTAACGGCTTTCGTTTCTCTAATCACAATCCCATATTTGGCCCTATATTCAGCATCGTTCATTTCGGCATTTGGAAGAATCGAAAGATTATTGAATTGGATACGGTTATGCTGGCCATTTTCAATCAAAGCCGATACGCCGCTTTTAAAGCTATCGTATGTTTCACCGGGAAGCGCCAAGATAAAATCGGTATAGGTCTCGATATTATCGGTCGCAAATCGCTTTTGAAGATCGTGATAAACATCAAGCTTGATATTGGCACGCTTGATATTAGTCAAAACTTCCTTATTCATAGATTGAATAGAAAGGGTCACGCCTTTATTCAAGCCTGCATCAGCCAATATCTTTTGAATTTTATATGAATGCTCCGTAGAATTCTTGGTATTTTGAACGGAAAGCGCCTTAGGGTAGCCGTAAATTTTTTTGTTTTTTGCGGCATATTCAGCCAACTCAATATCCCTTTGGAAAATACCAAAATTTGCATCGCCACAATAAATGAATTCAATTTTATTCTTGCTGATCCAATCAAGCTCTCCTAACAACCGATTGACATCAAACTTATGAACCTTAGTATTAACAGCTGATCCCCAATCGCAAAACGTGCATGAAAAAGGACATCCCCTGTTGGTTTCCCAGAGAACCAGCCAATCTTCCTTTGGATGAGCTACCATCAACTCATTAAAAATTCCTGATGTATACGGCGAAGGAATGGTATCAAGGTCCTGGATCCGAGGACTACGGGGATTTTGTATAAACTTATTGTGTTCGTCAATAAAACAAATTGAAGGAACGGCACTCCAATGAGACGCTTCAAAATTTTCCAGAAACTTTAGAAATGGAAATTCGCCTTCACCATGAAAGGTCATATCGATAAACCGGTATTGACGAAGGAATCGCTCTGTTTCCTTATTAGGGACCTGCGGCCCACCAAAAATAATATGGATATTGGGTTTGATTTTCTTTAATTCCCGGGCAATTGCCAAAGAGATCTGGATATTCCACACGTACGTGCTAAAGCCAACGATATCGGCCTCTTTTAACTGCGCTACGGCTTCTTGAACAGGAATCCGCGCATAAACCGGCAATAAGAACTCAAATTTATCTTTATCCTTAAGCTGAGATTGCGCATAAGCCTGAATGATGCCAACGGAATATGGCAAATAGTTCGCGTTGGCAAATTTATTGTTGATTTGCACCATTCCGATTTTAAATCTTTTATTCTCCACTACAGTTCCTCCTTAGGCAATTAACGATTTTTCAAGGAACACATCATAATGTTTCGGCAATTTTTCTTTATAGCCCCTGTACCATTCAATGGTACGTCCTATACCTTCTTTTAAGGAAACTTTCGGGCAAAAACCGAAACGTTCTTTTGCGCGTGAAATATCCAGGACGCGCATCTGTTCGCCAGAGGGCTTAGACGAGTCCCATTGAATATTTAGGCCAGGAATATAGCCAGCGATAATATTAACAACTTCTTTGATAGATACACCTTTTCCAGATGCGAGGTTAATCGGGGTACAATCTGCCGCATGTTCTAAGGCCAGCAGCATCCCCTCGGCCACATCATCCGTATAAATAAAATCCCGGATAGCCGATCCATCTCCCCAAACAACATAAGGATTTTCACCATCAACAGCACGCCTGATCAAAGATGGTATGACCATGGATGAGTGCGGATTAAAATAATCATATGGACCATAGACATTCGCGGGGCGAATAACCGCAATCTTTCCCCAACCAAACTCTACTTTGTAAGCTTCAGCCTGCAATTCCCCCATCAGTTTCGCCCACCCGGCATAAAGATTGGTATGGTGCGGCGGCGCACTCCAAGCGATATCTTCTTTTTTGGGCTCATTGGCAGAAGGATAAATTCCAATCGTACTGGTATATAAAAATCGATCCACATCGCCTACACGCGCTGCCTCCATAAGAAAGGTGTTAAAAACTAGGTGAGGAACAAAGAAACTCGCGGCCTTGGCAACACCCGTTGACACTGCCCCTTTGGTCCCCGCAAGATTAAAAACAAAATCCATGCCTTTAACGGCTT
>ORJL010077744.1_pt1 | contig 10713 bp, 9 predicted proteins | sample 1779941 | NCBI WGS metagenome assembly ORJL01 (sample SAMEA104232317, study PRJEB22302) | groundwater metagenome | biome: forest; feature: aquifer; material: groundwater | place: USA | collected 2011-08-07 | depth 5.8 m | reverse complement strand
GTCCACGACCGCCTGCGCGCCGCCGCAGTAGCCCGCGGTCGAGGCGATGCGCTCGACCTGCAGCCCGGAGAGCACGCATTCCCAGCCCTTGTTCTCGCCGCCGATCAGCCGGTCCTCCGGAACGCGCACGTCGTCGAAGAACAGCTCGTAGGTGCCGACGCAGCGCCTGCCGAGCATGTCGAGCTTGCGCAACTTCAGGCCGGGCGTGTCGTTGTCCACCAGAAAGAGGGACATTCCCTGCCGATAATGCGCCTTGGGATCGGTCTTGACGTAGACGTTGATGACGTTGCCCCTCGCGCCGGCGCCGGTCGCCCAGAGCTTCTGGCCGTTGATCACCCAGTGGTCACCGTCGCGCCGCGCCGTGGAGCGCATCGCGCCCACGTCCGAACCGGCGTCGGGCTCCGACATCGATATCGACATCTTGACCTCGCCCGACAACAGCCGGGGAATCCAATGGTGCTTCTGCTCGTCGCTGCCTTTGCGCACGACGTTCAGACCGCAGAACACGCTGCCTCCGTAGGCGGTGAAGAAATCGAAGCTGCTGCGCGAAAGCTCCTCGGCGATGATCGCCATGTCGAGCACGCTGCCGTCCAGCCCGCCGTAGGCTTCCGGGAAGGGCATGCGCAGCAATCCCATGTCCACCCAGGCGTCGTAGAGCTCGTAGGGATAGGCCTGCTCGCGGTCCAGGCGGCGGATGTAGTCCGAGGTCGCGAGCCGATCCATCATCCTGCGCACGCTGTCGCGCAGCATGTCCTGCTCTTGCGTGAATTCGAAATCCATCCCGCGCCTCCCGCTTTTCAGCGCCAACTTTCCACCTCCGACTCCCCGGCATTGCTGCGCTCGCCGCCCGCGACGAAGCCTTTCATTCAGATGGCCAGACGTCGTATCGCCTCCCAGTCGATGAGCGAGGCGAGAGAAGGGGTCTCCGGCAATTCGACCGCCCCATCCTCGATCACGGGGGTCTCGCGGACAACCTGTTCGGTCATGGCAAGGAACCACGAGACTTCGGCCGGAAGCTTCGGATCGGGCAGCGCCGCTGCGAACTGCAAGGCCGCAAGCGCGCCGAGAGCGCTTTCGCCGAACAGGCCGACCACGGTGTCGCAGCTCTCGGCCTGCGCAAGACGCTGCATCGCGCGCGCATCGGACAGACCGAACCGTCCCGGTTTGAGGCTGAGCGCCCGCGCGCCCTGCTCGATGAACAGCGATGCGTCGCGTCGGGTCGCGCATCCGAAATCAACCAGCAGCGGCACCGGGCTATCCCGCTGCAGCGCGCGGAAACACGCATCCGGCGCAAGCGGGCTCGGGTCCTCCACCGCGACCGCACCGGCATCGGCCATGAGGCGGATGTAGTCACGCGCCTGGCCCAGCGGGTAGGCGCTGTTTGCGTCCACATACAATTCCACCGCGTCACCGACGGCGGCTCGAATCTCGCGCATTCCGGCGAGATCCACGTCGAAACCCTGGCCGCCCTTGACTTTGAGGGTGCGAAATCCGTGCCGTGCCACCATCGCAGCCGCCTCTTCGGCCATCGCGCGCGGCGCCTGCCGGGTCACCGCCCAGGACAGGTCGGCCTTTCGACGACCGCCCCAGAGGCGCCACAGCGGCTGCCCCTGTTCCGCGGCACGCAGATCCCAGCATGCGTTGTCCACCAGCGCCTTGGCCGCCTGGTTCTCGGGAATCGCATCGAGCGCCGATCGCACACGCTCCGGGTCGGCCAGATCGGCGGCGCTGACCAAAGGCATGAGCACGTCCTCCACGCTTGCCGCAAGGCTGCGCGCCGTCACTCCGGCCCATGTGGGCTTCGCGGTGACTTCCGCGACGCCGACCGCGCCCGTGCCGCTTTTCAGCTTCAGCAGTACGTGGGTTGACGCCTCTTCAATGGTGTCACTCCAGCGCACCGGTCGGAGATAGGGAAGCCGGAACGCATGCAGTGACCATTGCGCGAGACGCATTGCGGTCCTTACGTGCCTGTCTCAGTCCACCTTGGCGCCGGATCCTTTGATCAGGGCGCCCCACTTCGCGGAGTCCGAGGCGACAAAGGCCGTCAATGCCTCCGGCCCCAGGTAACTCGGCTCCGCGCCGAGTTGAGCGAGCTTCTCGCGAATGTCTGGCTGCCGCAGGACCTTTTCGATTTCGCCGCTCAGCCTCGAGACGATCGCATTCGGTGTGCCGCGAGGCGCGAACAATCCGTACCAGGCGAGCACGTCGAACCCCGGAAAGCCGGACTCGGCGACAGTGGGTATGCCAGGGGCCAGAGCGGTGCGCTTTGCGCTCGTCACTGCCAGCGCCCGCAACCTGCCACCCTTGACCTGCGGCAACGTGGCCGGAACCGTAAAGAATATGAAACTGACGCTGCCGCTGAGAACTGCGGTAACCGCCTCCGGACCGCTCTTGAACGGCACGTGGGTCGCGTCGATGTGCGCGGTGTTTCTCAGCAGTTCCGCGGCCAGGTGCCCCGAGGTTCCATTTCCGGCGGACGAATAGGTCAGCTGGCCGGGTCTTTCACGGGCGAGGCGCACCAGATCCTGCACTGAGTTCACTGCCAGTGACGAATTCACCACCAGCAGATTCGGCGCAGTCGCGACCATGGCAACCGGGGGCACATCACGCATCGGATCGTAGGGCAGATTCTTGAACAAGTGCGGCCCCACTGAATGCGTCGGACTGCCACTCATCAGGAAGGTGTACCCGTCGGCCGGCGCGCGCGCGACCATCTCCGCGCCGAGATGACCGCCGGCGCCCGGTCGATTGTCGATAATCATCGATTGCCCCATAGCCGGCGCAATCCGCTCGCCCAGCAGGCGTGCCAGAATGTCGGCCGTTCCGCCCGCGCCCGAGGAAACGACAATGCGAATCGGCTTCACCGGCCAGGCCTGAGCCAGTGCGGCACCGCTTAAGCCGAACGCGAACGCCAGCAGAATCCAGCGAATCATTTTCTTCATCAGTTCCTCCGTTGCCGCAGGTGGTCACGCGCGACCTGCCCGACACATGAGTCGTCAGCGCAAACCTTCCGGTTTACTTGGCGTCCGGGTGACCTTCAAGGCCGGGCTTGAACCGGCCCTTCACGAAATCGCCAACGCCTTGTTCGACCCACGCGCCTTTCTGCAGCACGAATACTTCGTGCTCCTTCGCCACTGCATAGCTGATGGCCGCATCCCAGGGCATCTCGAGCGATACCCGGTAGGCGTCCTTGCACGCGCGCAGCGCGATGGGATCCTTGCTCGCCAGCTCCGCGGCGAGCGCCATCGTCTCGGCTTCCAGCCGGGCGCGCGGCACGGACTGATTGACGAAGCCCATCTCGGTCGCCTTCTTGCCGTCGAACCTGCGGCCCGTCATCGCGTACAGCAACGCATCGCGCGGGCGCATCAGATTGGCGAGCGATTTGGAGACGCTGCCGCCGGGAAACAGCTTGAAGTTGATTTCCGACAGGCCGAATTGTGCCTCGTCCGCGGCCACGGCGAGGTCGCATCCCTCGACGATCGAGAAGGCGCCGCCGAAGCAGTAGCCGTTCACCATCGCGATGGTCGGCTTCGGATACTGGCGCAGCGTGCGGCCACGCCATTCGACGGCCATGCGCAGAACCCGGTCGTACTCGTCCGGCTTGCTCTTGAGCTCGTGAAAGAACTCCTTCAGGTCCATGCCGGCGCAGAAGCTCTCGCCAGCACCGGTGATCACCAGGACCGCGGCCTTGTCGTCATAGCGCAGCGCATCGAGCGCGGCAGTCATGTCCCTGTGCAGCTGCGGGTTCATCGCATTCTTCTTCCCGGGACGGTTGAACATCACCTTCGCGATCTTGTCCTTGATCTCCACGCGCAATGTCTGGTATTGCATGTCTGCTCCTTGCTTCGAATGGGTTCGGTTCAATCGGTCCACTTCCCGCCGTTACTTCGCGTGCCGGAGGGCGCCAGCCTACCGCTGCCCGGCATTCTAGGCCGCACAGAGAGCGGAAAAACAGATTGATTTCCGAATCAACTGCGACCGATGACCCGGACGCGCCGCTGGCGCGCCGCAGGCGCCCGCGCAGCGGGGTTGATCCGACAATCAACTCGACAAGGTCGCCGCGAGGTGCAACACTCTTTGCGCCTCGCGGCTGGCGAGGGACAGCCGCGCGGGCCGGCGTACCGCAGCACTGAATCCGGAAGGTCGAGCAATGAAACCGAAGAACCCCATCCGCTCCGATATGGGCTGGAGCACCGCGGACAGGATCACGGTGCGAGGCATGGATCTGGTGAACGAGATCCTCGGCAAGGTGTCGCTCGGTGACATGGCCTGGCTCGAGATCACCGGAACACTGCCTACGCCGCAGCAATCGGTGCTGTTCAATGCCCTCATGGTCACGCTGGTCGAGCACGGCATGACGCCCAACGCGATCGCGACGCGCATGGTCTATCTCGGCGCGCCGGAGGCGATGAACGCGGCCGTCGCCGCGGGCCTGTGCGGCATGGGGACGGTGTTCGTCGGCACCGCCGAAGGTTCGGCGCGGATCATGCAGGAGGCGCTGAAAGGGGTCGACAAGCCCGATATCCGGGCGCTGGCCGGACGCATCGTCGCCGACCTGCGCGCGCGAAAGGCCGCGATTCCCGGCATCGGGCACCCGGTGCACAAGCCGATCGATCCCCGCACGCCGCGGCTGTTCCAGCTGGCGAGGGAAAGCGGCTATTACGGCGACTACTGCGAGCTGATGCTGGCGATCGCCGCCGAGGCCGAGCGCGTCACGGGCAAAGTGCTGCCGGTCAACGCGACCGGAGCGATCGGCGCGGTGGCGAGCGAGCTCGGGCTCGACTGGCGCATCTGCCGCGGCATTGCGGTCATGGGACGCGCGATCGGCCTGGTCGGCCACATCGCCGAGGAAATCCGTAACCCCATCGCCAAGGAGATGTGGGAGCGCATCGAGGACGAGACCTCGGCGCACCTGCGGGCGGCCGATTGATCATGAACCCGGCCGTTTCATTCGAGCAGATCGAGGTGGGCGCCCGCTGGCACAGCGTCGGCCGCACGCTCACCGAGGCCGAGCTCGCACTTTCGTGCATGCTCTCGACCGACTGGCATCCGATTCATGCGGACGAGGAGTTCGCCAAGACGACCCGGATCGGCAGGCGCATGTTCCACGGCACCTTCGGCATCCACATCGCCTTCGGAATGGCGACTCCGTTCCCCGAGCTCGGCGACAGCGTCATCGCGGCGAGCGGACTGCGCGAATGGAAATACCTGGCGCCGCTGTTCGTCGGCGATACCGTGCATGTCGAAGTCGAGATCGTGGGCAAGCGCGTGACCTCGGACGCCAAACGCGGCGTCATCGAGCGGCGCCTGCGGCTGCTCAAGCACTCGGGCGAGGTGGCACAGGAGGGCGTCGCCGCGACGCTCGTTCGGATCGCGGCTCCGTCCGGCACAGGTTCGTAAGAGCGGTCGCGAGATGATCATCGGAGACGCAATCGAGCGCAACGCGCTTTGCTACCCCCGCCACCCGGCGATTCTTTTCGAGGGCCGGGCGATCAGCTTCGCGGCGTATGCCGCGCGGGTCAGACGCCTGATCAATGCGCTCGCCGCGCGCGGGCTCGGACGGCAGGACCGCATCGCGGTGCTCGCGCAGAACTGCCCCGAGTACCTGGAGATCTACGGCGCCGCCGGGCTGGGCGGATTCATGGCGGCGGGAGTGAACTACCGGCTGGCCGCGGCGGAGCAGGCGGCGATCCTGCGCGACTGCGAACCCTCGGTGTTCGTGTTCGAGTCGCAGTACGCCGAGCGGGCCGGCGAATTGCGCTCGGTGCTGCCCTCCGGCACACTGCTGCTGTGCATCGGCGAGGCGCCCGCCTGGTCGCAGAGCTACGAAGCGGTGCTTGCATCGGGGCCCGAATCAGCGCCGGGCCTGCGGGCCCGTGAGGACGACACGGTGTTCCTCATCTACACCAGCGGCACGACGGGGCGCGCCAAGGGCGTGATGCTCGGCAACGAAGGCCAGCTCGAGCAGGCGCGGATCCAGTTGGCGGCTCACGCGGGGCAGCAGACTGACCGGATGTTGATCGTGATGCCGTTCTATCACATCGGCGGCCCGACGGAACTGCTCACGTTTTTCATCGCCGGCGCGACCATCGTCCTGCACCGGTCGTTCGACGCGCGCGAAATCCTCGAAAGCATCCAGACGCACCAGGTGACGTCGGCGCACCTGGCGCCGACGATGATCGAAATGATGCTCGAAGTGCAGGAGAAGACGCCCTACGACGTATCGAGCCTGCACACCGTGTGCTATGCCTCGGCGCCGATGTCGGTGGCGCTCTCGCGCCGGGCGCGAGCCGTTTTCGGCCCGATCTTCATGCAGATTTACGGTATGACCGAGAACGGCGCAGGCACGGCGCTGCTCAAGCACCAGCATGTTCTCGAAGGAGACGCGAAACAGGTGGCCCGGCTCGCCTCGGCGGGGCAGCCCTACCTCGGCAGCGAAATGCGCATCGTGCGCGACGACGGCGGCGACTGCGCGACCGGCGAGGTGGGCGAGGTGTGGATGCGCTCCAGGGCGCTCATGCAGGGATACTGGCGCAATCCGAAGGCCACCGAAGAGGCGATCGGCGCCGGCTGGATGCGCACCGGCGACATGGGCTTCTTCGACGAGGACCACTTCCTGTTCGTCGTCGATCGCAAGAAGGACATGATCATCTCGGGGGGTGAGAACATCTACTCGCGCGAGGTCGAGGAAACGCTGCTGCTGCATCCCGCGGTCAAGGATGCGGCGGTGATCGGCGTTCCGGACCCGAAATGGGGCGAATCGGTGAAGGCGTTCGTGGCGCTGAAGCCGGGAGCGCAGGCGAGCGAAGCGGATCTGGTCGAGCACTGCCGATCGATGATAGCCGGCTACAAGAAGCCGCGCAGCGTCGAATTCCTCGATGCGCTGCCGCGGCTTTCGAGCACCAACAAGATCGACAAGAAGAAGTTGCGCGAGCCTTATTGGGCTCATCGCGACCGGCAAGTCTGACGAGACTAAACCCCAAAGGAGAATAGCCATGCTACGCATCGTCTTTCGCCTGCTGAACCTCCTCGCCCTCGCCCTTTGCGCGGGCGCCGTGAGTGCCCAGGCGTATCCCACAAAAACCGTCCGCATCATCGTTCCGTTTCCCGCCGGCGGCCTGACCGACGTGCTCGCGCGCGGCATCGCGCAAGAGCTCAACAAGGTCTGGAGCCAGCAGGTCATCATCGAGAATCGCCCCGGCGCGAACACCATCATCGGGGCGGAGGCCACCCTGAAATCGGCGCCGGACGGCCATACGATCCTGATGGCGAACGATCCCACCCTGTCCGCGAATCAGTACCTGTACAGCAAGCTGTCCTACGACCCGGTCAAGGATTTCGCTCCGGTGATCAACTTGGTCGAGAGCATCAACGTGCTGGTCGTCAACATGTCGTTTCCGGCGAAAACACTTCCGGAACTGATCGCCATGGCAAAGGCAAAACCGGGACAAGTCACCTACGGCACGTTCGGCCCGGGCAGCGCCACGCATCTGGATACCGAGGCGATGGCATCGATTGTCGGCATCAAGCTGAATCACGTTCCGTACAAGGGGATCGCCGAAGTGTTGCCGGCGGTCATGGGCGGACAGATCGACTTCGCCATGTCCGGCATTCCGCCGTCGCTGCCGCTGATCCGCAGCGGCAAGCTCAGGGTGCTCGCGGTCCCCGGACGCGAGCGCATGCCGTTGCTGCCCGATGTTCCGACCTTCGCCGAAGGCGGCGTGCCCAACTTCAATTCGCGCTCCTGGTTCGCATTCGCCGTCCCCGCGGCCACCCCCAGGCCCGTCATCGACAAGATTGCGATGGACGTTTCGCGCATCATCAGCCGGCCGGATTTCTCGCAGCGGTTCATCACCGGCGTCGGGCTCGTTCTGGTGAATCAGGGCCCCGATCAGTTCGCCGAGTTCCTGAAGTCCGACCGCGAAAACTACGCGGTGCGGGTCAAGAACATCAATGTGAAGCTCGACTGAACCGCGAAGCAGCGGGAGCATCTGGCGCTCATGGCTCAGAGGCCGGCTGCAGCAAGCGGCGTCCTTCCCCGGATCAGGTCCGCCGCTTTCTCTGCAATCATCACGACCGGCCCGTTGATGTTTCCGCCGACCAGATCCGGCATGACCGATGCATCCACTACCCGGAGACCTTTCACCCCGCGCACTTTCAGCTCCGCATCGACCACCGCCATGGGATCGGCATCGACGCCCATTCTGCAGGTGCCGAGCGGATGGTGCGCGGTTGCCGCGGCCTTACGGATATAGGCGTCGAGCTCGGCGTCGGACCGCGTCGCCGCACCGGGTCCGAGTTCGGCGCCGATGAACGGCGCGAGGGGCCGCTCGCGCCCGATGGCCTGCACCAGCCGCAGCCCGGCGCGGATGCCGATCCAGTCGCGCCCCGAGGCGAGCACGTTCTGGCGGATGCGGGGCGCCGCCGTCGGGTCGGCCGAGGCGAGCGCCACCGTGCCGCGGCTCCCAGGCCGCAGCAACACCGCGCGGCACGCGAAGCCGTCGGCGAATGCAGGCCTGAACGGCGGCAGATATGCACCGCCCCCCGGCGGCACCCCGCGAAACAGCAGCTGGATGTCGGGAATCGCCGCGTCCGGTCCGCTCTTCAGAAAAGCCATGAAGCCGCTCGGCAGCTCGGTCGCGAACCCCGTACCGAGGAAATAGGCGCGTCCGAGCTCGATGGCGATCCGGTCGAGGCGCATGTTCTTCGCGAACGGCCCCGTCCCCCTGCGGCGGTACTCCACTGCGACCGACAGATGATCCTGCAGGTTCTTCCCGACGCCCCTGAGCGACGCCTTGACCGGGATCCCGTGCGCAGAGAGCTCGTCGGGGTCTCCGATGCCGGACAGCATAAGGAGTTGCGGCGAGTTGATCGTGCCGCCGCACAGGAGCACCTCGCGCGTGGCGCGCACAGTGAATGTGCGGCCGCCCCGCAGGTACTCGACCCCGGCCGCACGATCGCCCTCGACGAGGACGCGCGTCACAAGCGCACTGGTTTCGAGCACGAGGTTGTCCCGCCCGAGCGCCGGCCGGAGGTACGCGTCGGCGCCGCTCACCCGCCGGCCGCGGTGGATCGTGGACTGCATCAGCGCGAATCCCTCCTGCTGCGCGCCGTTGTAGTCCGAGGTGAATGGATAACCCGCCGCGCGACCGGCTTCGAGATAGGCGTTGATGATCGGATCGTAGTCGGCATAGCGCGACATGCGCGTATGCAGCGGGCCGTCGCCGCCGCGGTACGGGTCGGCCCCGCCTTCCCACGATTCCTGCTTGCGGAAGTACGGAAGTACCCGCGCGTAGGACCAGTCGCGCAGCCCCGACCCGGCCCAGCGGTCGTAGTCCGCACGATGGCCGCGTACATAGGCCATGGCGTTGATGGTGGAAGATCCGCCAACGACTTTGCCGCGCGCGCATTCGATGCTGCGGCCGCTGAGCTGCGGTTCCGCCTCGGTGTCGTACCCCCAGTCGTGCAGGCGGTGTTGGAGGATCCTGCCCCATCCCAGCGGAATCCTGATCCAGAATCCGCTATCCCAACCGCCCGCCTCGATCACGGCCACCGTCGCCCCGCGATCCTCGGTGAGCCGGTTGGCCAGCGTGCAGCCGGCGGACCCCGCGCCGACGATGACGTAATCGAACTCCCGCGTGCTCATGTGCGCGCCGTCAGGCCGGGAAGGAAAGTGATGATCTGCGGAAAGATCGCCATGATCGCCATTCCGAGCATGATAATCCACACGAACGGCCAGGCTGCCCGTTAGATTTCCGACATGCGGACATCGGGCGCTGCGCTCTTCAAGGCGAACAACGTATAGCCGAACGGCGGCGAGAGGCCTCCCACCGTGGCCACGATGAGGAAAAGCGTCCAGAACCAGATCTCGTCGAATCCGTACAGTTTGAGCAAAGGCTGGTAGATCGGGATCAGCACCAGCATGAGCGCGATCTGATCGAGAAACATGAACAGCACGAACGGCAGCGCCATCATCGCGATCAGCATCACGGTTCCGGGCAATTGGAGATTGGCGACCGCTTCGCCGAGCGCGCGGGCCGCGCCGGTGAGCGTAAGGAGCTGGCTGAACATCACCGCGCAGCACATGACGAGCAGCAACAGGCCCGCAACCGTGGCCGCCGAGGTCAGCGCTTCCATGATCAATTTGCGCGTCAGGCCGCCGTAGAACCCTGCCAGCACGAGCGCGCCGAAGACGCCCGTGGCCGCCGCCAGTGAGGAGCAGCCCCGGGACGATGCCGGCCACCAGCAGCTTGCCGGTGGAGATCTGGGCGAGCGTCGCGATGATGATGGCGAGCACGCTGGGCGGAATGATCGGATCGAGGCTCGCACCCGCGAGGATGGTCCCCGCCGACAGGCGCAGGTCGTAGCCGCGCCGCCGCATGGTCGGAAAGAGCGAGCGGCCCAGGAGCCCCGCCACGGCCATCGCGGCCCCCGAGAGCGCGCCGAGAATGGCCGAAAGCAGAATGCACAGGACGTACTGGCGGCCGCGGATGCGGCCGACCAGGCGGTCCATCGAATCGAACAGGACTTCCATGGCGCCGAGCATCCTGAACACGCTGTGCTAGGTGGGGGTGCCGCGGATCTTGCGTCCCTGCAGGTCGCCGGAGGAGCCGATGGACTGGCGCACGAAGATGTTGTAGCCCCCGGCCGGGGTCATGGTCAGCGCAATGAGCTTCAGGCCGTACTTCTGGTATTGCTTGTCGACGACGTCCC
>ORJL011517879.1_pt1 | contig 10714 bp, 12 predicted proteins | sample 1779941 | NCBI WGS metagenome assembly ORJL01 (sample SAMEA104232317, study PRJEB22302) | groundwater metagenome | biome: forest; feature: aquifer; material: groundwater | place: USA | collected 2011-08-07 | depth 5.8 m | reverse complement strand
TTTCTTTATATCATTTTTTGCGACAGCAACATTGTCATGTCCTGACATCCGAATGGCAATTTCATCGAAAGAAGCAACCCGTGAATTTCCCTTACATTTCATCATTTTAATTCATATCTTTTGTAGTTGTTCTCAATAACACTGTTTTTTCAGAAATACGCACTTTTTTCATATTGGATAATACCTCTGCTTTTTGAGTATCTCCCACACCGAGCAATACCTTGTTCTCGTCGTCAAACAGACTGCCCCTGCACGATGTATAAAGTTCTCTTCCTTTAATTTTAAAATGTTTCTGAAATTCATCATTGTTTGCAAATACTTCAAAGGTAACGCTGAATTTCCCATCGTCATAATCATATTTTTTATAGGAATCCGGTTCCTCGAAGCAAAAATAATTGAAATCTTTCAAATTCTGTGTTTGCATCTCAGTAATGCCCTCATATCCTGAGAGTTCTCTTCCGTATCGGTCTTCGAGTCTAACCAGGTCAGTTTTATTGGGAGGTGTTTCTATTTCCAACAAAAAGACCCCGCCATCGGATAGAGACTTAGTAGAGTGAAACACCTCTTTTTCAATAATTAGGGCATCACCGCCCTTCAAATACCTTCTATATAAAAACGTAATATTCATTGCATTCCCAGAAAGGAGAATTAGTGACGTCTTTTTTTGAGGATGGCAATGCATGGACGTAGAAAATCCCTTTTTAATATATAACAGCCATACAGCAACAAGATTATTTTCAAATACTAGAAACTCATATCCCCAGGGTTTTATTACAACTCTGTTCCTGTATGTATCCGGTTGAGCACCCAAACTGATATTTTTCCCATTGACCTTTATATTGTTAATGGAAATTGTGTCTTTTTCACATACGGTGGTAAGGCATATTTGAGATGTCCGAACCTCTTTCTTTTCAATCTCATCAAGATATGCTTTATAAGTAATTTCAACCCCATCTTTCAACGCCGTACTGTACTTCCACCCAAGGGTGTTTATCCTGTATACCTCTAACAGCTTTTTTGCAACACCGTCTGGTTTTGTCCTGTCCAGGCTTATTCTCCCTTTGTAACCGACTTTTTCCTTTATTATTTCTGCCAGTTCAAGAATCGAATAACCACTTCCAGTCCCTATATTGAAGACATCATTTCCTGTATATTTTTCCATTAAAAACATGCAGGCATCCGCAACATCATCTACGAAAAGGAAATCTCTAACAGGAGAACCGCTCCCCCATATCACAACTTCACTAGAATTTTCGGCCTTTGATGTATGAAATTTATTAATTAATGAAGGCAATACCTGCGCATTCATAATATCATAATGTTGGTTTGGCCCATAAATATTCGGTGGTATGACAACAATAAATTCTGTTCCATATTGTCGATTGTATGATTCACACATTTTTATACCGGCGATCTTGGCAAGTGCAAAAGGTTCACAGGTCGCTTCCAGCGCTCCTGTTAGTAAATATTCCTCTTTTGCAGGTTGGTGGCAATTCTTGGGATAAACATCCCCGCATCCCAGAAAAATCATTTTTTTTACCTCGCACAGGAATGCGTGGTGGACGATATTGCTTTGCATCATTATATTCTCATAGAGAAACTCCGCCCGATAGGTATTGTTTGCAAAAACACCGCCAACTTTTGCAGCGGCAAAAAATACATAGTCAGGTTTTTCCTTCTCAAAAAAAATTTTCACCTTATATTGATCAATCAGATCCAATTCCACATGGTTTCTGGTCAATATATTGGTATAACCCTCTTTTAAAAGGCGGCGAATAATGGCAGAACCAATTAAACCATTATGGCCTGCTACATATATTTTATCGCTTTTATTCATTATGTTTGCTTTAAGGAGAATTAAAGGTTAAATTTTTTGAGTGTTTCTCTCATCCAATCTCCATTGTATTTATAATGAGGCGATGTAATAAAATTACCATCAACCACAACTGGCGCCTCAACATAATTCGCTCCAGCATTCTGAATATCGTCTTTAATCGCAATATACCCTGACACCGTTCTTCCCTTTACTATACCTGCGGAAATCATGATCCAGGGACCGTGACAAATTGAAGAAATGACTTTATTTTTATCATTCATTGCCTTCACAAAAGATAAAACTTCTTTTATTTGCCTTACTCTATCAGGGGCTTCATGTCCTCCTGGCAAAACTACCAAATCATAGTCCGACTCTCTCAGGTCTGTTACATCTACAGTTGGCTTTGCAGGCACTCCGTATTTGCCTTTCACAGCTTCTTTGCCTTTCACCGCAACATCCACATGAAAGCCTGCTTCTTGTAAACGGTAGTATGGATAAATAAATTCTTCATCTTGAAAGTTTGGGCCGGTAATAATAACCGATCTCTTCACAACCTATCCTCCTTATTTATAAGTAACCATTAAGCTGGGACATAAAAAGCATGGCTATCCCAGCAGTTTCAATATATCCACCATTTAGAATCAGTTTTTTAAATTCATCACATGTAACCAAGACCAATTCTGCCCCTTTATCTTCATTGCTTTTCATTCCAGTTAATTTAGCATCTTTACCGAAAAAAACATGCAACGAATTGTTTATACGACTTGGACAGATTTTTAATGAGCCCATATATGATATCTGTTCACAAGTATATCCTGTTTCTTCAAGCAGTTCCCTTTTTATTGCGTCTTCTGATGATTCCTTATCATCAAGATACCCTGAAGGTGGTTCAATAGTAAAAGCACTTATAGCGGGTCTATACTGACGAACTAAGATGATTTTATCTTCTACAGTCTTTGCCAGTATAGTAACAGAATCATTGCATGAAAGCCTATAATATGGCTTTTGATTTGGGGTAGGGTATGAAATAGCTTCTAATGAAAACCATTCCGTCTCGAAGATATTGGATACTTTATTATGTTGTAGGGTATCTTTAGTTTTTAACATGCTTATTGCACAACTATTTCTTTTACAACTTGGTATATTCTGTTCGCATCTGGAGTCTTATTTTGCAATGGAGGACACAAACACTTGGTCTTATCATATAAACCCAATGCTTTGACATGACACCCAGTTGCCTGGTTTAATTCGTAAGCAATTGACTGAGAAGCTCCCGCTATTTCATAGCCAGAATCTATTACTAGACCTTTTTTGCTTTGTATGAGAGGATCGGTTAGTCTGCTGGTAATAATAAATGGTTTTAACCATAAGATATGAATTGTGTTGCATTTTATTCCAGCCTCTTTTAGCATCTCAGCGGCCTTACTTACCTCAAATCTCGTTGACGATATTGCATAAAGTGTAATATCAGCATCTTTCGCTATCACATCGCTCATTTCCTCCATATTTAGATAACTTCTTCTGTGTTCGCTGACTATCATGGGGTCGTTATTAGCCATATAGTTTTCCCATATTTCTTTATACTCTTTTGGTGTCATCGGTGAACAGACCCGAAACCCTGGGAAATGCATGAAGATGCTGTGTAGAATTCCTGAATGGACAGGTCCTAACCCTTCTGCAGCTATTGCCCTAACAAAGACTGGAGCTCCTTTGCCGTGCAACTCTTTCGTCTTAGCAGCATAAAAGATAAGGGGGCTACCGTTAAGGATGAGAAAGTCCTGAAACCTGATGACAAAGATAGGCCGTCTCCCGACTAGGGCAGCACCAACGGCTATCCCAGCACCAGCAACATCCGTCATAGGAAGGTCAACTATCCCAGGACAATTGGGGACAGTATTATTTACCCAACCTACCGCAGTTATTGACTCTCCCAAAAGCATCCCGTTATTTTTAGTTAAATGTTTTTCTGTTATCTCTCTAATAGTGTCTGCAACTGTCTTTTGTCCCATAACTCCCTCATAGAGACTTGAATTTCTCCTTCTATCTTATCGGTTTGTTCTTTAAGTCCTTGTTTTTCTAATTCGGTCTTTACCATATTAAATCTATCCCACTCGGGCGGCCCGTCTACACCCACCCCAACATGCCAGTTGGCTCTACAGGTATAAATATTCATAAAAGCAGGCAATTTATTTAATAATTTTTTGGCTTCTGCAAAGATTGTCCAGGGATCGTCAGAGATGTCAATGCCCGGCATTTCAAGACCTTTTGCTACATTTGTCATGCTCCATCTTCTTCGGACATCAACAGTCGTTAAAATGGACAGATTGTTGTCTTCGCAAACGAATAGTACTGCCAGCTTATGAGTTTTTGCAAAACCCATTGCAGAAAATACGTAATCCTCTTCTGCCGCTCCGTCTCCGAAAAAGCATACGACAGGCATTCCACTACCTAAAGCGGCGCCGACGCCAAGCGGAACATTTTCTCCTATCAAACCGTGGTGCCCGTACATTGTTACGTTGTTTTCATGGCATTGGATACAATTTGACCCAGCCCTTCCACCGCTGGTTCCCGAAGGCAGCCCTAAAAGCTCATCCCTGAGTTTTAGTGGATTTCCTCCGAATGATAAGTAAGTAGCATGGCATCTATGTTGCGCAAATATCTGAAATTCCGGTATCACTAAAGACATCGCTGCCGCAGTTGTTTCCTGTCCTAATGAAAGGTAGACAGGATACTTAACAAACCCCTCTTTTACTGCCTCAATCAATCCAAAATCAAAGTATCTAGATAGACACATCCTTTTGAACATTTCCAACGAAATGCCGTGGTCAAATGTTTGCGATAGATTTTGTATGACACCCAATGTTGACGATCTCATCCCTTTGCCTCGTTGCGATTTGACAAAAACCATTGATAAGCAGTCCTAAGCCCTTCTTCTACCGGAGTTTTTGCCTTCCACCCAAAATTTGAAAAAACAGAGATGTCTAAAAGCTTCCGTGGAGCACCATCGGGCTTGCTTGTATCCCACTCAATCTGCCCCTCAAACCCCACAACCGCTGCTACAAGTCCGGAAATCTCCTTGATCGAGTAGTCTGTGCCGCTTCCCACATTGTAATGGCGGTTTTCTAGTCTATCAACATTCTCCATTGCAAAGATAGAGGCGTCTGCCACATCCTCGCTAAATATAAACTCCCTCCTGGGGTTGCCGCTGCCCCACAGGATGACTTCATCCGCTTTCCCCACTTTTGCCTCATGGAATTTTCTTATTAAGGCTGATATGACATGCGAACTTGCCGGATCGAAATTATCATTAGGTCCATACATCGAATTAGGAAGCAAGGCAATAAATCTATTCGTATTATACTGTTTGTTGTATGCCTTGCAGGCAATCAGCCCTGCAATCTTTGCAGTTGCATAGGCCTCGCTTGTTTCTTCTATTTCACCAGTCAATAAATATTCTTCTTTTATGGGCTGAGGACAATTTTTTGGATACACACATGATGAGCCATAAAACACTAAGTGCTGAACCCCGTATTTTTGAGATGCTTCAAAAACATTATTCTGGATTGCTATATTTGTATGTAGAAAAGTTGCAGGATAGGTTTTGTTTGCCATTATACCGCCCGTTAGCCCGGCACATAGAAACACATATTCCGGTTGTTCCTTTTTAAAAAACTCTTTTACCGCCTCTTGCCTTGTTAAATCGAGATCTCTACGAGTTCTCGTAACGATATTTGTGTAACCTTCTGACTGCAATCGTTTCAGCAATGCAGAACCAAAAAGTCCGGTATGGCCGGCAACATAGATTTTTGAATCATTATTCATAATTATCAAATAGGACGCAGATTATCGCAGACGAACGCAGGTACTATTTCCGATCATTGTTGAATGCTTTTCTTTTAATTCTTTTTGTGATTTTCAACTTTGCCCTTCTTTTATTTCATATTTTTTGCAATAATTCTTTATTCGTGTTGCAATATCAAAAAGTTCAGGCGTAAATCTCAAGACGTCGGCAAAAGTATCAGCCAGACCTTCTTGTATATATTCATGCGCAATACTATTTCTCAGTTCCCTTATTTCTCTTAATTTTTCTATTGACTCGAAAAACCCTCTTTTGTGCGCCCTGTTTACGACGTCAATTAGGGTCCCCTTGCTTTCAAATTCTACCGCATCAATACTCCGGAATGCTTTTTGGATGAAAATATCGCTTGCTCTCGCAAATCTACTGGTTAAGGTTTCAAGGTCATCATATTCTTCTTCTGTATAACTTTCTTTAACGCCAATTCCTGAACATATGGTATATGACCTTTTTAGCCAGTGGACGGCGTTATCCAATAGGTTAATTGTATCAAACAGGTTTAAAATAAGATCTTTTTGCTTCAAAGCAAAACCCCTTCTTCGATTGCAATACGGGTAAAAGGTTTGCTAAGGTCTTTCGCGATAACTACGTCTATTTTTTGCTCTCCGATTTTTTCGTACAGGGCCAGCCTTGCCTTTCTTGTATCTTTGTTTGTTAGCTTGTTTGACACTATTAATAGGTCTATATCTCCTCCTCTTTTGTCGTCATAAACCCTCGAACCGAACAGGTATATCTTGGCGTTACTGTCCAGAGAATACACGACGTCTTTAATTGACCGTATTTCGTATTGACTAAGTCTCATTTTTTAATTTTCATACGTTTGAGTATTTACTATTTGTAATAATCTTGTATCCTTTAATAAGCTCTTTTATACCCATTTCGAGCGAATAAATAGGTTTAAATCCAGTCTTTTCTATTTTTTCATTTGATACTATGTAGTCCCTTTTATCGGGGTCTTCACCCACGGGAGACTCTAAATACACAAAATCAGGCACCTGTTCTTTTATCTTTGCACAAAGTTCAAGTTTTGAAAGATTCGCCTCAGACAACCCGACATTGTATGCCTCACTTCCCATGGTATCAAAGTTGTCTATGGCATGAATAAACGCCCTTGCTACGTCCCGAATATGTATGTAATTTCTTTTAAAATGCCCTTCAAAAATTACTACAAATCTATCTTTGACCGCCCTATAGACAAAATCGTTTACTAACAAATCAATTCGCATACGGGGGGACATACCAAAAACGGTAGCAAGCCTGAAGCTTATGGAATTCTCTCTTTCCAACACAATTGATTCCGCTTCTACTTTAGCCTTACCATACAAAGTAATTGGCTTCAACGGAGTTTCTTCCGTACAAAATACGCCTTTTTGGCCTATGCCATAACCGCTGTTCGTTGTAGGAATGATTATCCTTTGTTCTTTGGATGCCAGCTTTACCAGAGAAGCAGCAGCATCTTTAATGGTTGTCGTTGTTCCAATTTTATCCCTGCTGCAAAGAGGCGCTCCTACTAAAGCGGCCAAAGGAATAATATAATCAATTTTTTCCAGAAGAGGCTTTAAAATATCCTCATCTCTTGCGTCTCCTCTTACCACATTAAAATTTTCACTTGGGCAGCAGTCCAGTAAAGGGCTTTGCCCGAACATAAAATTATCTAAAACAGTTACTTTGTGTCCTAATTTTAACAATTCGGGAACCAGGACCGAGCCCAAATACCCTGCTCCACCGGTAACTAATACGTTGTAACCCATTAATAATTTCTCCTTTAAATATGCTCCAATGTTTTATACAAATAATCTATTTTATCTCTTATATCGTAAGGATGATTCCCAACAAAAAATCCGTAGTCATGGGCTATATCGGCATTTTTCCTACTTACGACTTCATAATTATAATATTTAATTACATCATGTCTTAAGAAGTTCCCACCGGTAATGATACGATGTTCGATATTTGCCTCTTTTAGTTTCTGTAATACTTTTTTTCTATCAATATGTAGTTTTGGATTAATAATCATTGTAAAACAAAACCACGAACTTTCTCCGATTTCTTTTTGTATTATAAATCTTTCGTCATTGCCAAAAAGTTTTACAAAATGTCTTGCATTTTCTCTTCGGCTCTTCACAAAACTTCCTAATTTATCTAACTGTTTTCTGCCTGCAGCGCCGTGAATTTCTCCTGGCCTTACATTATAACCAGGAAGAATGAATCTATATGCCTCAAAAAAATCGTCCCCTCTCCTCTCGAAAATTGGACTATCTTCATCCTGCCCCCTTATCCAGCCGTGGTTTCTGATTGATTTCAGGAGATTGTAAATTTCTTTATCATTGGTTAAAACAAGTCCACCTTCCATAGTTGAGATGTGATGTGAAAAGAACGTGCTGAATGTATTCACAAGTCCAAAGGTCCCTGTATATTTACCATTAAACTTTGCGCCCATAGATTCACAGTTATCCTCAAAAAGTATGATATTATTATCTTTACACAATTTTGTTATTTCGTCAAATTGGCAGGGATTCCCTAAGATACTTACCGCAATTATCATTTTGGTATCTTTATTTACAGCCTTTTTAAGCTCATCTATATTATAATTTAATGTATTCAAATCAATATCCACGAATTTCAATTTCAAGCCGTACTGTTGAAGTGGATGAAAAGTAGTTGCCCATGAAATACATGGCACGATTACTTCATCTCCTCTTTTGAGGGGATTTTCTTCTTTATAAAAGAATGAAGCCACCGCAATAAGATTCGCTGATGAGCCGGAATTTACCATAACGGCGTATTTCATGCCAAAATATTTTGCAAATTTCTCTTCAAACTCCTTCACATGGCTTCCCATAGTATACATTCCAGACTCAATAACCTCTCGTATGGTTTGCTTCTCCTCTTCACTCCATGTTGAACTAGTAAGTTCGTATCTCATTATTTATCCTTATCCTTGACTTAAAAAACCAGGTTGATACACAATTATTTCAGAGCCAGAAAAATCAAACTTAAAGGGAACATGCAAATATCCTTTTAACGCCTCTTTCAACCTATATTGATTTTCAGGTTCTACATAAAAAAGGATAAAACCTCCACTACCTGCCCCAAGCAATTTACCACCAACAGCCCCATTTTTAAGCGCTATTTCATAAATAGCATCTATTTCACCATTGGTAATCTTAGTAGAAAGCCTTTTTTTCAATCTCCAGGTTTCGTTTAAAAGTTTTCCAAACTCAGCAAAATCATTTTTCCCTGAAACAAGTATTTTATACGCCGCATTGACTATCCCGGTCATTTCTATTAACTCATTCCTGTTTTTCTGTGTATTCGCGACCTGTTCTTTTGCTATTTCTGACGAATTCCTTGATAACCATGTAAAAAAAAGCATAAACTTGTTTTCAAAACTTCTCAAAAGATTTTCTCTCATTATTATCGGTTTAACTAAAATCTCTCCATTTTGTAAAAATTCAATAATGTTCAATCCTCCACAAGCTGCCCAAACTTGATCCTGGGAGCCCACATTTTCTTTTATTAAATTCTGTTCAATGTGTATTGCTTCTTTATAAAGGCTCTCTTTCGTTACGACCCTTCCTTCGAGCGCATATAGAGTATTTAAAAGTCCTACTGTAAAGGCGGAGCTTGAACCCATACCAGAACGAGCAGGTATATCTCCATCGTGATGAATTTCCAGCCCATTTTTGATATTTAGATATTTTAAGGTTTCTCTTACAGAAGGATGCTGAATTTCCCCCAGTTGATTAACCATTTCCACTTTAGAATATACAATTCTGTGTTTATGGCTAAAAAAAGGTGGAAGTTCTCTACAGGTGATATAGCAATACTTATCTATTGCAACACCTAAAACTTTTCCCCCATTTTCCAAACACCATGATGGATAATCTGTTCCACCTCCAAAAAATGAAATTCGGTGCGGTGTTCTTGAAATAATCATTCGACAGTTTCCTTAAAAACTAAAAATAAGCCCTATTTCTTTTTGTGCTTTTTTGTAATCTTCGGGTATTCCAATGTCTATAAAATAGCTGTTACTGGAAAAGACGATTGGTTTAATTTTTTCTATATTTTTATGCAAAAAATCCATCTCAAATGAGAATTTATCTCTTTTCATATCAAAAGACTTAAAAATTGCTTTTTTTACAACATACACTCCACCGTTTATATAGCCCGCAGCCTTAAACGTTTTTTCTTCGAAATTAATTATTTTGCCTTCTTTTAATACCACTGTTCCGTACCTATCAAAATTATGCATAAGTTTTACTGCAATGGTTAAAATTGCATCTTGTGCAAGATGAAATTCAATTAATTTTTTAAGTTCAAGGTAGAAAAATGTATCACCATTTAAAACTACAACATCATCTCCTCCCACCCATTTTAGCGCTTCCTTTATAGCGCCGCCAGTTCCGAGAGGCTTATCTTCTATTACATATTCGATATCCAAATTTTTATACCTTAAACCAAAATAGTTTTTAATAATTTCATGTTTATATCCAACAGAAAGCAGGATTTTTCGAATATCCTGGCATAACAAATGATCCATTAAATAGGATAAAAATGGCCTTCCATTTATATCCACCATAGGTTTTGGAATATCTTTTATAACACTTTGAAGCCTTGTGCCATAACCACCCGCTAAAATAATAGCTTCCATAAAAACCTTTCATTCACACTCCGACGATGTAACCATTGCCTTAAACTCCATATTTCTATCGAGCAATTCGTCATACATTCCAGAGTCTATAACCTTGCTATCTTTTATGAAATAAAGCTTGTCACAATTTTTTACCGTGCTTAAACGATGTGCAATAATCAGCGTTGTCCGGTTAAGTAATTGCGTAAGAGCGCCATTTTTGTTCTTTGAGATTATGGGTACCTGTCTGTTGAGAATGGTTAGCAGGTTGGTCATTTTCGAGAATGCGGGCTTCGTTTTGTATTTTGATACGCAACTCTCTGACCCTTTTAATGCTTACCTTCTCTTTGTAATGTTCATGACAATAGATAGCCAGAAGGAGATAGGTTATAAGACCGGCAAGGATTTG
>ORJL010847320.1_pt1 | contig 10714 bp, 6 predicted proteins | sample 1779941 | NCBI WGS metagenome assembly ORJL01 (sample SAMEA104232317, study PRJEB22302) | groundwater metagenome | biome: forest; feature: aquifer; material: groundwater | place: USA | collected 2011-08-07 | depth 5.8 m | reverse complement strand
GGACGATACCGCACAATTAATTGTGCGGTATCGTCCTACCACAAGTCCCTAAAGTCTACCCGCCTCTCCTCTCAGCACGCCGGAGGGGTCTATCTCCGTTCGCAGCAGGTGGAACTCCTCATCTGTGGGAGGGATAGTAGCAGGGACCTTGTCCGGGATGATCAGCTCGAACCCCGTGTTCTCCACTATTTCCTTCAGAGACGAGGACTCATGGACCGACTTCACTCGCATCATCTTGCTTTCGGGATGAAAGTCGAAGACGCCCAGGGGAGACACGCACAGGCGCGGGCCCTCGGTGTTGATCCCGGCCTTTTTGCGGCTGTCCCAGCCGTCTATGTGCCCCACAACGGAGATGAAGTCGACCCGTTCCACAAAGGTGCGCTTATTGTGACGTATGGGGAAGAGGTAGGTGCGCTGAGTCTGTACGGACATGGAGACGTTGACCATGCCAGGCCCCCGCACCGTAGGATGATGAATATCGCCGATGATGTGGTTGTTGCAGTTGCCGAACTTATCAATCTGCAACCCGTGGTAGAAGAAGCACGACAAGGCGCCTTCCCTCTCTGATAGCTCGAACACCTCGTACCCGTCGAACAGGGCGTCGGCCTCATTGCTATACATCACCGAGGTATGGCCGCTGAAGTGGAGCGCCGTTAGCTTGGGGTTAGCAAACTGTCCCGTGGTCAGCAGAGTCATGTCCGGGGCATGCATATACTTTGCCAGCATGGCCGCCGCAAAGGGGATATCGTGCCGGGCGCCGCCTACCAGGATTATATCTTCGTTGCGCAGGTCACGGGCCAGCACTACCACCATCTGCTCGGCCCAGGTGTATCTCAAGCTGCTATCCATCTATCCACTTCCTCCTGAGCTCTTCCATTCTCTTCAAGCCGCCGGCCCGGTCGATATAATCGTAAATATCCGTTGGCTCGTAGCAATACTTGCGCAAGTACTCGGCGAAGGGTTCAGGGTTGGCCCCGGAGGCGCTGGCCCGTCCCCGATCGATGTAGTCTTTGAGGTGCTCCTCATCATGGGCATATAGGCCCGTTGACATACAGGGATGCGAGCCGTACGGCACATGCACCACCGTGCTTACCAGGAACCCGGGTATCATGGTCTTCTCCGGCTGGCTACGCACCTGCCTGTTGCTGATCAGCTCGTCCACCGTGACAATCAACTTCTTGCCGATCTTGGCCAGGAGCCTCTCGAAGAAGATGCTGGTGTAATAACGGATGTTGCCGTATTCATCCCCTTGAGGGGCATGCAGGATAACCACATCCGGCTCCAGCGCCTTTGCCGCATAGAGCCGATCGCCGAACGGCCCGGTGTATTCCACTGCCAGGGTGGTGTACTTCGCCACGTCGCTACCCTTGATGGAAACGATAGGATGATACGGAATACCTTCGGCCGTGGCCATGTATCCCCCGACGAGGGTCGCCTCGTCACCAATGACGACCTCGACACTTCCCGTCGTAGCCGCCTTGCGAAAGTTGGGAGCAAACCCCAGGTACTCGAAGCCACAGTTGCCCGCCATAACCTTCTTGACCATCCCCGCTCCGATGGGCAGGTCAAATTCATAGCTGGCATAAGGGGACCCGGAGATCGTGAGGTCCTTGAAGCCCTTCTTGACCATCGCCCTGACGAAATAGCTGGGCTTGTTGAAAAAGACGTGCCCGCCGAAGCCGATATACATGCCGTCGGATATCAGCTTCAGGGCGCTCTCCACGTCTCCTAGCTTGGATTTTCTCTTGAGCTCAACCACATTACTCCTTTCGTAAACGATCTTATCCAATGTGAAGTGATCCGTGTCCATTGCGAGTGATCCGTGTCCATTGCGAGCGGTCGGTGTCGTTGCGAGCGGTAGCGAAGCAATCTCCGCGTGACACCACGAGATTGCTTCGGCCTGCAGCCACCCGACGGAGTTGGTACTGAACCCCGGCCTCGCAAAGACATCAAACCTCGCACAGACATCAAACCTCGTTCCACGTTCCTTGTTCCTGGGAGCCGGTCAGCGTGAGGGGCCCTCGTGCTCCTCCTGCATTTTCTGAGCAATAGCTTCCCGGAGGACGTTCCTCCTGACCTTACCGCTGCCGGTGGTGGGCAGGCTCTGCACCAATTCCAGCCGCTCCGGAAGTTTGAAAGTGGCCAGGCCCCGGCCCTGCAAGAACGATACGAGTCCGGCCAGCGTGATCCCGGCTCCCTCCTTGGGCACCACGTAGGCACAGGCCCGCTCTCCCAGGCGCCCGTCCGGCATGCCCACCACGGCCACGGCGGTGACCCCAGAGTGGGCGAGAATCGCCTCTTCTACCTCCAGGGGACTTATCTTCTCCCCGCCCCGGTTGATGATCTCCTTCCGTCTTCCCACCACTCGCCAGTTGCCATCAGGTCCCACGTAAGCCATGTCGCCTGTCAGGCAAAAGCCGTCGCGATTGAAGACCGCCGCGGTCCGTTCAGGGTCCTTGAAATAGCCGCCGAAGACCGTCGGCCCCCGCAAGGCCAGCTCACCGATCTCACCCTGGGAGAGCTCGGTGACCCGGTCTTCCGCCAGGACCCGGAACTCCACTGCGGGGTGCACCGGTCGTCCCACGGTGGTGGCGATGACCTCCGGGGGGTCGTCGGGCCGGGCCATGAGAGAGCCTCCCTCGGTGGAGCCCCACAGGGCGACGAGGTTGCAGCCGGTCCGGGCCCTGAGCTGCCGGATCATCTCCGAGGCCGCGGCCGCTCCTCCGGTAGAGAAGGTCCGCACCGAGCTCAGGTCGTAGCGAGAGAGGTCCAGGGCCAGGATGGAGAGCACCTGGGGAGGCACGGCCAGGACCAGGGTGGCCCGCTCCCGCTCCGCCAGGGCCACGGCTTCTTCCGGCACGAAGCGGTCCATCAAGACCAGGGTAGCCCCGTGGTGAAAGGAGGAAGCCAGTGCCCCCATCAGAAGGCCGAAGCCGTGGTAAAGGGGCGCCAGATTTAGCACCACATCGTCCGCGGTCATCCCCAGTAGCTGCGTTCGCCAGTATCCCAGAAGCAGCATATTGTGGGTCCACATCGGCGCCTTGGGGGACGCCTCCGTGCCGGAGCTGTAATTGAGCAGCGTCACCTCGTTCGGGTCGGGACGGAAGGAGGCCAGGTAGTCCGGCGGGTAGCGCTCCTCAGGGGGCGTCTCCATTATTTGGGCCAGGGCGATGGTCCCGGGAGAGGCATCTCGGTCCATGACCAGCAGATGGCGCAGCGCCGGCAGCCGCGGCCTGATCCCCTCCATCATCTCCACATAGTCATAGCCCTCGAAAACGCCCGGGATGATAGCCGCGACGGCCTCCGAATGGTTCAGCATGTATTCCATCTCGGCGGCCCGGTAATAATGTACGGCCGGGGCCAGAACGGCTCCAATGCGAGAGACCGCCAGGATCACCGCCAGGGCCTCGGCGCGGTTGGGAAGCTGGGCGGCCACGCGGTCTCCCGGCCGCACGCCCAGCTCCACCAGGCCCAGGGCCAGCCGCCGGGACATGGTGGCCAGCTCCCGGAAAGTGGTCCGTTTCTGGGAGTCCACCACGGCGGCCTTATCAGGGTGCGCCTGCGCCGTGAGGTCGAAGCGCTCGGATACCGTCAGGTCTCCCCAGTAGCCCTTCTCGGTATACTCCCGGATGGTCTGGGGAGTCAGGCAGGTCCGCACGGGCTCACTACTGCTTGCCCAGCCGCTGGGTGGCATAGTCCAGGTAGGAGAGGTCCGTTATCTTGTCGATGGTCGTTTGTCCCTTATAGAACCCGCCGTCCACCCAGTACCTATATTGGATTTCGAGGTTCTGCTTATCGGGCTGGCCGTTGGGGTCAACCGCTGGCAGCTCCATGGGCTCGTAGGCTTTAGGGTCCTTGAGCGCCGTATGGTTGATGAGGGCGTTGACCGCCTCCGCTCTCCCCTCTTTGGATGCCACAGTCTTGAGGTACTCTCGGGCGCCCTTCAAGTACCCTGTCATCCAGCGCCGGGCCAGGTCCTGGTCCGTCAGCATGTTCGGGCCGAAGACGATGATACCCGTCTGGACCTTGCCCCCGTAGTACTGGCTGATGGGAATCCATTTCTCGGCCAGTCCCTTCTGGAGGATGTCCGAGATCTGGGGCTCCAGGGTGTAACCGGCGGCGATGGCCTTGTTGGCAAAGGCGGCCGCCTGCTCAGCCGCCGGGAGGACCACCATCTCCACGTCGTCAGCTTTCAGGCCCGCCTGCGCCAACATGAGCAGAATGGTCTGGTCGCCCAGGCCTCCCTGGGACGGGATGGCCACCTTCAGGCCCTTGAGTTCTGCCGGGCTCCTGACCTGGCCGGAGTCTTTGAGGTCCTTGCGCAGCATGATCCAGGTATGGTTGTTGGAGGGCTGAGCAGACACACTGAGGGCGGCTACCAGCTTCAGCTCTACCCCGCGGTCCGCGGCAGCGATGAGGGGTGTGCTGAGAGGCATGCCGACCACGTCCAACTGCCCGGTCCCCACGGGAGCTACCAGCTCCGCGATGGTGCGGAAGTCCACGAACTCCAGGCTAATGGCCTGCTCTTTGAAGTACCCTTTGTCGGCGGCGAAATAGGCGGCCGCATTGAATACACCCGGGAGCGAGCCGTACTTGACGGTGGCTGGCCGGGGGCTCGGAGTCGGGCTGGCCGGTGCGGCTGGCGGCTTGGTGGGGGCAGGGGCCGCTGGCGCCGCCGTTGCGGTGGACACGGGGACCTTGGGGATGGGTGTTGGCGCGGGCGCCACTGCGGGGGCGCAGGCGCTGATAGCTAGAACGGCCATGATTGTTAGAACCAGGGCGGCGGACCATTTTGTCTGAGTGCGCATCATCCCCTCCCAATTCGCAGTTGGCGGAATCTTCCCGACAGAACGGCGGAATCTACAACATGGTATTGTACTATGGCGCGGGAGTTCTTGCACGTCTTTGGGCTGGTGCCCATTGCCGCCCACCGGGCAAAGTATTGACCTCCCTGACAAAAGTGCTAAGATATCGGCAAGAGTATTCCTCTGGCAAAGGAACACGTTCCGCCCTTCCCTGGCAATCCCGGCTTATCGGGGCCATGGGACCCAGCGTACCGCCGTTCGTGTCGAGTGAATCCAGGTAAAGGAGTGTCGCATGGGTGTCTTGACAGGCTGTAAACCTCGTGAGGAAGTGCTCAAGAGCGACCTGGATGATGCCATCTTTGCAGCCGATTTCGGACACCTTATAGCCGGAAAAGCGCCAGCCGTTTACGGCGACCCCACCATATTCTTCCGCAACACGCACCCTGCCAGGCAGCTCTGCAAGGTAATCGAGGTCGTCTTCGGGCGACTGGCCAATGCCGCCGAAGGGGGGGCAGCTCTCCGTTTGAGCACAGGGTTTGGAGGTGGCAAGACCCACACCCTCATGGCCCTCTGGCATCTTGCCCACAACATCGGAGATCCGTCCATGGGCATCGAGCTGCTGCCCGCGGCCGGGAGACCCAGCAAGGTCACCGTGGTTGGAGTGGATGCCAGCAAGGCAGGCGTGCCGGAATTCGCCTTGCATGGCAGCACCAGAGTGCACAGCCTTTGGGGAGAGGTCTTTTACCGTCTTGGCAGGGAGGAAGCGCTCAAGACGCTGGGCAAAGCTGACGATCCCGAAGCATCACCCAGCGAGTCACAACTAGAGGCAGTCTTCCCGCCCGGCCCGGTACTTATTCTGCTGGACGAACTGGTTATCTATATGGCCAAGCTGTCGGAGCGCGGTCAGGGCAACCTGCTGGGTTTCATTACTTCTCTTGAGTCCGTGGTGGTGAGGCGCCCCCAGACTGTACTGGTAGTTACTGATCCGGCCGGCCAGGTCGCCTACGCTAAGGAGGCCGCCGGTTTGGGTGAGGCCTTGCCTGCGGCCGCCCGCCGGCTTGATGAGGTCTTGGGGCGCAAGGTATCTGACTTCGATCCCATCGGTGACGAGTCCGCCAGGGTCATTGTGCGCCGTCTCTTCGAATCGGTGGACCAGGCGGCCGCCCAATCCGCTTCGGCCGTATACCACAACCTTTATCAGCGAGTGTCTCAAGACTCGGCCGGCGCGCTCCCCGCGCAAGCGTCTTCAGCTGATTACGCCAAGCGTATCGTTTCCTGCTACCCATTTCATCCCCGGCTGTTGGACACAGCCCAGAACCGCCTCGGCGCTCTCCAGGACTTCCAGCAGAGCCGGGGTGTGCTCCGGCTTTTCGCCCGCATACTCCGTGACGTCTGGGAAGGCAGCGAAGACTGCGAACTTATCTCTGCGGGAGAGATAAACTGGTCCAGCCCTCGAATGCAGGCGGACCTCATCCAGCGTCTCAACCGTGATAACTTCAAGTCAGCGATCTCCGCCGATATTCAGGGACATGCCGCCGAGCTGGACGGAGGCATGCCGAGAGGTATCCACACTCGTGTGGTGTCGGCGCTCCTGCTGGAGAGCATTCCTCTGCAGCACAGCAGCGGCCTGGACGCGCCCGAGGCAACTCTGGCTGTTCTGCGGCCGGAGGATGCTGGGAACGAGCCGGCGGAAGCCCTGGACCGGCTGATTGGCGTCTGCTGGCACACCTACCCCATGGCCGGCGGGCGCGGCTGGCAGTTCCGCTATGAGCCGAATATCATCAGGCAGATCGATGAGCGGAAAGGAGACGTCAACCTGGAAGACGCCAAAGCTCGGGTCCTCGCCGACGCCCAGGGCTACTTCTCCGGGCCCACCTTCAAGCTTCGTCCCTGGCCGGCCAGCGCCCAGCAGGTCCCGGACTCGGCCGACCTCCAGTTGGTCCTGTGCGACGATGAGAAGTCGGCCAAGTCCGTGTGTGCCAATTGCGATGACTCCAACCCAGCCGCCCCGGTGCCGCGGCGCTTTCAGAACGCCATCCTGGCCGTTGCGCCTACTGCATCCGCGCTGAACAATGCCATTAGTCGCGCCCAGCGGCTCATGGCCGCCGAGGCAATAGAGGAGGAAATCCGTACTGGCGATGCCAAACGGCTTGCCCGGGACCAGCTATTGCGGATCAAGCCGGAAATCCAAAAGCAGTTCCGCGTCCAGACCTGCCGGGCTTTTGACCGACTTGTCCTGGCCAGCGGCACCTCGTATCCCCTGGAGGAGCAGTTTCAGGTAGCGGAAGATCAGATGCTCCGTAGCGCCAGGGGCCAGGAGGCGCTCTCGAAGTTCCTGGATGCGAAAGGTCTCATCTACCAGCCGGGAGTCTCCCTTGATGTTGACCTTCTCCTCACAGCAGTCCTGCCTGGCGCCACACCGCTGCCAGATATGCCGGAGGCATATACTGCCAAGGCCGTTCACGAGCGCTTCCTTGGAGCGCCCAACCTGAAGCTAATACCCGATGGATCAATCGTCCGCAAGACCATCCTGGAGGCCGTGCGCCTTGGCAAGCTGGTTGTCAGGCTATCTGACGGACGGGCTTACGATACCAAAGGATGCGTCGAGGGCCCACAGGATGCCCGGAGGCGCGTGCCGGCTTCCATCTCTACCCTGGCCCTGGACGATACGGTCCTGGTGTCCCGCAGCGAGAGCCAGACCGGCCTGATTTGGGTTAAGGAGACTATCCTTAACAGTGTGCAAGAAGGGCAGCCAGGCGGCCACGCTCCGCTGCCACCGCCACCTCCTCCGCCGGGTCAGGCGGCTGCGTACTCATGGGACAAGGCCGTAGAGCTGGCCGGGGAACGCCCTTTGCTTGAGCTGCATCTCATCGCCTCAAGCCCAGCGGCCGCCGGGACGCTAGCAGCCCTCGCCCAGGTCCTGGGCCCGGAGTCCCTAACGCTGACGGTCGCTGTGAGCGGCGCGGCCAAAGACGGAGGCGTCCTGAGTTTTTCCGCCAGTCAGGTCAAGCTCACCCACCCGACCCGGCCCCTGGTCATCGCCCAGACCCTGTTCAATGCCCTGCTCGACGGCGGTATCTATGAGGCCGATCTGGCCTTGAGGTTCGGCGAGGCTGGGCGGACAGGCCTGGCGGAACAACTACGCGCCGTGTCAGAGAGCGCGCACCAGGATGTGGCGCTCAGGGCCACATTTGATAAACCAGGGGGAGACAACCATTGAAAGTCAGACAGGCCTCCTTTGCGCTGCGCGTCGTCCGACGCCGTTCGGGCGACGCCGGCATCGTATACCGCCGGGTCCTTGATGAGAAGCAGCAGGAGAAACTGACGCGCGTCGCTTCGATCTCACCTCTGGCATTCACCGCCGGGATCCCTCTAGTACGCGCCGCCGTACGGGCCACGGCTGGAGCGGATGCCTCTCTTTCGACGGGCCCCTTTCACGCCCTGGACCCGGACTGGGGCGCGCGTGTGGCCTGCTACGCGCTGGTTGCGGCGGGCCTTCGCAACGCTGACCGGCTTTGCCGAGCGGCAGAGCACCTAAGACACGCCGATGGAGTTGAGGCCTCGTGGTGGTACGGACTGATGGCCAACGGCAGGGCCAAGCGGGCGGTCCGGGCGCTCCGAATCCTTGTGGAGGCAGTGCCTTGAAGAAACCCCCACGTGTGCTTATCGAGGAGTGGTTGCCAGCAGCGGCTATTGGTGTCGAGTGCATGCGAGAGCGCTCTACAGGCCAGCAGCCTCCCGACAAGAGGCTTCACGTTTGGTGGGCCAGGCGTCCCCTGACGGCTTCCCGTGCCGCCGTGCTCGGCTCGCTGCTGCCCGCCGATTTCCCCCGCGACGATTTTGAACGGTTGTTGGGGTTTGGCCGGCCGGGTGAGGAGCTTGTAGCCGTTCGGAAGCTAATGGACACCGGGTTTAGGGTGCCCGGTGGGTTTGGCTGCGGCCGAGCCTTCAACAGTGCTTTGAGAGCGGACGACCTCAACCTGGCACACCAATCGGCGGCGGCCCTGTGGGGACCAGAAGTGACCGTCTTGGATCCCATGGCCGGGGGCGGGTCGATCCCCCTTGAATCAGCCCGGCTTGGTTTTGCCACCCTGGCCAGCGAATATAACCCCGTCGCTTGCGCTGTGCTCGAGGCGACGGCCGACTACCCCTTCCGGTTGGGAAAGACGCTAGGGGACAAGGCCCGGAAATGGGCCAAGGTATGGATGCAGCGCGTTGAGGGGAGGCTTGCCAGGTTTTATCCTGCCTACCGTTTCGCGAAAGTGCAAGCCTATATCTTCGCCCGCACCGTGCCTTGCCCGGACACACCCGGGCATCCACCGACGCCGCTGGTGCCGGACTGGCACCTGCTCAAGCCCAGCAACCACTCAGAGTGTGGGCCCAGTTGTCTCTTCGCTGAGCCCAAGTTGACAAAGCTAATTAGTGGCACCTGGACCATCGCGGTCTGCCGGGGCGGTCGCGGGGCAGGCCAGCGCCCAGTTGCCCCCATCCCGACGTACGAGGATGGCAAAGGCATCTCGCTCTTCTCTGGGAGGCAGATCCCCTCCGATTATTTGAAGTCTAAGGCTCAGATGGGCGAGATGAGGAGCGCCCTCTACGCCGTAGCCAAAAAGACCCCCCAGGGGCTTGAATTCCAGCCACCCGAACCGGCGGACCTGCGGGCGCTGGAAGAGGCTGAGCGAGAGCTGAGGCGGTTGCGTCCAGCATGGGAGAAGGGGAATGTCATCCCCACCGAGAAAGTGCCTGAAGGCGATAAGACCGGCGAACTGCTAACGCGAGGGCTCTCGTGTTGGTCCGACATGTTCTCCCCGCGCCAACTACTGTCCGCCGGCGTTCTCGTTGAGGAATTGCGCGTGCTTTGCCCAGAGATCATGAGAGGCGAGGGGCAGGAGGTTGGTCAAGCCGTGGGCCTTTTGTTGGGTTTGGTCGCGGATAAGTTCTTCAACCACAACTGTATGTCGACCAGGTGGGAGACTTCCCATGCAGTCATAAAGGGCAAAATGGACCGCCACGACTACGCGTTCAAGTCCACCTATGCCGAAATGGCCCCATGTAACGCGGGTACCGGACTTGACTGGGCCATCGACAACGTGCTCGAGGCTTACGGCGATTTGGCCAGTTTATCCCGGCACCGCTCTTCTAAGCCTGCGACGGTGTCCCTGTCTTCTGCGACAAGTCTACCAGAGCTTTCCGATAGCTCGGTAACCGCGATAGTCGTGGATCCTCCATACGCGGACAATGTCCAATATGCGGAGATGGCCGACTTCTTTTACGTTTGGCTGAAGCGGACGATCGGCCACCAGCGGCCGGAGTGGTTCTATACCCCCCTTTGCGAAAGGGACCAGGAAGCAGTGGTAAACGTAAGCCGCCATCGCAACGGAGGGAAGACGGCTGAAGCCCGAGGGCTGGCTAATCTTTTCTACCAGGGGATGATGGCTGACGTCTTCAAGGAATGCCGCCGCGTGCTTCGTGATGACGGTGTGCTAACAGTGATGTTTACCCATAAGAAGCAGGAGGCCTGGGAAGCGCTGTTTGGGTCGCTAATACAGGCGGGCTTCACCATCACCGCCACCTGGCCCATCAAGACTGAAAGCGAGCACTCCCTCCATCAGGCCAGGAAGAACGCCGCCCAGAGCACGGTAATCCTGGTGGCCCGCAAGCGGCCGGACATGGCTGAAAGGGTCTATTTCGATTCATCTTTGGAGCAGGAGATCCACGATAAGGCCCGGTCGGCAGCCCAACGCCTGCAACGGGAGGGGCTGAAACCAGTGGACCAGCTAGTAGGCTCCTTCGGACCAGCGATGGAGGTGTATAGCCGCTTTGCCGAGGTCCGCACTGACACCGGCCAGCCGGTAGGGGTGGATAGGGCCCTGGACATAGCATCCGATGCCGTAAGCTCCTGGCGTATT
>ORJL010664636.1_pt1 | contig 10714 bp, 12 predicted proteins | sample 1779941 | NCBI WGS metagenome assembly ORJL01 (sample SAMEA104232317, study PRJEB22302) | groundwater metagenome | biome: forest; feature: aquifer; material: groundwater | place: USA | collected 2011-08-07 | depth 5.8 m | reverse complement strand
TCGCCTGCTGCGCTTCGCCAGCAATTGATGCGATTTCGTGCAATATTTTTCCCTCGGACTTGGACACTGCGACAACTGCAAACTCCTTCCCGTCGCCTGCGCGGATTATTTTGCCGGTGTCGGTTGGCTGCCCGCCGCCGCGCGGATAGAAAACAGTTTGGTCAAGAGTGATGGATTTTGAGTCTTTGACCGCTGCAACTTTCGATTTGCACGAACGAAGATACGAGTCGTGGAGATAGAGTGCGCCTTCCATGCGCCACTTTCGCCCAAAACGAGTTTAAAAGTATGTCTCGCAATATTGGTTCGGGAGGGTATTAACATGTTCAAATTCTCAGTGGATGATGCCAAGCGCTACAAGAGTGCAACCGATGCCATTGTCAACCTCATAGATGAAGGCTTGCTTGAAATCGGAAAGGACGGGCTTTTCCTGCGAGCAATGGACCCGTCGCAGATTGCCATGGTCTCATTTTCCATGCCGAAAACGGCTTTTGCTGATTACGATGCACCCACGCCTTCAGCAAGGATTGGGCTAAATTTTGACAACCTTTCCAAAATACTTTCAAGGACAAGGGGCGCGGAAAAGCTCGAAATATCGCAGGTGGAAAACAAGCTTGCGCTCAAGTTCATAGGCGGAAAAAGGAAAAGGAGCTTCAAGGTGCCGGTTTTGGACATGCCTGCGGGCGTTACCAAGGAGCCCGCGGTGCAGCACGATGCGGTTGTGAAGGTTTCAAGCACGCACTTCCGCGAGTCGCTCCGTGATGCAACGCTTGTGGGCTCGCACATCACGCTTTCTGCTGGCCCTGAAGGGTTTGGAATTGAAGTGCACGGCGACTCGTCTGATTTAACAGAGGAGAACGAGCAGACAAGCGAGGAAGTCATTGAGATGAAAGTGGACAAGCCTGCCAAGGCGACTTTCCCGCTCCAGTATCTTGAGGACATCGTAAAGGCATGCCCTGACAATTCGACGCTTACCATCCACCTGAAAAGCAATGCTCCGCTGAAAGTGGAGTATGAGGTGGAAAGCGCGAAAGTCATTTACTATTTGGCGCCGAGGATTGACTCAGACTAGAGCCGCTTTTCTTTTTTTATTTCTGTTTTATTTTCTTGTAAAGGAAGACCTGACGGTCTCCGTTCTCCTCGTAGAAGCGCACCTTTCCGCCAATTTTGTAGCCGAGCTTTTTGTAGAATGAGATTGCCGTTTTGCCTGCATATGCATCCAGCCGGACAAATTTTGACTTTTCCTTTTTTGCCATATCCTCAACGCGCGAGACTATTTCTTTTCCGATTCCTTTCCCTTGGTGCGATTTTGCGATTATGAGAAAGTAGAGAACGAAGGCCTCCACTTCGCGGCGCGTGGCAAAGAAGGCTATTGGCTGCTCGCCTTCAAGTGCAGTAAATATCTTCAGATGCGGCTCGGTATAGTGCGCGGAGAATATTTCCTTCATCCTTTCTGCCCATGCCTTCCCGAATTCTGCGCGGGATTCGTGGAGCATGGCAAGCATGGCTCGGCGGTGCTTTTGGGAGAATTTCACAATGCGCATGAATAGGGCAAGGATGGCAAGCTTATAAAATTGCAACGGAGAAGGCTTTCTTATGGATGAGATTTCGGAAAGGAGGAAACGGCTTTTTTCAGGCGCGAAGTTTTCAACTGCGCTTTTCTACAATGGCGATGCTTCGCATGCGAGCAGCCCCTCGTTTGTTTACTTTTCAGGCTGCAATGTGGACGGTTGCTATCTTGTGCAGAAGAAAAATGGCGGCACGCTTCTCACGCATGAGATGAATTATGCGATGGCAAAGAATGTTTCGCGCTACCCGGTGAAACTTCTTGGCAAGGATGCGGTTGCCGTGCTGAAGAAAGCGGTTGGAACTGGAACAGTAGGATTTGCGGCGGGAGAGATGCCTGCTGCGAGATTTTTGGCGCTCAGGAAGAAATTGAAAGCGAAATTCATGGATGCTGGTGAAAAAATTTCGGAAGCGAGAAGCTTCAAATCCGCAGGCGAACTTGCGAAACTTTCCGCTTCGGCAAAAACTGCAAGAAAACTTCTTGATGCGCTTGACCCGTGGCAGTGCAAAACGGAAAATGAGCTTGCAAGGCTGCTGAAAATTGTGGCGCTTGAGGCTAGCGCGGAAATTTCGTTCGAGCCCATTGTGGCAAGCGGAAAGAACAGCCGCTTCCCGCACCATCAGCCTACCGATGCAAAACTTGGGGATTTTGTGCTAGTGGATTTTGGCGTGAAAAAGGACGGCTATTGCTCGGATTTTACCAGATGCTACTTTAGGAATCGGAAGGTGGCTGAAAAAGAGAGGGAAGCTTACAATAAGTGCAGACGTATATTTGGAGAGCTTCTTGACGCGCTTAAAGCAGGCAAGTGCAAGACAGGCAAAGATTTGGCGCTTCTTTCCGACTCGCTTGTGAAAAAACACGGCTTGCCAACGATGATTCATGCCATCGGGCACGGAATCGGGCTGGAAGTGCATGAGGCGCCGCACCTTGGCGCAAGGTCCAAGGATTCGCTGGAGGGCGCAGTGCTTGCAATCGAGCCTGCGGCGTATTTTACCTCGTTCGGAGTTAGATATGAGGAGATGGTGGCGAACGTCAGGGGCAGGTGGCGGAGAATCTGACGCGAGCCGACGCGGAAAGCCTTTTTAATAGCTTGCACAGAATAAAGCCAACCGAAGACGGATTAAACGTTCTTCTCTCAGAGAGTGATTTTGATGAAAATAGTCATAGCAGACACAAAGGCAGGCAAGACCTACGGAGTCGAAGTCCCCAAGGACAAGGAGTCCGCGCTTATCGGCAAGAAGATAGGTGAAACCGTGGAAGGCGGGCTTTTCGGCGCCGACGGCTACGAGCTTGCGATTACCGGCGGCTCTGACCTCGCGGGTTTCCCCATGAGAAAGGATGTCTCAGGCCCGAGAAGGGCTGGCGTCATATTAAGCGACGGGCCAGGCTACCGCTCCAAGGGCAAGGGCTTCCGCGAGAAGAGGAATGTGCGCGGCAATATCATTTCGGACCAGATTATGCAGGTGAATGCCAAGGCTGTTGCATACGGCTCCAAAACGCTTGAGGAACTTTTCCCGAAAGCTGCTGCCGGCGAGAAGAAGGAAGAAAAGAAACGATCAGCTAATCCTGCATTTTATGGAAACCTGCGTGTTTCCGAGTGATTTGATTGCAAGCCGAAGTGAACATCGGGATGGTCGGGCACGTTGACCACGGGAAGACCAGCCTGACCAAAGCCCTGACCAGCAAGTGGACAGACACCCATTCCGAGGAGCTGAAACGCGGCATTACAATCAAGATAGGCTACGCGGACACTACTTTTTACAAGAGCAAGGACGGCACGGCTTATGCCACGGAAGCGGAAGCCGCAAAAGACAAATCCAAATGGGAAGTGGCAAGGCACGTCTCCTTCCTTGATGCGCCCGGGCACGAAACATTGATGACTACTACGATTGCCGCGTCAAGCATAATTGACGGCGCGCTTTTGGTGATTGCCGCAAACGAGGAATGCCCGCAGCCGCAAACTGAGGAGCATTTGCAGGTTCTTGATATTCTTGGCATCAAAAATGTCGTGGTGGTGCAAAACAAGATTGACCTCGTAACAAAGGAAAAAGCGATTGAGAATTTCCTGCAGATAAAAAAATTCCTGAAAGGCTCGACAGCTGAAAAGGCGCCTATTGTGCCCATTTCGGCAAATTACAATGCGAACATCGGCAAGCTGGTGGAAGCGATTGAAAAGGCCATACCGACACCGAAGCACGACTCTTCTTTGCCTGCAAGGATGTATGTTGCCCGCTCGTTCGACATCAACAAGCCGGGTTCGGATATTTCGAAATTGAAAGGCGGCGTTATCGGCGGCTCGCTCATACAAGGAACGCTGAAAGTCGGCGACGAGATAGAGATGCTTCCGGGAATAACGAGGAAAACAAAGGAAAAGGAAACCATCGAGCCTGTTGTGCTGAGAGTAAATGCGCTTATGGCTGGGAACGAATCCGTGCAGGAGGCAAGACCCGGCGGATTGATTGGCATTTCTACAGGGCTGGATGCTGCGGTTACAAAATCCGACCATTTGGCAGGCAACATGATTGGGAAGAAAGGAGGATTGCCCGCCGTTCTTTTGGACATTGAAATGGAATATTCGCTTTTGAAAAGGGAAGGCTTTGACAATCCTGCGCTTAAAATGGGCGAGCCGATTGTTGTTTCTGCCGGAACTGCTACTTCTGTGGGCGCGATTATGAAGCTGAAGGGCGGCTCTGTCTTCCTGAAGCTGAAAAGGCCTATTTGCGCCGAAAAGAAAAGCAAGATTGCGATTACAAGGAGATTGGGGCAGAGATGGAGATTGGCTGGGTTTGGGATACTGAAGTAGATGCGAGCTAGGCGGATTTCTGTAATTTTTTAAGAGCAGCGAGAGCTTTTTCCTTCATTCCATAAGGCACCAGCAGGTGGTCGTGGTGGTAGGCTGAAAATGCATTGCAGGGGATTTTCTCCTTTGCAAGCGCGGCTGTTACTGCCGCAAGCAAGCCAACTGTCTCCAAGTCAGATTCAACTGCAAGCGTGATTAGCGCGAAAGGCCCTGCGAGCTTTTTTTGGGAAAGCGGCTCGACGATGCTTTGCAATTCTTCCGAAAATACGAATGTTATTCCTTCCTCCTCGCGGAAAACGCAGATGATGTATTGAAGGTAGCCTGCAAGATTCATCAGGTACTGCTCGCCGACTGTTGCGAAATAGTATTTTTGCTCTGCAAGCACGGGCTGCATGTTCTTGAGGAGGGATTTTGCATCCTGCGCTGCCATTTCGCTTGATTGGGCGGCACGTTTTAAATATTGCTTGCGAATGGCATCATGAGAGGGTTGATTCTTATGAACATTGCCGGATTGTGCGCCGTGTGCGGCAGGGTTTCCACTGAAAGCTGCAAGATGTGCGGCAAGGGCAACTGCGGCAGGGCGCAGTGCAAGATTGGATTCGTCTGCGTGCATTGCGCGAGAGGGAAAGAATAGGGATTGCCACATTGCCTGCGCAGGTGGCAGTGGGCAGGCAGCCCCATTCATTTACTTTTTTTCCATTTCCTTCCCCCTAGAAAGCATTGTCTGCACAATCGCCTCAAGCGTGGCACCCAGCCCGAGCGACTCGGCTTTTTTCAATCCCGCATCAGCAAGCCCGCCCTTGCAGGCAACCTCTTCCGAAATTTCTGCTGCTGTTTTTTCTCCAGTCAAGCAGTATACCGAAGAAGACAGAAAAGCCTGCGAAATTAGCTGTTCTGCATAGCCTTTTTCCACACCGAATTTTGCAGCCGCACCGGAAAGCAGGTCTGCAAATTTCATTGCAATGGCTTCAATGGAAGCCACAAGCGCAGTGAAAGATGCCCTGTTTTCCTCGTGGATCCATTCATAGGTGCCGAACGAGCCGAAAATCCCTTCTGCGAGCCGCATGTCTCTTTCTGACGCGCTTACTCCAAAGCAAAGCCCGCTGTGCGCGTTGTTTGTCTTTATCCCCTCCAGCCCAGCCATTGCTGAAACCACGCCGGCGTAGGATGCCATGCTTTCCACATGCGAGAGTGTTTCGCCTGCAGCGACGAAAATCACCGTCCGCCCAACCAGATTCCCGCCTAGTTCGGAAAGAAGCGCTTCCATGTCGTTTTTCTTCATGCACAAAAGCACTATGTCCGCAGTACGAACCGCATCTTCGTTGCTTTTGCACACCTTTGCGCCAAGCTTTGCCGCATTTACTAGGTTTTCCGCTTTGCCCCTGCCAGTTACAGATATGTCACGTGCATTTGCCACGTTGTTCCTGATTATGCCTTCGGCAAGTGCGCCACCCATGTTGCCCAGCCCAAGCACAGCTATCCTTGTTCCCGAGGAAAGTATTGTGCTTTTGAGGAAGGACACCCCGTCCCGTAATTTGTTTGTTCATCCCGATTACCTCCGTTTTATTTTTTTATTCTAACTCGCTTGCGCTAAAGGAAAAAAATTCCTGACTAATTTCTGGAGCCTTGCGGCATCAGTTGAATTTGTGTCCGGGCTGCCCCGGGGGCGAAGGCCTGCGGCTGGCAAAGGAGAAAGAAGTGAATGCTGCCAGCCTGAAATTCAACATGTGCTCTGCTGTGTGGAGTGGCACTTATATAGGAGTGTAACAAAAGCCGTGCCCTATTTTTTTTCAGCCGTCTCAATTGCTCTGCGCATTTCCAGCAGCATCTTGTCGAACGCAGAAATGGTGCGGTGGGCTATCCTCTCAAGCGTAGAAGGCAGGCCGCTTTGCCCGATTAGGGAACGCGTAACCTGTCGATATTCTTCCATGCCTTCGTTGATGTTTTCCTGAAGCTGCTGGGGCGTTAGAGCAGGATTTGTGTCCGAAAGCTGCTGCGCAATCGAGCGCAATCCTTCCTCGCCAAGATAGAGGCTGTAAGTGTTCCCGAAATGCATTTCCCAGCACGGTTTCATCTGGGGCAGGAACCAATGCAGGTCGGTCCTGTTTGCCACTTCCACACCATCATCTGCATAAATGCGATACTTGTCCCAAGTGCCATCGTTGACAACTAGGGAGATAACCTGATGGGCTTGGTGTGCTTCCACGAACTTTTTCTCATCAGAAGTCAGGCATTCGAACGGATAGTAGGGGGTCACTTTGCCTATCTTGTCTGTGCTTACAAAGCCGCCAGACAAATTGCCCACAAGCTCCATGTCACGAGGGGCTTCACATACACTCATTACAACCCTACTCATGCCTTTTTCACTCATGAGTTGAAGCCCCTTGGTCAGAACTGTGAAGAATTCGGATTGGCGCGAAGACAGCACCTGCTGGTTAGGGGCGGGATTCTGGGATGTCTGACCATGGGCTTTTTTCCTGAAAAAAGACAAATAACCACCATTACTATTTATGTAGGAAAAGTATATAAACATGTGTAAAATAGGGCACTTCGAAGGAAAATTACAGCTTCAAAAAGTACTCGTGGAATTTCGTCGTTGTAAGTTCGGGGTGGAAAGTGAGCGCGAGGAAATGCCTCTCGCCTGAAATGTCGGACTGCTTCTGGTGGAGCGCCACGGTGTCGTTGCCGTGGAATGCCATGGGCTGCACGCCTTTTGCAAACGAGAGGATTTTCGGCGCGCGGATGAAAACGCCCCGGAAATTGCCGAGGACGGAAGTTATATCCGCCTCGAAAGAGGAAAGCTGCGAGCCGTAGGCGTTCCTTGAGATTGAAACGTCCATGAGCGAAAGCAGCCTCTGGCCCTCGATTGCGCCCTCCACTTTTTTCGAAAGCAGTATTGCCCCGGCGCATGTGCCCATAATTTTGCGGATGTTTTGCACTTTTTCGAATATGCCTGCGCGGAGCATCAGCTTGGAAAGCGCGGTTGATTCGCCGCCGGGAAGTATTATGCCGTCAAGGTTTTCCATGTCCTCGGGCAGTCGCACTTCCACAACGCGGACGGGCGTGCCAAGATTTTCTGAAGCTGATAAAAGAGCGTGTATGTGCTCGTCCACGCCGCCCTGCAGCGCAAGAACGCCGATTTTTTTCATCATAATAGACTCACTTTGTTCGTCTATTTCTGAAAAAATCTTTTGATTTTTTCATCATATTGAACTCACTTCGTTCGTTCAATTCCGAAAATTTTATTCGAAAATTTTCGTCGTATTCGACTCACTCCGTTTGTCGAATTCTGAAAAATTTGTTCCAAAATTTTCATCTGTGGCGCCTCTGCACAAGATTAGTTTCCGCGATAGGACAGGCGCTGTTCATGCGCAAGCGTGTTCACGTCAAGGCTGTCCATGGGCTTACCCAAGCCTTCGGATGCCTCGGCTATTTTTTTCGGGTTGTTAAAGTGCGCGACTGCGTTGACTATCGCCTCGGCGCGGCGCTCGGGGTCGGACGACTTGAATATCCCGCTTCCCACGAATACCCCGTCGCAGCCAAGCTGCATGCAGAGTGCGGCATCGGCAGGAGTCGCTATCCCGCCCGCGGCAAAATTCACAACAGGCAGCCTGCCCAGTTCCGTGACTTTTTCAACAAGAGAGAACGGCACGCGCATTTCGCGCGCAGCCTGCGTGAGGTGGTCTTCATCTTTGCCTTTCAGGGAAACTATCCCTTTGGAAAGCGCGCGGATGTGCCTGACTGCTTCCACGATGTTGCCTGTCCCCGCCTCGCCTTTTGTGCGGATCATTGCTGCGCCCTCAGATATGCGCCGGAGAGCCTCGCCCAAATCGCGGCAGCCGCAGACAAACGGAACTGAAAACTGCCATTTGTCAATGTGGTTGTCCGAATCGGCAGGCGTGAGAACTTCTGATTCGTCAATGTAATCAACTTCAAGAGATTCGAGTATCTGCGCCTCGACAAAATGCCCGATTCTGCATTTTGCCATCAGGGGAATTGACACCGCTGCGCGTATCTCCTTTATTTTTGCAGGGTCTGCCATGCGCGCGACCCCGCCGTTCCGCCGGATATCAGCAGGCACTGCTTCAAGCGCCATTACAGCAACCGCGCCTGATTCCTCGGCAATTTTTGCCTGCGAGGCGTTTATGACGTCCATTATGACGCCGCCTTTGAGCATCTGCGCCAAGCCTGCTTTCACGGCGAAAGTTCCAGTGGATGAAAAACCCTCGCTCGGGTTTTTCAGCGGGTGGGAATGAGTTTGCGAGTTCCCAGCGGATGGACTAGAGTCTACTTTTACCAAACAGAACACCTTTCCCGCCTCTTTAATGAAGGTTAGGTTAAAAAAGCATCCGCAGTTGCCCATGGCTGGAAGGTTCGTCTATCGCCGTGGAAACGCGAGTTTTGGTTAAAAGCCCATCGATTCTGAAGGGAACCGTGGTTTTATGATATCCAAATCTGAGCAAAGAAAAAACTGCAGAGATCCAAGGTACACTAAAGGCGGGCGGGCAATTGTCGCATTCCACGGAAATGGCAACATGCTTAACGGAAGGCATTTCTGCGTGAGTTCGGGCGCGGTATTTTCGGCTAAAGAAGAGCCAGCCATGACTGCAGTGAGTGGAAAGGGGAGGCGAGAGACAGGAATCCCCTCATACGCCATCCAGTAGCGCGAGACAATCCACGTTTGTCTACTTTTATTTTTTGTTTCAGAGAAGGATTTTTTGCTGAAATTCCCGAATTTTGTTCCATATAAAACAGCCACGAAGACAAATCATTTGCGTGAAAAAACGCTTATAAACCTGAATGCCCGATAAGGTATGCAAGCCCAACAGGTTGTGGTTGGTCCAGCCCTGAAACACCGTATATTGTGGTTTTGAGGGGTTTGGAAAAATGTAATGTCACGTTCATGCTTATCCGTTTTTTGAACCTGTTCCGCTTGCCCTAATGGCAACTTGCAAACAAGAGGTGGGGCGATGGCGGAAGCATTAGTTGCAGAGCAGAAGACCAGGCAGGGCGGTTTGAAGGTTAATCGTATTTTCACGAGAGAAGGGGAAGACCCGCTGGATGCCATGGAATTTGAACTGCGCTCCTCAGCCATCAGGAACGCCGACGGCTCGGTTGTTTTCGAAATGCAGGATGTCGAGGTGCCAAAGAACTGGTCGCAGGTGGCAACCGACATCGTGGCGCAGAAATATTTCAGGAAGGCAGGCGTGCCGCAGTACGACAGGAACGGCAATCTTCTCAAGGATGCGAATGGAAACACCATCACTGGAAGCGAGAGGTCGGTCAAGCAGGTGGTGAACAGGCTTGCAGGCTGCTGGCGTCACTGGGGGGAAAAATACGGCTACTTTGCCTCGAAGGCGGATGCCGAAGCGTTGGAGGACGAGATGCGCTTCATGCTGGGAAATCAAGTGGCATCGCCGAATTCGTCGCAGTGGTTCAATACAGGATTGGCTTATTCTTACGGGATAAAGGGAACGCCGCAGGGGCACTATTATGTCGAGCCGGAAACAGGCGAAGTGAAACTTTCCATGGATGCATACACGCACCCTCAGCCCCATGCCTGCTTTATCCAGTCCATAAAAGACGACCTGGTAAATGACGGCGGCATATTCGACCTTGTTACAAGGGAGGCGCGGCTTTTCAAGTACGGCTCTGGGACTGGAACGAACTTTTCATGCCTGAGGGGCGGCGGAGAAAAGTTGTCAGGCGGCGGGCAGTCGTCGGGATTGATGTCCTTCCTGAAAATTTACGACAGGGCGGCTGGTGCCATAAAATCCGGCGGCACGACAAGGCGCGCGGCAAAAATGGTCATCGTGGATGTGGACCATCCTGACATTGAGAAATTCGTCAACTGGAAAGTGCAGGAAGAGCAGAAAGTCGCAGCGCTTGTGGCTGGAAGCAAGTCTTGCAGCAAGCACCTCAACAACATAATGAAAGTGGCAAGGGAGGAGCAGAGCACCGACCTGAAAAACGAGAGGATAAAGCTCGCGGTCGTGCAGGCGCTTTCGAAAAACGTGCCGCTCAACTACATATTCCGCACGCTCTCGCTTGCCAAGCAGGGCAAGGAGAAAATTGATTTCCCGGTTTTCGACACGCACTATGAGTCGGATGCGTATGTTACAGTTTCAGGGCAGAACTCGAATAATTCGGTCCGGGTTTCAAACAAGTTCATCTGGGCCGTGGAAAACGACGCAGAGTGGAACCTGCTTGCAAGGACTGACGGGCGCGTGATGAAAAAGGTGAAGGCGCGCGAGCTTTGGGACACTATTGCGTTTGCCGCGTGGTCGTGCGCCGACCCGGGCTTGCAGTATGATGACCTGATAAACGACTGGCACACCTGCCCGGTGGAC
>ORJL010558376.1_pt1 | contig 10714 bp, 10 predicted proteins | sample 1779941 | NCBI WGS metagenome assembly ORJL01 (sample SAMEA104232317, study PRJEB22302) | groundwater metagenome | biome: forest; feature: aquifer; material: groundwater | place: USA | collected 2011-08-07 | depth 5.8 m | reverse complement strand
CGGAGTATGGCCCCGATTGACGGCGAACGCGAGCCCGGCGAGCTCTACGCGGAGCCGGCTGTGCGCCGCGGTCAACCATCGCTCCGACACTGTGGTCCGCTTCATAATCTCGATGTGCCTCCAACCACGATTTCCAGAGGACACTTGATCGCTCCGTTGGGACAGAGGCTCTCGCATTCGGTGCAGTAGTCACAGTCCAGCGGTCTGACGAAGACTGCCTTGCCGTTCACGAGTTCCACCGCCCGGCTGTAGCACGCATCGACGCAAGCGCCGCACCCGTCGCAGAGGGTCTCATCGATGGTTGGTATCACTGGCATTTTCATCACCCGATTCCCACGTATCAATACTATAGCGACAGAGGCGGGGTTATTGCAGGGACAAAAGTCCCTCCGGAAGCATTAAGGAAGACTGGAGTGAGACCGCGGTCGTGGGGTAAAGGCTGCTCGGGGAACGCTTGGGTTAGTCGGGCAGGAGGGATCTACGCCAAACGCCAGAGCGCCTCCAAGTCCAGGATAACCAGTTGATGCCGCTCCCTCTTGACGATTCCCTGCTCTTCCATGGAGCGGAGGGAACGGACCACCACCTCCCTTGCCGTGCCGACCATGGAAGCCAGATCTTGCTGAGTAAGGTGGAGGCTCCTCCCTTTGCCAGCCTCCTCCACCTGCATCAACAGGATCTTGGCCAGGCGGCTCGTGACATGACGGAACGACAGGTCTTCAACCAGTGTGGTTAGCTGGCGGAGGCGGGAGGCGAACACCCGTATGATTCCAAGGGAAAGAGCCGGATACTTGCCTATGAGCGCGACGGTATCTTGTGTACGTAGCAGACAAACCACGGAAGGCCCCATACCCTGCGCCGAGGCCGGATTGGGGCCCTCGTCGAAAACCGGGACATCATTGAAAGAATCCCCCGGATTCATGATCCTCAGGACCTGTTCCTTGCCTTCTGGCGAGGTCTTGAAGATCTTGACGCGGCCGGCCTTGAGGAAGAAGATGCCGGGACTCCGCTCACCCTCCATGAATGCGAGCTCCCCCGACGCAAGTGTCTTCTCACGAAGAAGAGCCTTCACTTCCTCCCATTCGTGTGGAAGCAGTCCGCTAAAGTAAGGATTAGCCCGGATTGCCTCCCAAGAAGGACCCAGGTCGTCCGGCATATCGCCTAGTAGATCTCCAGGTACCGGTCCAATTCCCAGGGTGTGACCTGCTGGCGAAACGCGTTCCACTCCATAGTCTTGGCCTCAACGAAGTGTTGGTATACGTGAGGGCCCAGAGCCTCTTGAACCACCTCGTCCTTCTCCAATTCCTGCAGCGCCTCGCTAAGGGAACCTGGAAGCATGCTGACGTTGCGACGCAGTAACTGGGCCTCGTCCAGCAGATAAAGGTTTTCCTCTACCGGCTCCGGGAGGGGCATCTTCTTCTTGATTCCGTCCAGGCCGCATTTCAGCATGACGGCAAAGGCCAGATAGGGATTGCAGCTTGGATCAGGGCATCGGAGTTCGATTCGGGTGGAGGACGTCTTGCCCGGACTCGCCTTCGGGATACGGATTAGAGCGGACCGGTTGATGCGCGCCCAGCTTATGTAGACGGGGGCTTCGTAGCCGGGTACCAGACGCTTGTACGAGTTCACCAGGGGGGCGATGATGGCGCACATACCCTTGGCGTGGGCCAATTGTCCGGCCAGGAAGAACTTGGCGTCATCCGAGAGTCCATACTCGTCTTTGGGATTGTAGAAAGTATTCTTGCCGGTCTCAATGGAGAATAAGCTCTGATGAGTGTGCATTCCGGATCCGTTGATTCCGAATATAGGCTTTGGCATGAACGTGGCGTAAAGGTCGTGCCCTTCGGCGACCGCTTTGAGGGTGTATTTGAAGGTCACAGCGTTGTCCGCTGTCGTCAAGGCGTCGGCGTATTCGAAGTCAATCTCGTGCTGTCCGACCGCTACCTCGTGGTGGCTTGCCTCCACCCGGATTCCCATGGCTTCGAGCCCGTTGACCATCTCCTTGCGAACCTCCGAGGCCAGGTCTGTCGACAGGTCGAAATAGCCGGCTTGATCATGCGGCAGGGGCGCGATGCGCCCGTTTTCATCGGGGCGGAAGAGGAAGAACTCGAGCTCCGGGCCGGTGTTGTAGATATATCCCAGTTCCTCCGCTTCGGCCATGACTCTCAGGAGGACGGAACGCGGGTCTCCAGCGAAAGGCTCACCTTTCGGCGTGAAGACCTGACAGAAGACCCTGGCGGTGACACTGTCTTCGGTATTCTCCCAGGGGATAGTCCGGAAGGTCTTCAAGTCCGGCTGGAGATACATGTCGCTCTCCGCAATGCGAGCGAACCCCTCTATAGAGGATCCGTCGAACCACATGCCATGTTCGATGCATCCCTGGAATCGGTGCATCGGGATGGTGACCGTCTTGACCATCCCCACGATATCGGTGAACTGAAGGTTTACGAAGCGTATTTTCTGCTCTTCAGCAGCCTTCAAGACTCCTTGAATTGTCTCAGGATCGTTCTTCGGGGTAAAGCGGGACTGCTGCATATTACACCTCTTCATCCAATCTTCGAGCCAGAACTATTATAGAGCGAGCGTTATGGTCGGTCAAGGCGGAGAACTATACGATCAACCGGTGTCAAACGTCCGAAACCGGAGAACTGCGTCTGGCAAGCATCTCCTTGATCTTGGCGGGTCCCTCTGCTATAGGTGCCATGGTCTGCTGTCTTTCGTCGCGCGGTTTGATCTCCATTGATCCCGACTGCAAGCTGCGTGGACTGACCACTACCCTCAAAGGCATCCCCAGGAGATCGGCGTCGTTCATCTTGACTCCGGGTGATTCCGTCCGATCGTCATAAAGGACCTCTATCCCGTCCCCTGTCAGACGCTCGTAGATCTCCTCCGCCGCGCGGGATACGGCCGGGTTGTCCATGCCGAGCGGGCAGAGGTAGACCTGGTACGGGGCGATGGCCAAGGGCCATATTACCCCCTTATCATCGTGGTGCTGTTCGATAGCGGACGCCAGGAGCCTTCCAACTCCGATTCCAAAACAGCCCATGACTATGGGTCTTTCGTTGCCTTCTGCATCGAGGTAAGTCGCCCCCATCTTCTGGCTGTAGACCGTGCCCAGCTTGAAGGTATGGCCGACTTCAATGCCTCGGGTGGAACGGAGTTCGGAGCCGCACCTTGTGCAGGCGTGCCCGGCCTGAGCCAGGGCGATGTCGACTGTCTCGCCGGTCAAATCGCGACGGAACTCCGCATTTACATAATGAAAGCCCTGCTGGTTGGCTCCCGCTGCGAAGCCGGATCCGACATCAAGAGAGCGGTCCAGCACGACGGTAGCTTCCTTGACTCCGATGGGCGACGCGAACCCCGGCTCGAGTCCGGAGGCCCTGATCTCTTCGTCCGTCGCCGACCGCAAGTCCGAGGCCTTTAGGCGGTTCTTCAACTTGATCTCGTTGACTTCCAGGTCGCCGCGTATAGCGGCGAGAATCAGCTTCATGTCGGCCATAAAGAAGACAGCCTTCCAGGTGCGGGCGGCAGGGACATCCAGGAACGCAGCCAGGTCTTCGATGGTCTTAATGCCGGGGGTAGCGATCTTCTCAAGAGGTCTTGAGGGCTGTATCTCCGGGTTTGGGATGCGACTCTCGGCCCGCTCCGCGTTTGCGGCGTATCCGCAGGTGGCGCAGTAGATCACTTCGTTTTCGCCGGACGGTGCGATGACCATGAACTCATGGGACTCCTTGCCTCCAATGGCGCCGCTGTCGGCCTCGACGGCCATGGCTTCGAGTCCGCAGCGATGGTAGATCCGCTTGTAAGCCTCTACGACCTCCAGGTAGGTACGGGTGGCGCCTTCATCGTCGGCGTCGAAGGTGTACATATCCTTCATGGCGAATTCCCTGACGCGAAGGAGTCCGCCCCGCGGCCGAGGTTCGTCCCGAAACTTGATCTGGATCTGGTAAACGAGAGCCGGGAGATCACGATACGATCGCACAAAACTCCTCGCCAGGTCGGTCACCACTTCCTCGTGAGTTGGGCCAAGGACCAGATCGCGCCCCCGCCGGTCTTTGAGGCGCAGTAGCGTGTCTCCCATGAGTTCATCACGCCCCGTCTCTTGCCACAGCTCCAGCGGCTGAAGCGCCGGCATCTGTATCTCCTGCCCTCCGATCCTATCCATCTCCTCTCGGATGATTCGCTCTATCCGGTGCAGGGCGCGTTGGGCCAAAGGCATATAGGTGTAGAGGCCGGATGCCAGCGGATGAATCATCCCGCCTTTGATCATGAGACGATGGCTAACCGTCTCCACCTCGCCGGATACCTCTCTCAGAGTCTTGCCGAAAAGTTTAGAGTATCGCATTCGTCATCTCTTCAAATAATACCGGCCTTCGTCAGTACGGCCAAACCGGCAAGTACATCTTCTTCGGTGTTGGCGCTGGACAACTCGCAGACTCTGATGGCGCCGGCCGGTATGTAGGGGGCAACGCGGTCCAGGTCCAGGGTTCCCTTGCCGGGGGCCTTATGGTCGGCGAGCACATCGATATCGTGGAGGTGGGTCCCGATCATGTGCCCCGAAAAGGCCTCCAGCCAGTCCCGATGCGGCGCGAAACCCAGCCGGGCGAGATTCTCACAATGGCCGACGTCGTGCCAGTAACCCACAGCGTCGCCGAACTCGTCGAGGAACAGCCGAGTCTCTTCCAGGTTGGGTATTTCATGGAAGTAGTAGCGGCTCTCCAGGCCGATTCTAACGCCCCGGTCGCCGGCATAGCCGGTCAATTGCCTGAGATTCTTGAGAGCAGTCTCGATATAGCGGTCCTTCCGGCCATTCCTGTCGGCGAGAAGCCTCTCCCGGACCTCTTGGAACTCGCCCGTCTCTGCCTGCCCTCCCTTGTACATCTCACGCAGCCTGGGTTCAAGACCCGGCTCCAGAGGCACGCTTCCGACGTGCAAAACGACCACCGGCGCCTTCAGTTCTACTGCCACATCAACAGCCGTAAGGGCGCCCTCCAGGGCTGGCAGGCGTTCCTGGTCGTCTTCCGAGGTCATACGTAGCCGATAGGTCCACCTGCCGTCGGGAAGGGCCCGGCCGGGGCAGGGGCTATGAACGCTGGACACAGCGAGGCTGGAACACGCCTTCAGTTGCTCCAGCATTTCCTCCGTCACCTGGTAATTTAGCTCGACATGTGTGAAACCCAGGTTTCGGGTCTTCTCCACAAATTGGGACATATGGTCGTAGCGCCCGATTCCCCACATGGTGGAGAGGGCTATGACTGTGTCTTTCGCCATCGTCCCCCTTTGAGGCGGCTTGGCTGCCGAGCCTGATATGGTGCTATATTAGTCAATTGCCCCGTGCTCTGGAGCGGTGAGCGTTGTTTGCGCCAAGACACCGCCCTAAGGCGCCTGAACGCCGGTTGGGTTGGATGGTTCGTTCTGCAAGATGTCGTCTACCTCGGCCAGCAGGGCATCGAGCAGTTCCGCTTCCGGGAGTGTTCTCATAACCACTCCTTTCCGGAAAAGTATGCCTCTGCCTCGACCGCCTGCTATCCCGACGTCGGCTTCCCGGGCTTCACCCGGACCGTTGACGACGCAACCCATCACTGCGACCTTGAGAGGCCGGCTGATCGTCATTAGCTTTTCCTCGACCCGTTGGGCGAGGGAAGCCAGGTCGATCTCGGCTCGACCACAGGTCGGACAACTGATTAGGGTAAGACCCCTTTCCCGAAGGTTCAGAGCCTTCAGAATCTCGAACGCCACCGCCACTTCCTCGCACGGATCGCCGGTGAGGGAGACCCGAACAGTGTCCCCCAGTCCTTCAGCCAGGAGGATGCCCAGGCCAACCGCGCTACGAATAGCGCCCGTTCGAGGCGGCCCGGCCTCTGTGATGCCCAGATGGAACGGGTAAGATACCTTCTCGGCCATGAGGCGGTAGGCTTCCACGGTCGTAGGCACGTCGAAGGCTTTTAGAGAGACTTTGATGAGGTCGAAGTCCAGATCTTCGAGTATGCGAATGTGGTGTAGCGCCGCCTCCACCATTCTCTGAGGCACCGGGAGGCTTTCATCGGCCGGTGGTAGGCTGCCCGCATTGACGCCGACACGTATGGGCGTCCCCCTGTCTTTCGCCTCTTTCACGACGGCGACCACCTGCCCCCGTTTGCGGATGTTGCCGGGGTTGAGGCGCAGAGCGTCCACACCAGCTTCAAGAGACGCCAGGGCCAACCGGTAGTCGAAATGGATGTCGGCTACGACGGGTATGTGAATCTCCGGCTTTATCGAGGCAATTGCCCGCGCTGCTTTGATATCGGGCACGGCTACGCGCGCAATCTGGCAGCCGCACTCTTCGAGTTGGTGGATCTGCTTCACCGTGGCCGCGACATCACGCGTGTCCGTGTTGGTCATGGATTGCACCACGATGGGCGCCCCGCTCCCGATGGCCACTTCACCGATCTTGAGCGGCCGGGAGGCCCGACGTCGGATCACGGAAGCGGACTTCCTCCCGATAAGAGGCGCTGTATGTCGTAATAGCTCACCAGGAGGACGAGCGCAACCAGGACAACCATCCCAGCCAGATGAACCAGGTTCTCCGTCCGCGCCGCTATCCGCTTACCACGCCGAATGCCCTCCAGAGCGACGAAGGCCATTCGTCCTCCATCAAGCATGGGGAAGGGAAGCAGGTTAAGAAACGCCAGGTTGATGCTTAAGATGGCGGCAAAGTCAACTAAGGCGCCCCACCCAAACTGGGCGACCTCGCCCGTGATCTGGTAGATGCCTATCGGCCCGGCTACCGCAGGCGCTGATTGGCGGGCAAGCATGGTCTGGATGTCGTTCTTCGCCAGCGTCATAACGTCCAGCCCTTTGCGCAGCCCCAACGGCACTGCCTCCCAAACTGGGAAAGATTGCTCGGTCTTCGTGGGGTTCACCATTCCTATCTTGATACCGGTAGCTCCCTGCCCGGCAGGCGGGTTCCAGCGCGGAGCTACCGTCACAACTCGCTGGGCCGACTGGGAGGAAGCGCCGCCTCCCAATGATCCCTCTCGCACGTTGATCGTAGTCTCTTTCCCCAAATTCAACTGAATGCTATAGGCGAGATCGGCTGTACTTCTGATCACCCTATCGTTTATCTTCAAGACGATATCCCCTGGCCGGAGTCCCGCCTGTTCCGCGGGGGATCCGGGAGCGACCTCTTGTATCTGAACCTGGCCCAGGATGACGTCTTGCGGTACCATGAAAGAGACCACAAACAAGACGAACGCCAGGACCGCATTCATCAAGCCTCCAGCAGCAAGTATCAGGAGCCTGGTCCCAACTCCCTTGCCGGCCAAGCTGCGCGGCTGAGCCGGGTCCTCCTCCCCTTCCATTCTCACGAAGCCCCCCAAAGGTATCGCGTTCAAGGAATACTCGGTCTCGCCTCTCCGAAAGGCGAAGAGACGGGGCGGAAAGCCAAAGCCGAACTCATGCACCAGGACTCCGGCTCTCTTGGCTGAAATGAAGTGCCCCATCTCGTGCACGAAGATGAGTAGACCAAAAACAGCTACAAAAGCGATTAGATTTATCACTTGACGACCTTTCGAGCCTGTTCTCGCGCCCAGCGGTCGGCGTCGAGAATCGTTTCCAGGTCCGGCTCAGCCTTAACCTGGTGCCGGTCGAGGACTCCCCCTACCAGCCGAGAGATGTCGAGAAACGAAATCTCTCCAGCCAGGAACCTCTGAACCGCCACCTCATCGGCAGCGTTCAAGACTGCAGTTGCCGTCCCGCCGGCTTGAGCTGCCTCCAGGGCCAGACGGAGACAAGGGTATCGCCCCATATCGACCTCGCCAAAGGTCAGAGTCGCGATCCGAGCCAGATCCAGGCGGGGCAGGCTCTGATTGGAGAGGCGGGCCGGATGGGTAAGCGCGTATTGGATGGGAAGCCTCATGTCCGGCATTCCAAGTTGGGCCTTCATTGAACCGTCCACGAACTCCACCAGCGAATGGATGATGCTCTCTCTGTGCATTACTACGTTTATTCTATCAAAGGGGAGAGAAAAGAGCCAGTGAGCTTCTATGACCTCAAGCCCCTTGTTCATGAGGGTGGCGCTGTCTATGGTGACCTTCGGACCCATCCGCCAGGTGGGGTGGTGAAGCGCTTCTTGAGGGGTCACTCTCTCCAGGTGCTCCGGAGTGCGGTCTCTGAAAGCGCCTCCTGAGGCGGTCAATATCAGCCTCTGGATCTCAGGCGGCCCATTCTCTCCCTGGAGACACTGCCAAAGGGCGCTGTGTTCGCTGTCAACGGGCAGAAGCCGTCCTCCGTGTTGATGGGCCTCCTTTGTCACTACGGCGCCGGCCATAACCAGCGCCTCCTTGCTGGCCAATGCAACCGTCTTGCCGGCCCGAACTGCGGCCAGGGTGGGCGCCAGGGCAGGGCTGCCTGCAATCGCCATTACCACGAGGTCGACTTCCGGATGGGAGGCCATTTCCTCGAGTGAGACAAACGAGCACCCGTTGCGCGACAGGGCGGGTCCAGCTTCGGAGGCGGGACTGTGTGCGAACATTGGGTGAAACTCCTCCACCTGCTGGCGCAAGAGCCCAAGGTTTTGGCCCCCTGCCAAAGCCACCACCCGGAAGTGGCCTGGCAGAGCCCGCACGACGTCCAGGGTCTGGGCGCCGATGGACCCAGTGCTGCCGAGGATGGCGAGACGTTTCATCTAAAGACCACTCTCCTTTCGGATCCCGCTGGCTGGCTCAGGCAGAGGCGCCTCCATCCAAACAGAGATCTGATCATGAAATCAGGAATCGGCTAAAGAAATACACGGCAGCTCCACTGAATAGAAGGCTGTCTATCCGGTCAAGCACCCCTCCATGGCCAGGGATGATGCCACCGGCGTCCTTGGCATGGACACTCCTCTTGAGGAGAGACTCGGATAGATCCCCCAGTTGGGCCGTTATCCCGACCAGACCTCCGAGCACGAGGGCCTGGGCCAGAACCAGCGGCGGCGCCAGCGACGGTACGTAGGCGCCGAGGATGAAGTTGATGAGGCCGGCGGCGGTCACGGCTGCCAGGAACCCCCCAATAGCCCCTTCCCACGTCTTGCCCGGGCTCAGATGTGGAACCATCCTGTGTTTCCCCCAGGCTCTTCCCACCAGGTAGGCGGCTGAGTCGCAGGCAAAGGTCGTAAGCACTGTTACCAGGACCCAGGAGAGCCCCTGAGGGAGATTGCGGAGCAAGACGAAGAGACTGAAGAGCCAGCCACTGTAGAGGCTTCCTGCCAGGGTTAGCGCCCAAGCTTCCGCTACGCCCTTTTGGGTTGGCCTCCCGATAAGTTGTACCAAAGGCACAACGACGGCCCCGGCCAGGATAGCTGCTGTGTTGTCACCCATTCCGTGAGCCTGAAGAAAGGCGTTGGCGACAAAGAGAAGGCAGAACGCGATTCCAGCGACCAGGAGGGGGGAATGGCCTCCCTGGACCATCATCCGATGGAACTCAAAATAGGCGAGGGCTGCAACCAGCCCGGCCGCAAGCGAATACCATGGATCGCCGGCTATGGCCGTGGCCAAGAAGAGAGGAAGCAGTACGGCGGCGCTTAAGAGTCGTTGGCTGAGCACAACCGGCCCTTGTAGGCGATCTGGGTGCTGGTCAGAGGCTAAAGACCTCCGAACCGGCGCTGTCTTTGGCTGAAGGCCAGTAGCGCTTGCTGCACATCCTCCAGCCCGAAGTCCGGCCAGTAGGCGTGTGTCGAATAATACTCGGAGTAGGCAGCTTGCCAAATGAGAAAATTGCTGAGGCGCATCTCGCCGGCAGTACGGATAATCAAATCGGGGTCTGGTATTCCAGCCGTGTAGAGGTGGCGGTTGAATACCTCTTCATCCAAATCCGCCGGAGGTATTCTCTCCTCAATCAGCATCCGAACGGCATCAAGTATCTCGGCGCGGCCTCCATAATTGAAGGCAACTCCGACGTTGATCTTGCTGTTGTCCTTGGTCCGTTCCACCGCCCGGCCCACCGACTCCTGAAGGTCTCGAGAGAGGCCGTCCATCCTGCCGAGGTGGCGGAGGCGGACACCCTTGTGGAACAGATTCTCCGTCTCCTTATCGATCATTTCCGCCATGATTTGCAGAAGTCCGTTGACTTCGGGCTGAGGGCGACCCCAATTCTCAGTGGAAAAGGCGTAAAGGGTGAGGTAAGGGATTCCTTCGTCAGAGAAAGCCTCGATCACCCTGCGAACATTCTCCGTGCCTGCCCGGTGGCCAGCGAGGCGCGGGAGCCCGCGCTGCTGAGCCCATCTCCCATTGCCATCCATGATGATGGCAACGTGCTTGGGAAGATTGGATATACGGAGGCGTCCCTCTGCCATGCCTAGACTTCCATCAGTTCCGTTTCTTTGTCCTCGCCCAACTGGTCAACCTCGACAATGAACTTGTCGGTCAGCTTCTGGAGCTTCTCCTGGGTACGATGAAGATCATCGGCAGAGATCAGCTTGTCCTTTTCCTGCTTCTTGAGGTGATCCACAGCATCGCGTCTCACATTTCGAACCGAGACCCGTCCCTCTTCAACCTTCTTGTGCACAACTTTTACCAGGTCTTTGCGTCGCTCCTCCGTGAGTTGAGGTAGCGACAGCCGGATGACCTGCCCGTCGTTGCTGGGGTTGAGGCCCAGATCAGACTTCAGAATGGCTTTCTCGATGGCTTGAAGGCTGGAGCGATCCCAAGGCTGAATCAGGATGAGGCGGGCCTCAGGGGCGGTAATACTGGCCAGGTGG
>ORJL011398674.1_pt1 | contig 10717 bp, 6 predicted proteins | sample 1779941 | NCBI WGS metagenome assembly ORJL01 (sample SAMEA104232317, study PRJEB22302) | groundwater metagenome | biome: forest; feature: aquifer; material: groundwater | place: USA | collected 2011-08-07 | depth 5.8 m | reverse complement strand
TGCCCTGCATCGGCTCCGCGGCCAGGACCCCGCCACCATCCAGGCGACATACGTCGCCGCCTTCCTCGCCGCCCAGGAGCGCGTTCCCTGCCCCCTGGCCGAGTCGGCCTATCTCCGCGACTCGCTCAGCGACGCGGGGCTGCTGATCGCCGAGCTGGAGCAGGAATACGCCAGGGCCGGCCTGGCACCCTCCCCCACCCTCCGCGAGTCGCCCGACCACATCGCGGTGCAGCTCGAGTTCATGTCCCTGCTCTGCAGCCGCGAGGCCGGCGCCTGGGAAGACGGCAACCTTCCGGGTGCCCAGGGCGCGCTGGCCAGCCAGCGGGGCTTCCTCCAACGCCACCTGGCACGTTGGGCCCCGGTGTTCTCCCGCCAGGTGGCCACTTTCGACGGCTCCGGCCTCTTCGCCGCCGTGGCCTCGGCCGCCCAGGCCTTTGTCGCCCATGACCGCGACCTCGCGGAGGCGCTGATGGCTCGCTTTCCCGAGCCGGTGGAGGCAGACGTGTGAGCCTGACCATGACGCATGGAGGTGCTGTTGGCTCTCCCAGCACCACCGCGGACATCCCACTCGTGGTGAGTCCGTCGAGCCACGATGGCCAGGCCGCCGAGGAGCCCCAGGCGGTCGCGGTCCTGCTCTGCCGGGACCTCCAGGACCAGGCGAAAGCCGGCCTGGACCTCTCCGACCTGGCCCGATGGGCCGGGGGGCTGACCCTGGCGCCGGCGACCACCGTTGCCGATCTCTGTGCTCGCGCCGATGCTCTCCCGGCCGCCGCAGCGTCCGGAGCGCGTCGCTTCGTCCTGGGGCTGTGCTCCCAGGACTACGACGGGCGCCGCTTCCAGTCGGCCGCTCGGCAGGCCGGCATCGACCCTTCGCACCTGGCCACGGTCGACCTCGGTGGCTTCTGCGCCCGCGTCGCCGACCCTGCCCTGAGGACGGAGAAGGCCAGACTCCTCCTGGCCGCGGCCGTGGCGCGGGTGCGTGCCGCCTCCAGCAGCAAGCCAGGCAACTACAGCCCCCGCTTCATAGGGCTGGCCCAGAAGCTCAGCCGCCGCTCCCTCTTCACCCTGCCGCCCCTGCAGTACCAGGTCGTGCCCTCGATCGACGAACGCCGCTGCGCGGCTCAGTCCGGCTGCTCCTTCTGCATCGAGGCCTGCCCACGGACGGCGATTCGCGCCAACGGGGGCGGTGTCTGGGTGGACACGGCCCGCTGCGAGGGCTGCGGCCTCTGCCTGGCCGCCTGTCCGCGGGACGCCATCGAGCTCCCGGGGCTCTCCTCGGCTGAGATCGAGGCCGCGCTCGACGCCCTTCTCGCGCCAGGCTCTCCCGGGCCCGAGCAGCGCGGCATCCTCTTCGCCTGCCAGGAGAGCGCCGCCGCCCTCCTGGCATCAGGACCGGCTGGTCTCGCGGCCGCGCCCAACTGGCTCCCGGTCTCGGTGCCCTGCGCCGCCGTGCTCTCCATCGGCTGTTTGCTCCGGCCCCTGACCGTCGGCGCCGCCGCCGTGGGCGTGGCCCGCTGCGGCGTCTGCGCCCTCGGCCAGGACGCGGCCATCGCGGGGCGCATCGACTATGCTCAGCAGCTCCTCCGCTCCCTCGGCTACGCGCCTGAACGCGTCCAGCTCCTGGGCTCGGACTCCCAGGGCGACCCCCTATCCTCCGGCACGGCCCTGGGTCGTCCGCTCGAACGGCCTGACGCCCCATCGCGCCCTCCCCTGCCCTCCCTCTTCGGCCCGGCCGCGGCCGCCGACGGCATCCGGTTCCTGGCCCGAGACACCTCCCTCGGGATCTTGCTGCCAGACCACCCACACTCACCCCTCGGCACAGTCGCCCTGGCCACGGCAGCCTGCACCGGTTGCGGCGCCTGCGCCGAGGCCTGTCATGCGGGCGCCCTCTCCTTCCAACGGGAGGACGGACACGTCGTCCTGGCCTTCGACGCGAATCGCTGCACGGCCTGCGGAAAGTGCACGACCGCCTGTCCGGAGACTCAGGCCCAGGCCCTGCGCGTAGCGCGCGCGACCGACCTCGCCCGGCTCCGCCAGGCTCCGACGGTGCTCTATCGAGACCAGGAAGCCCGGTGCGAGACCTGCGGCGCCCCGTTCGCTCCCCTCGCCATGATCAGGCGGGTCACAGCCCTGCTCGGCGATGAAGAGGCAGCCCTGGCCGACAGGCTGGCACACACGTGCCTCGCGTGCCGGGAAGAGCCCTCCACCTGGCTCGCACGGACCCCTCACAACAGGCACGCCACGGGCTGACCAGCCCTCCACCCGCTAGTCACCCCCCTCAACCCCTCCGGCCGACCTACCCGAAAGTGTAGCCGGAAGCTGAAAGAACAGTATCAACCTGCATGTTGTCTATACGCTCTCTGGCCCCCCATACTCGGACGCAACATGAGGGTATCGCCGGAGTACCTCCTCTAGCTTGCCGGCCACCCGAGTGGCGCCAGTCCCCAATCCGCTGGCGGTCGCCCGCCTGATCGGGTGGTCGCGATAGAGATCCTCACCACCCTCGGGCGCGCGCGCGCTCACCCCTGAGGATGAATGGCTGTTGCCCTTCGGCTACACCGCAGGCCAGCCATCCACCCGCAACAACTCCCCGTCGAAACATCGCCGTTCACCCCGTTGGGTGGTGCGTCGAGCGAGCATCGCTGCCAGACTGAGGGCGAGGTCCACTGGCTGCCCAGCGGACTGCCAAGGACACGAATGAAGACACGAGAGGAGGGCATGGCATGAGCCCCAACGCAGTGGTAGACGCCCAGCCGCCAGGGGCAGCGCCCCCGGAGGCGACGCACCCTCGCGGCCGCAGCCGGCGCGATTTCCTGCGCCGCGCCGGCCTGGCGGCGCCCCTGGTGATAGGAGCCGCCCTCGCCCAGGCCCCGGTGGTCCGGGCCGCAGCCGCCCGCCCCAAGGGGGATGGCCCGGGCCTGCGACCCGTGCCCCTGGCCGTCGAGGTGGGCCCCGACAGCAGCCCCCTGCTCCGCATGCAGAAGGAGCTGTTACGTGCCCTCGACAAGCCCGTCGAGCAGCGGCGCTGGATCATGGTGATCGATCTACGCAAGTGCATCGGCTGCTCGAGCTGCACCATCGCCTGCATCGCCGAGAACCATCTCCCCCCGGGGGTGGTCTACAACCCGGTCATCGAAGAGGAGATCGGCACCTACCCCAACGTGACTCGCCGCTTCCTGCCCCGGCCCTGCATGCAGTGCGACAATCCGCCCTGTGTGGACGTCTGCCCGGTGAGCGCCACCTACAAACGGCCCGACGGCATCGTGGAGATCGACTACAAGACCTGCATCGGCTGCAGCTACTGCATCGCGGCGTGCCCCAAAGGGGCGCTCACCTTCGACTTCGACGTATTCTACACCGACGCTACGCCCGTTCGGATGGCTTACGAGTCCATCCCCGCCCCGGAGTACGGCCAGAGCTGGCCGCGCGCCGAGGGCCAGTCCCCCATCGGTAACGTCCGCAAGTGCCAGTTCTGCCTCCACCGCCTTAACGCCGGCATGTTAACGGCCTGCACCACCACCTGCATCGGCCTGGCCATCTACTTCGGCGACGCCAATGACTCCGACAGCCTGGTGAGCGAGCTGAGCGCCAGGCCCAACGTGATGCGCTTGAAGGCCGAGCTGGGCACCGAGCCCAAGGTCTACTACCTCACCTAAGGAGGCAAGACAATGAATACCGGGCTGAAACTGCTCCTGGCGCTGCTGTGGGCCCTGGCCCTGGGGGCCGGCCTCATCGGCGTCTACCTGCGCCTCACCACCGGCCACCATCTGGCGGCCTACGGGAGCTACATCACCTGGGGCCTGTGGGTGGCCGCCTACGTCTACCTGAGCGGCCTCTCCGCCGGCTCCTTCCTCCTCTCCACCCTCGTCTACGTCTTCCACGTCAAGCGCCTGGAGCCCATCGGCAAGCTGGCCCTTCTCACCTCCGTCGTCGGCCTCGTCGGCGCCCTCTTCTCCATCTGGATCGACCTGGGATTCATGGAGCGCTTCTGGATGCTCTACACCCAGCCCAACCCCCGCTCCATGATGGCCTGGATGATCTGGCTCTACACCGGCTTCGGCATCGTGCTCGTGCTCGTGCTCTGGCGGGCCCTGCGGGCGGACCTGGCCGCCTGGTCCCAGCGGCGGGACCTGCGGGGCAGCGTGGCCCGAGTCCTGACCCTCGGCGCCAGGGATCTCTCCGCCACCGCCCTCGCCCAAGACCGCCGGTGGCTCGAGGTGATGAGCGTCATCGGCATCATCCTCGTCGTGGCCTTCAACGGCGGGGTCGGCGCCCTCTTCGGCGTGGTGGGGGCCCGGTCCTTCTGGAACGCCACCCTCTATCCGCTCTTGTTCATTGTGGCCGCCCTTCTGACGGCAGCCGCCGTCCTGACCTTCGTGGTGGCCGGCTTCTGGCCCCGCCGAGGCACCCCCGAGCAGCAGGACCTGCTGCGCCTCCTGGGGCGTATCAGCCTGGGCCTCCTCGGCATCTACCTGCTGTTCCTCTGGTCCGAGTTCAGCATCACCCTCTACGCCAGCATCCCGGCCGAGTCGGCGCCCTACAACCAGGTCCTGCGCGGGCCCTATGCCTGGGTCTTCTGGGGCTTCCAGCTCGCCCTGGGGGCCGTGGTCCCCATCATCCTCCTGCTGGCCAGGCCGCGCAGCCCGGCCGCTGTCGGCCTGGCGGGCGTCTGCATGGCCGCCGGGCTGCTGGCCACCCGCCTCAATGTGGTGATCCCGGGGTTTATCGTCCCCCTGTTGCCGGGGCTGGACCAGGCCTTCGCGAGCCCCCGTCTGAGCTACCAGTACTTCCCCAGCACCGTGGAATGGCTCGTGCTGCTGTTCGTGGCCGCCCTGGCGAGTGGACTCTTCTACCTCGGCTACCAGAATCTACCGATTGCCAATACCCGCGAGGAGGTGCGTTCCCATGGCTAAGCAGAACGGCACCGTGCCCGGACCCCTTTCCCGCCGCAAGTTCCTCCAGACCACCGCCGGCGTCGGCGGCGGGGCCTTCCTGGGGACCCAGTTCCCCTGGCTCGCCGGGGGATTCGGGAACAACGGCTCGCCCAAGTACCTGACCCCCACCGAGGAGTACACCCTGGCCAGGCCCGAGAACATCCTCTACACGGTCTGCCAGCAATGCAACACCCAGTGCGGCATCAAGGCCAAGTTCCACAACGGAGTGCTCACGAAGGTGGACGGCAACCCCTTCTCGCCCTGGAACCTGGACCCCCACCTGCCCTACAAGACGTCGGTCTTCGACACGGCCACCATCGACGGCCTCCTCTGCCCCAAGGGCCAGGCCTCCATCCAGTCCGCCTACGACCCCTACCGCGTCGTGAAGGTGTTGAAGCGCGCCGGCCCTCGCGGCTCCAATAAGTGGAAGACCATACCCTTCAGCCAGGCCGTGCAGGAGATCGTGGATGGCGGTCCCCTGTTCAAGGACGTGCCCGGCGAGGAGAGCCGCCAGGTCACGGGCCTGAAGGAGATCTGGGCCTTGCGCGATCTCAAGATCGCCAAGGACATGGCCGCGGACGTCGCCGTCATCCAGGGGAAGAAGACGCAAGAAGAGAAGAAGAAGGCGGTCGATGAGTTCAAGGTCAAGTACGCCGCCCACCTGGGGACCCTCATCGACCCCGATCACCCGGACCTCGGCCCCAAGAATAACCAGTTCCTCTTCGTCTGGGGCCGTCTGAAGGACGGCCGGGGCGATTTCATCAAGCGCTTCACCGGCGGCGCCCTGGGCTCCGTGAACGCCCACGGCCATACCACGGTCTGCCAGGGCTCCCTCTACTTCGCCGGCAAGGCCATGAGCGAACAGTACCAGGGCGGCAAGTGGACGGGCGGCAAGAAGTTCTTCTGGCAGGCCGACCAGCAGAGCGCCGAGTTCATGGTCCTCGTGGGGGTCAACCCCTTCGAGGCCAGCCAGGGGCCCACCCTCCGCGCACCGCGCATGACCAACGCCCTGGTGGAGGGCCGCCTGAAGTACGTCGTTGTGGACCCGCGCCTCTCCCGCACCGCCGCCAAGGCCTGGAAGTGGCTCCCCATCCAGCCCGGCACCGAAGCGGCCATGGCCATGGCCATGGCCCGCTGGATCATCGACAACAAGCGCTTCGACGAGCGCTACCTGCGCAACGCCAACAAGGCCGCCGCCACCGCCGACAAGGAGCCCACTTGGACCAACGCCGCCTGGCTGGTCGCCATCGACAAGGACGGCACCCCCGGCAAGTTCCTGCGCGCCGCGGACATCGGCCTCACCACCGAGGACCGCTTCGTGGTGCTCTCGGGCGGGGAGCCCGTCGCCTTCGACGCCAACGACACGGCGACCGCCGTCGAGGGCGACCTCATGGTGGACACCGAGATAGCCGGCATCCGGGTCAAGAGCGGGCTGCGCGTCCTGTACGAGCGGGCGGCCGGCCGCAGCATCGAGGACTGGGCCACCCTGTGCGGGCTCAAGGCCGATGACATCGTGGCCGTCGCGCGCGAGTTCACCAGCCACGGCAAGAAGGCCGCCGCCGAGATCCACCGAGGGGTCTCCCAGCACACCAACGGTCTGTACAACTGCTCGGCCTGGCTCAGCCTCAACCTGCTCATCGGCAGCTACGACTGGAAGGGTGGCATGGCGTCGGCCTCGGCGTGGGACGCCGGCGGCACCAAGACCGGCCAGCCCTACAACGTGGGCTCCCTCCACCCCGACAAAGCGGCACCCTTCGGCATCAGCATCATCCGTCACGACACCAAGTACGAGGACAGCACCCTCTTCGCCGGCTACCCGGCCAAGCGCCCCTGGTTTCCCCTGGCCTCCGACATCTACCAGGAGCTGATCCCGTCGGCGGCCGACGCCTACCCCTACCCCATCAAGGCCATGATCATCTACATGGGGACGCCCGCCTACAGCCTGCCCGCCGGCCATACCAACATCGCGATCCTGGCCGACCCCAACAAGATCCCCCTCGTCATCGCCAACGACATCATCATCGGCGAGACCTCCATGTACGCCGACTACATCTTCCCCGACGCCGGCAACCTGGAGCGCTGGGAGTTCGGCGGCAGCCAGCCGAACATGATCTGGAAGGTGCAGCCCATCCGCCAGCCGGTCATCCCGGCGCCCAACGAGGTCGCCACCGTCTTCGGGCAGCAGATGCCCGTCACCCTGGAGACCATGATCCTGGGCCTCGCTGAGAAGCTGGGCCTCCCCGGCTTCGGACCCGATGGCTTCGGCCCCGGCCAGCCCCTCACCCGGCCCGAGGACCTCTATATGAAGATGGCCGCCAACGTGGCCTTCGGCGAGCGCGCCGACGGCGCCCAGGCCGTGCCCGACGCCGACGACCGGGAGGTCGAGCTGTTCCTGAAGGCACGGCGCCACCTGCCGCCCACGGTGTTCGACGCCGAGAAGTGGCGCCAGGCGATCAAGCCCGAGCTGTGGCGCAAGACGGTCTATGTCCTGAACCGCGGCGGCCGCTTCGACGACTTCGACAAGGCCTACAGCGGGGAGCAGCTTGCCAACAAGTACGGCGCCCAGATCAACCTCTATCAGGAGAAGACCGCCACCACCAAAGACAGCATGACGGGCAAGCCCTTCGTCGGCGTGGGCCACTACACACCCGCCGGCGTCGACGTCCTGGGCCGCCCCATCAACGACCAGGGGTACGACCTGCGCCTCATCACCCACCGCGAGATCACCCACACCAAGAGCCGCACCATCGCCAACTACTGGCTGCAGGCGCTCCTGCCCGAAGGGCTCTTCACCATCAACCGGCGCGACGCCCAGCGGCTGGGGCTGGCAGACGGCGACCGGGTGCAGGTGATCTCCGCCACCAACCCCGAGGGTGTCTACGATCTCAAGAACGGCCAAAAGAAGGCCATGGTGGGGAAGCTCAAGGTGATCGAGGGCATCCGGCCGGGGGTAATCAGCTACTCCCTCGGCCACGGCCACTGGGCCTACGGCTCGGCCGATGTGGTCGTGGATGGCCAGCTCATCAAGGGCGACGAGCGGCGCGCCCGGGGCCTCCACGCCAACGCCGCCATGCGGACGGACCCGGTGCTCCCCAACACGTGCCTCCAGGACGTGTTGGGGGCCAGCGCCGTCTTCTACGACACCAACGTCAAGCTCGTGAAGGTCGTGTAGCCGTGGCGGCCCGCCACGTCGATCCCGCAGGGGCGGCCAGCCGGCCGCCCCTGCGGCCAGCCGGAAACCTCGGCGTATGTCTTGACCGGTTCTGATATATGACGTAATATATGAAGTCGGGAGGTTCTCATCTAACATGTATGGCATGCTCGTCCTCTTCCAGCCCTCGGATGGACTCGGCGACACCGACCAGCTACGCCTCAAGTTCTGCGAGCGGGTGCGGCTCTACGAGGAGATCGAGGGCCTGAAGCTCAAGACGTGGCTCATCGATGTCCCCGGTGGCCGCCAGGGCGGCTTCTACATCTGGGAGAGCCAGGAAGCCATCGACGCCTTCATGCGGTCCGACCAGTGGCAGAGCCTGCCCGCCTTCAACCGCTCCGACCCCGATGTCACCATCTTCGAGGTCCCCTGCCTGGTGAACGCCCTGGAAGGCCGGGCCGTCGCCCTGACCGCCGCCTGACGCGCTCCGCGCCCCTCGTGGGGCAGGCCCTCCGTGCCAGCCCCGGCGGTACCGCCCCGTCCGACATCCTCCGTTGCCATTGCCTCGCGGGACGCCGACCCCCCGTGGTCCCCACGCCCAGCATGTTCCGACTAGTCCCCCGGCCGGGCCGGTACTCGTCCGGGCCCAGCACCAGCGCCTGCCCAACATCCATAATGGGCTATAATGAGATAATGCTCCGGCTGGTCAGGACGGAAACGCCGCGCGCCCGACGACTCCCCCCAGGCTGCCACCCTCTTCGGCCCGGCCCCCTATTCCCACGGTAGACTACCCAAGAGGGTAGTGCAGAACTATCCCGTTGTATAGCGCGTCCGGTACCGTTGCAGTGTACGCTGCCACCATGGAGCGCACTGCGTAGAGTGGAGAGACCCATGGAGACAGCCCTCAGTCCCGAGACACCGCTGCCGGGCACGGAGGAGAACCGGGGCCCCGCGGAGCAAGCCCAGGTGAGCCGCCGCCGGCTGTTCAAGCTGCTCGGCGTCGCCGGAGCGGCGGCCCTGGCGGCACCCCTGGCCCCCACCCTGCTCCGCCAGGCCAGCGGCGCCGGCCCCGACCAGAAGCCCCAGGGCAAGGACCATATCCCGCAATGGGCCATGGTCTTCGACCTGCGCAAGTGCGAGGGCTGCGTCACCCAGGACAAGGCCCCCCAGTGCACCGAGGCCTGCAACGCCGAACACTTCGTCCCCTCCGGCCAAAACTGGATCAAAGTCTTCGAGGTCGAGGGTGCCGCCGGACACACCTACTTCATGCCCCGACCCTGCATGCAGTGCGAAAACCCCCCCTGCGTCCGCGTCTGCCCCGTCGGCGCCACCTACCGCACCGAGGAGGGCATCACCCTCGTCGACCACCGTAAGTGCATCGGCTGCCGCATGTGCATGGCCGCCTGCCCCTATGGCGTCCGCTCCTTCAACTGGGCCGAACCCGCCCGGCCGGCCGGCGCCGTCTTCTCCCGCTACAGCCCCGAATACCCCGTCCCCCACCGTCGCGGCACCGTCGAAAAGTGCATGCTCTGCGCCCACAAGGTCGCCGACGGCAAGCTCCCCGCCTGCGTCGAACGCTGCCCCATGAACGCCATCTACCTGGGTGACCTCTCCCGCGACATCGCCTCCAACGGCAAAGACCTGGTCAAGCTGGCCGACTTCCTCGCCGAGCACAACGCCTTCCGCCTCAAAGAGGAGCTGGGCACCAGACCCCGCGTCTGGTACCTCCCCGGCCACGGCCAGGACTACGGCCACGACGCCAACGAGAAACGCCCCCTGCAAAAGCCCCGCTCCTGGCTCGAACTGGGCTCCACCCTGGAGAACCCCCACGGTGAGCATCGATGAACCCCGCCCGTGAAGCCCGCCTGGACGAGCTGCTCCTCCGCCCCCTCACCCACACCTCCCGGGGCTGGTACCTCTGGCTCGCTTGCCTCCTCCTCCTCATCGGCGTCGGCGTCGCCGCCTACGTCACCCAGATCCAGCGCGGCCTCGCCGTCACCGGCATGCGCGACACCGTCATCTGGGGCCTCTACATCTCCAACTTCGTCTTCTTCTCCGGCGTCAGCATGTCCGGCACCTTCATCTCCGCCATCCTCCGCATCACCGGCGCCGAGTGGCGCCGGCCCCTCACCCGCTTCAGCGAGCTCACCACCGTCTCCGCCCTCCTCATGTGCGGCCTCATGCCCGTGCTCGACATGGGTCGCCCCGAGCGTATCCCCTCCCTCCTCCAGTACGGCCGCCTCGATTCCCCCATCGTCTGGGACATCATCGCCATCACCACCTACCTCACCGCCAGCGTCATCTACCTCTACCTCTTCCTCATCCCCGACACCGCCCACCTGCGCGACACCCTGGGTCCCCGCGTCTCCCGCCTCCGCCGCGCCCTCTACTCCTTCCTGGCCATGGGCTGGCAGGGCCTGCCCGAGCAGCGCCGAAGGCTGGAGCGGGGCGCCGGCGTGATGATGCTCCTCATCATCCCCATCGGCGTCACCGTGCACTCAGTGGTCTCCTGGATCTTCGGCATGACCTACCGCTCCGGCTGGAACAGCACCATCTTCGCCCCCTACTTCGCCGTCGGCGCCCTCTACTCCGGCACCGCCATGCTCATCACCCTCATGTACATCTTCCGCCG
>ORJL011316028.1_pt1 | contig 10717 bp, 9 predicted proteins | sample 1779941 | NCBI WGS metagenome assembly ORJL01 (sample SAMEA104232317, study PRJEB22302) | groundwater metagenome | biome: forest; feature: aquifer; material: groundwater | place: USA | collected 2011-08-07 | depth 5.8 m | reverse complement strand
GTATACGGTAAGGTCCACGGTCCTGATACGGCCGGCCACTCTGGACAGGGGCACGCCAACGATCTTGTCTCCCTTTAGGGCGGTCATTTGGCCGAATTTCCCCTGTTTGATAAGAGCCATCGCCTTTGCCCCGAAGACCGTAGCCAGGTTACGGTCATAGGCCACCGGGGTCCCACCCCTCTGGATATACCCCAATGACGAAACCCTGGTGCCCAGGTGGGTCTCCCGCTCTATGATGGCAGCGAGTACTTGCCCAACCCCCCCCAGCCTCTCAGCGTGGGCTCCCCGTTCGGCATCGAAACCTGACGTGACAATGGCCTCGCCCCCTAACTTGGTGCCCTCCGCGATCACCACTATGCTGAAATTGATACCAATACTGCTCCGCTCTTTGAGCATCTTGCACAGGTTTTCGATTCTCGCATCGTCCATGGGTATCTCGGGAATCAGGATCGCGTCAGCCCCGGCGCCCATACCAGCGAAGGTCGCGATCCATCCGGCGTTGCGCCCCATTACCTCCAAAATCACCACTCGATGATGGCTGGCGGCTGTAGAACGAAGCCTATCGAGAGCGTCGGTGGCAATCTGCACCGCGGTCTGGAATCCTATTGAGTAGTCAGTTTCAGCTACATCGTTGTCGATAGTCTTCGGAATGGCAACGACCGGCAGTCCCATCTCGCACAACGTATTTGTCACGGTGAGTGTCCCATCCCCTCCGAGTACTACCAGGGCCTCGATTCCCATCTCTTGGACCGCGTCCAACACTCGCTGAGGACCGTTCTCGACCTGAAATGGGCTGGTCCTTGACGCCCCCAAGATGGTACCCCCGCGGTCGATAATGCCGGACAACTTGATGCCGTCAAGGAACTCGGTCCTCCGAAAGAGCAGACCCTCCCACCCGTCTCTGACGCCGATGACCTCATATCCCATCGTGAAGGCTACCTTGCCTGCTGCCCGGATGGCGGCGTTTAGCCCGGGACAATCTCCGCCGCTGGTTATGATTCCAATTCGCTTCCTCACTCCTAATACGACCGCCTTTCTTCAGATCGCTGCCACCCTCGATCATGCTGACTCAGGTCGTGGCGGTGGCAACTTTCTGCCAGACACGGAAACATTCCGAAAGACCCTAGAGAAGACGGAATCCGCGAACCCTTTGGGAAGCTATTCACTGCGGGGCGTCCCTCTCTCATATCCTACTCGAACCTGCGCAAACAGGAGGCCCAATGAAATGCGTAACATTTATTCTTTAAGTGTATGGCCTCTCCACCATTGAGTCAACCGGTCCCGCGCCCGATCGCGCGTTATTCCGGCCGCGGGAGACTCCCGTCGCGTGCCGGTTTCAGGGTATCCTTTTCCTTTGACCCGGACTTCGGCTTCCTTGTCAATGCCAACTTCGAGGTCGTAGAATGAATGCAACATACGTCAAGGCTTATTCTCCCGGTAAGCATCCGTCATCGGCGCCAGATGTCCAGCGCCGTTTAGCCTGCAGGAGGTGACCCATGCCCGCTGTTGGCGAGGCAGCCCCGGAATTCGAACTGACTTCAGATCGAGGTGACAAGACTCGCCTATCCGACTTCCGAGGGAAGATGGTCATCCTCTATTTCTATCCCAAGGCCGGCACCCCGGGGTGAACGAACCAAGCCACCGGATTCCGTGATGAATTCGAGAAAATCACTTCAGACAACGCGGTTGTGATCGGCGTCAGCCCCGACAGCCCTGCGGCGCTGCGGAAGTTTCGCTCCAAGTACGATCTGCCCTTCGTGCTCCTCTCCGACCCGGACCACAGGATGTCGGAGGACTACGGAGTATGGAAGGAGAAGACCATGTACGGCAAGACCTACTTTGGGGTTGTCAGAAGCCACTACGTGATCGACGAAGCCGGGCGCATCGCAGACGTGCAGCTCGCTGTAAGCCCCACGGATAGCGTGCAAAAGGCGGTTGCTTTCGTACATGGGGTCTAAGATGCGTCCCGTGAAGATCATTGCCACTCTGGGCCCGGCCACCAGAACGCCCGAGCGCATCCGAGACCTGATGACTGCCGGAGCCAGCGTCTTCCGGCTCAATCTCTCGCACGGCTCCCAAGAAGAGCACGCCGAGAAACTCACTGCGGTGCGCAGTATTGCCGGGGAGTTGGGCCGGCACGCCGCGGTGCTCCTGGACCTGCAGGGTCCCAAGATTCGCGTGTTGGGGGTAAGCGAAGACACCCCGCTGGAACTGGTGACTGGACAGAAGCTACTGGTTTCGAGCCGGCCCATATACGGGAAGCCGGATACCATCTCCACAAACTATCCTCGCCTCCACGAGGTGGTTTCGCGTGGGGGACGCATACTCCTCGACGACGGACGCATGGAGTTGCTGGTGACGGACATAGTTGGCGATCTGCTACATTGCCGGGTTGTCAACGGAGGACTTCTGGAATCGAACAAGGGTGTGAACTTGCCCGGCGCTCCTCTGGACATCCCAGCTTTCACGGACAAAGACGCGGCCGATCTTGAGTTCGGACTGGGACTGGGGGTGGACTGGATCGCTCTGAGCTTTGTCCGCCACGCCGAGGATATCCGTCCCCTCCGAGCGGCCGTGGAGAAACACGGGACCAAGACGCCTATCCTGGCCAAGATCGAACGCCCCGAGGCTCTGGCCAACCTGAATGCGATACTCCGGGCCTTTGACGGTGTGATGGTAGCCCGTGGGGACCTTGGCATAGAACTGCCACCGGAAGAGGTCCCCACTTGGCAGAAGACCATCATCCGGCAGGCCAGAAACCAGGGCAAAGTGAGCATCGTCGCCACTCAGATGCTGGAATCCATGATTGGAAACCCACGTCCGACCCGGGCCGAGGTGTCGGATGTGGCCAACGCGGTACTGGATGGGGCCGACGCCGTCATGCTGAGCGGCGAGACCTCGGTCGGCTCCTATCCGGCTGAGTGCGTGACCATAATGGCCCACATCATAGAGCAGGCTCAGGCTATCTGCTCTCCCTGCGAGACCGGAGAGAAAGAGCGAACGAACAGCGCCGGGGCGGTCGCCCATGCCGCGTGCGTCTTGGCCAGAGAACTGCGCTGCAAAGCCCTGATCGTGCTCACGAGGTCGGGAATGACCGCCCACTCGGTATCTATTAGAAGGCCGGCCCTTCCCGTGATCGCCTTTACGGACCGGCCAGCAATGGCCCGCCAGCTCTCTTTATGGTGGGGAATCACCCCGATGGTCTTGGACTTCCCCGTGCATACCGATGACGCTTTCCGGCGGATGGAAGAAGCCCTGGTGCGAGCCCGGGAGGTCAATCCCGGGGACAACGTGGTCGTTGTAGGTGCCACTCCCCTGACCGTACGAGGACCCACCAACTTCCTGAAAGTCCACAAGATCGGACGGGGGATGTAGATTCACGTCTACAAAGCCAGTTGGCTGCCGTTCAGCCGGGTGTCTAATCTGAGACCAGCCCTTCCTCGCCTGGCCCCTGACGAAAGCACTTCCTCTGGAAGTAAAAGGCAACGCTTACAAGGCTAATCAGCACTGGCACCTCAACCAGGGGGCCAATGACCGCGGCAAAGGCCTGCCCTGACCCAATGCCGAAAACTGCTACCGCCACGGCAATGGCCAATTCGAAGTTGTTGCTCGCGGAGGTGAAGGCTATGGTTGCCGTCCTAGAATAGTCAGCGCCGACCCTCTTGCCCATGTAGAAAGAGACCAGGAACATCACGACGAAGTAGATAAGGAGCGGTATAGCAATTCGGACCACGTCGAGAGGCAATTGCACGATGTATTCCCCTTTCAGGGAAAACATGACGACGATGGTAAAGAGCAGCGCAATGAGGGTTATAGGGCTGATCCTGGGAATGAACTTGTTCTCATACCACTGGCGTCCCCTCGCCTTCACCAGAGCAAAGCGCGTGATCATGCCGCCGAAGAAAGGGATCCCCAGGTAGATGAACACGCTCTCGGCTATCTGACCGATGGTGACATCTACTGCGGTACCCTGCAGGCCGAACCACGCCGGGAGTACGGTGACGAAGACGTAGGCATAGACTGAATAGAGGACAATTTGGAAAACGGAGTTGAAGGCCACCAGGCCGGCGGCGTACTGGCTATCTCCCTTCGCCAGCTCATTCCACACTATGACCATGGCGATGCAGCGTGCCAGGCCTATCATGATCAGTCCCTGCATATAAGCTGGATAGCCGCTTAGAAAGACAATTGCCAGGAAGAACATTAGCACTGGGCCAATGAGCCAGTTCTGGACCAGGGAAAGCCCAAGCACCCGCCAATCGCGGAACACGAGGCCCAGTTCCTCGTACCTGACCTTGGCCAGGGGTGGGTACATCATCAGTATCAACCCAACAGCAATGGGAATGGAAGTGGTGTTGATCTGGAAGATGCTTATCAGGTTGGCAACCCCGGGGACAAAGTAGCCCAAGCTAACGCCGAAGCCCATTGCCAGGAATATCCAGAGTGTCAGGAAACGGTCACGAGTGGAAAGCCGCCGAATGCCACCGGCGAGGTCCAGTTCGCGAGTGCTCTTGTTCGGGCCATGCATCGCTATGCTTCCTCCCAACTGGAACCGCAATTCCTGCTACCAGGTCAACGGCAATCCGCTGGAGTTGGGTCTACTGCCGTCGTATCGAGAACGTTATTGTTAAATCTTGATCCCTTGAACAGTTCCTTGTCAAGGCTTTCCAGCGGCCCCTTTTGGCCACCCCCAAGATGAGGGCAAGAGCGTTAGACCGACTCGGTCTCGGAGACCGAGTCGGTCTAGGGGTCCGGAATTGACTGGAAGCGCGGCCGCTGGTATCATCGGCCAGGAAGCCCCCCAAGAAGGACCGCCGGGCCGACGCCCCGGCTGGAGAAGAAGGTGAGAAATGCCCAGGGACCCTTTCTGCGCCGATTGCACCACACAGGCCTGCTTCAGCCACACCATCGCAGAGGATGCCCCGTCCTACTGCCCGACCCTCGGCTTCGACGACGTCGTCGAAAAGACCCGCGGGGAGCTAAGGGACGATTCCGGGCTCCACAACCTGGCCGTAGCTGCGGCGCGCACCGAGGCAGCAGGATACCTGAAGTGGACCCGTGTAGAAGAGATCGTCTACTTCGCCCGTCAGATCGGCGCCAAGAAGCTGGGCATCGCCACCTGCGTCGGCCTGATTCAGGAATCGCGCCTGGCGAGCAAGATCTTCCGCAAGCAGGGCTTCAAGGTCGTCAGCGTATGTTGCAAGGTGGGATCCCTGGACAAGAGCGAAGTCGGGCTCGGGCCGGAGGAGCGCATCCGCCCGGGCAGCTTCGAGCCTATCTGCATGCCTCTGGCCCAGGCGGAGATCCTGAACCAGAGACGGACGGACCTGAACATCCTGATGGGGCTCTGCGTCGGCCATGATTCGCTCTTCTTCAAACGGTCCGAGGCCCCAACCACTGTGCTAGTAGTAAAGGACCGGGTCACCGGCCACAACCCTGTAGCGGCCCTCTATGGGTGCCATTTTTACTACAAGAGGCTGCTGAACCCGGCGCAGTGAGTGAGGCCAGGCTGGGAACGCCGAGCCCCAGCTCGGCACGTCAAAGACCGGTTTGAGGTCGCCTCCGCTTGTGAAGCAGCGCCCTACATCGTATACTGACGCCGAAGATCGCATGGAATACTACAGACCTCCTTACCGGTTCAGGCCTGCATGAGCAGCCTACCCGCTTACACCCTGCGCGTTAGCGCCAGGGCCAGGCAGGTCCGGATCGAGGTCTCCGTACGGCATGGCCTGGTGGTGGTGGTTCCCAAGGGGTTTGCCCGCAGCCGCATTCCCGCTGTGCTCCAGGGCAGCCAGGGGTGGATCGAGAAGGCTCTGTCGAGGCTGGGCCAAGGTGCGGCGGCCGTCATGGCGCCGCCGCCGGAGCTTCCCAGGCAGATCGCCCTCCGTGCTATCGGAGAGGATTGGATCGTGCAGACGAAGGCCTCGGAAGAGCCATGGGTGAGGGCCTCGGAGGCCGGCACGGGGATCCTCCTGGTCTCGGGCGGCGTCAGCCACGTCCCTGCCTGCCTTCATGTCCTCCGCTTCTGGCTGCAGCGAAAGTCCCACCAGCGCCTCGTGCCCTGGCTCCGGCAGATCAGCCTGGATGAGGGACTGCCTTTCGAACGGGCTCTGGTAAAGCGGCAGCGTACTAGGTGGGGAAGCTGCTCTGGACGCGGGACCATCAGCATCAACCAGAACTTGCTCTTTCTCCCCAGGCACCTGGTCAGTTACGTGTTCATTCATGAACTATGCCACACCATCCACCTGAACCATTCCAGGGAGTTCTGGGCTACCCTTCGGGCTAGAGAGCCCTCCTACGAGGCGCTGCGAACGGAGCTACGCAAGGCATCGCAATGGGTCCCTGCCTGGATTGACCCCGCGCAGTAGCCCGAAGCGCGCTGGCCGCGCTTCAGAAATGCCGGTACCTGGGGCCTGATCCCCTGCCTGTGGTTTCGAGGGATGCCCGGTCCCACTGTTATTGATGCAGGAAGTGGGCCATGGTCATGAGGGTCATGGAGTCTCAAAAAGCGTCAAGAAGTTGACGGTTCGCTCGCCAACCTCTATTATGCCTCCACATCGTGAACGATGATGTCCAACATCGTTCACCTGCGGCGCCGGGCTTTCGCCTTTCGGCAGAGGCCCGCCCGGCTGCGGCGACTGAGAAGTTGTTCATGGGAGGTGCGTTAGTTGTCTGAAGCTGTTTCGCTTGCAGGGAGCATTTCGGAGCTCGAAGCTGAGCTTGCCCTGGAACAGGTCAAAGCCCATCTGAGCCGCGGAGATGACCCGGTGGCCGTTCTGACAGAATGCAGGCAGGGCCTGGACGACGTCGGGAAGAAGTTCGAATCCGGCGAGTATTTCATCGCTGACCTGGTCTACGCCGCCAGCATCTTCAAGACCATGATGGAGGTGCTGGGTCCCGAGCTGAAGAAGACCGCCCAGGGCAATGAGAAAGCTGGAAAGGTCGCCATCGCCACAGTCAAGGACGATATTCACGACATCGGCAAGAACCTGGTGGCTGCCATGCTCGAGGCTGCCGGTTTCGAGATCGTCGACCTGGGCGTGGACGTTCCGGCGGACGCGATCTGCAAATGCATCGGCGAGCAGAAACCCGACATCCTCGCCCTGAGCTGCCTTCTCACCACCACGGTCGATTCCATGGAGGACACCATCGCCGAGATCTCGAAGGCAGGCGCCCGGAAGCAGGTGAAGATATTGGTGGGCGGAATTCCCCTTTCGCCCAGTCTGGCCGTGGCCATCGGCGCCGACGCCTATGGCGCCAGCGCCACTGAAGCTGTCACCAAGTGCAGAGAATTGGTTGGGGGTTCAGGCAAATGAGCGACAGAGGACAGATCGTTGATGAGAAGGTCGCCCGGCTGAGGGCTGCCATCAGCCTGGAGCCTCACGACCAGGTCCCCGTGGCCTCCATGGCCGATTTCTGGCCGGTACGTTACACCCAGAACACGATGCAGGAAGCATACTACAGCATAGACGTGGGGGCGGAGGCGTATAAGAAGGCTTTTGCCCGATGGGATTCCTGGGACGCCTTCAACCCGCTGATACAATCGGTAGGTCCCCTGCTGGACGCCACGGGCTCCAGAAGGTACAATGTGCCCGGTCGGGACATCTCACCCCAGGCCGAGTTCCAGCACCCGGACTTCAGCCTGATGACAGCCGACGAATACCCCGAGTTTACGGCTGATCCCCTGAGGTTTCACGCCGAAAAGCTCCTGCCACGGATGTGCACGAGGATCGGATCGGACGACGCCACCATAAGTACGACCGCTTGGGTCAAAGCCGCCTTCTTTTTTGCCCAATATGCGGTAGAAGCGAGGGCCTACGCGAGGCTTTGGAGCACCGAGTACGCCATACCTCCGTTGTTTAAGGGGCAATCGCTCTACGTGCCCATGGACTGGATCGCAGACAAGATCAGGGGTTTCCACCAGGGACTTCTGGATGTCAAGGAAAGGCCCAGGGAGCTTATCGAGGCCTGTGAGGCCCTCGTCCCCTTCATACTGGGCGCCTGCCTACACGGCGTTAAACCAGGGGACTTTCCGCTGATCTTCAATCCCCAACACGTCAGCCCATTCCTGTCTCCCAGGGACTATCAAAAGGTATACTGGCCGACCTACAAGAAGATGGTTGACGACGTGGTTGGCCGGGGTTTCAAGGTGTGGTCGCTGTTTGAAAGCAATCAAGAGCAGCACCTGGAACACCTTCAGGACCTGCCCAAGGGCAAGGTCGTGGCCCACTTCGAGTCGACTGACCTCGCCAAGGCCAAGAAGGCCCTGGGAGGAAGGCTGTGCATCGCCGGCGGGATGCCAGCGGTGCTCCTGACCAGGGGTACCCCGCAAGAGGTCAGGGAACACACGATATCCGTCCTGAAGCTCTTCGAGGACGAGCCGGGCTTCATCATGACTTGCGCCACCACCATGCCCTCCACCACCCGGCCTGAAAATCTCACGGCCTGGCTGGACACCGTGAAAGAGTGCGGCCGGCTCGGCGGCGTTCCTTCGGCTTCTTTCAAGAGCGAATCCGAGGCGGCGCCCACAGACACGAGCTCCGCCGCTCCCGCGGGCCAGGACGTGATCCGGAGCTGGGATACGGTGAAGGCGGAATTCGGAGAGATAAAGGGAGACGAGGGCATCCTCAAGGAGAACTGGGAGAACCTGGAGAGGCTTTCACTTACCTTCCTGTACTGGATGTTAAGGTAGAACTCTGACCAGCCCTTAGCGAAAGCCACCGCCGCTTTCACAAGCGCATGTCTTTGACCCCCTAATCGGTTCGACAGGCCGCTACAACGAGCGCGCGGTAACAGCGCCGCCTGCCGCAGTCTCAAATCTCACGAAGGGCTTAGATCCGCGGCCGGTTCTCTATCCGTTGTCATGCTGAGGCGCCGGAGCGGGGAGCAGGCGATGCGGGGAGCCTCAGGATCTCCGGTGACGTAATACGCTCAACAGCCGGTTTTGCGTACAAGTAACTGGAGATTCTTCGCTCCCACGCCCCACACCACCCCGCCCCATCGCTCAGAATGACCGGCAGGAGGCTGGTCAGAATGACAGGGCAAAGCCCCTGAACTTGAATTGACCTGTAATCGGAAGGGAGCATACTCTCGCTATCGTCGTAGACTGGCCTTCGCTCAGGACCTGGCGCACGGAAAGCGATAGTGAACGCGGCAGCGGAAAGCAACTCTACCCGCCTTGAGAGTGGTATGATAATCTGGAAGGTAGTCTCAAATCAACTGCGGCAGAGAACAGTCCGCGGGAGTCTGGAGCAATTGAATGGACCCAGACAAGAGTCAATCCGGGGTTCGTGTCGTTCGCCCGCCGGCGGAGACCATGTCCCGTCAGCGCCTGCCGTACTTCGTCGGCATCTCCGCAGATACCGCCGGGTCAACAGCCATATCCATGAACCTGATCATCATCCCGGCCGGAGGCAGGGCCGAGGCACACCTGCACCGAGGATATGAGACCGCCATCTACATCCTGAAGGGGCGTGTCGAGACCCGGTACGGCCCAGGACTTGACCAGAACCTGATTTGTGAGGCGGGCGACTTCGTCTTCATAGACGCCGACGTTCCTCATCAGCCGGTAAACCTCAGCCTGACAGAGCCCGCATTGGCGGTGGTAGCCCGCAACGACGCCAATGAACAAGAGAGCGTCGTACTTTACGACCCTAGCAAGGAGAACGCTTCCCAAGTGAAACCAGAATGACTTAGAGTCCGTCAGGATAGAGCAGCATGCCAGAATGGGATCTAACCACAGCATACGTCGGGAAATTGATGGTGGACTACGGGCTGCTCGCCATCTTCGGAATCATGTTCCTCAAGGAGACCGGGCTCCCGGTGCCTGTTCCCAGCGATCTGATAATGCTAGCGGTGGCGGTGCAGTCCGCCGCCGGCCAGTTTGTAGTGTGGCAGGCCTTCACCGCCCTTTGGGTAGCCATGGTCTTGGGGGCCTGGGCCCAGTACATACTGGCAAGGGAGCTGGGAAGGCCCTTCCTGTACCGCTTCGGGAAGTACATCGGTCTGAACGAAAGGCGCCTGGATCGCGCTGCCTCCGCCGTCCTGAAGGGCGGGGCCTTCGCTGTGGCCATCTCTCTGGCTACTCCTGGTCTCCGCCTGGGCGCCATCCCCGCCAGCGGGATGGCTCGCCTGCCCTATCGATCATTCTTCCCCGGACTGATGGGAGGGAGCGCTGTCTTCCTCGCCTGGCACTTCGCCATCGGCTATGCGGCGGGTTCAGTGATCGGCGCGGCCCTCGCCGTTTGGCAGTCTCCGGCGCCGGAAGTGGTTGCGGCGACTCTTGCGGCTGCGTTCGCCGTCTGGCTGGTCTTGAGGCGGCGCCAGACCCACAGTCACTGTTCACCCGACGACACCATCGAGTGTCTGAGCGGCTGGACCCGCGCCAGTTGCCCGATATGCCTGGCCACGGCCGGGATGCATTACCTCCGGCAGCTACGAAGGGCGCTGACCTAAGCGCCCTGCGGGCACATCACTAATTGGGGTGAAATGGGGACACCCCTCTTAGACCCCGGCCCAAGGACGCCTGTCCTTCGGCACTCCCTACCCATTCGAATCGGATTTCAGGCGCCCCTAACTGCCATGAAAATACCGATCCCAGGCGGGCCGCTAAGCCGCGACCGGCTGCAGGGAAACGGCGTAGCCCAAGGCTTCAAGGCGGTGGACCAAGCGCCGTTCCAGACGCTGGCGGTCACGCTCATCGAAGTAATGGGCGCCC
>ORJL011168204.1_pt1 | contig 10722 bp, 9 predicted proteins | sample 1779941 | NCBI WGS metagenome assembly ORJL01 (sample SAMEA104232317, study PRJEB22302) | groundwater metagenome | biome: forest; feature: aquifer; material: groundwater | place: USA | collected 2011-08-07 | depth 5.8 m | reverse complement strand
CCGCCTCTCCCCTTTCCGGGAGCGGCGGATTTTCTTTTGGCTGTGCATAACGCTATTGACTATACACCGCTATTAGGGTATTCTCGGAAACGGAAGAAAGAAATAGACATAGATGGAGGCGGCCCATGCGTGGGTTTTTTGCTAGCCACGGGTTTGATATTCACGACTCCAGCGTACAGGTGCCCAACTGTGCCTGCGACTTCTGCGGCTCGCGATTCTACTCCAACCTGCGGTATCCGAGTTGCGACTGCGAGGGAGGCAGCTCCCATGTCCGGCGAATCCAGCCGATACTGCCGCCGGGTCCCGTCATTGTCCCGCTCGACTTCCCGGTTCCGATGCCCACCGGCGCCGGTTTTGCGACGACGATGGCAGCTTAGTTTTTCACCAAGCCCGAAAGCCTCCGCGCTTCGGGCTTTTTTCTTTGTCATACGGCCCGCATGGCCTATGCGGTTGCCGATGACAAACCCAGCACCATTCCCAGAGCGAGCGCGTGCGGCGAATAGCCGCTTTCCTTGCCGGGCGAAGCGCGAGCTCGTATGACCTGTGGTGCTTGGGTGATTTTTGTAAATAAAATCCAAAGAGGTAGTATTAAACAACATGCACACTCACGACCCTAAAGAACATCCGGAACGCGACCACCGCCGCATCGGACAGGAGCTCGACCTGTTCACCTTCTCCGACCTCGTCGGTTCGGGCCTTCCGCTCTGGACTCCCAAGGGCACCACTCTGCGCGACGAGCTCGACCGATTCGTCTGGACCCTCCGGGCGAAGTACGGCTATGAGCGTGTGACCATCCCCCACATCACCAAGAAAGAGCTGTACGAGAAATCGGGCCATTGGGATAAGTTCGCGGAGGACATCTTCCGCATTACCTCGCGCGACGGCAGAGAGTACGCGATGAAGCCGATGAACTGCCCGCACCACACGCAGATATTCGACCGCCGGCCGCACTCCTATCGTGAAATGCCTGTTCGCTTTGCGGAGACCACCATGGTCTACCGCGACGAGCAGTCCGGCGAGCTCGGCGGCCTCACCCGCGTACTCTCTATCACGCAGGACGACAGCCACGTCTTCTGCCGCCACGCGGAGGTCAAAGAGGAGTTCATGAAAATCTGGGATGTGGTGGACGCGTTCTGGGGGAAGTTCGGCTTTACGCTGCGCGCGCGGCTTTCTTTCCGCGACCCGAAGCATCCGGAGAAATATCTCGGCACGCCGGAGATATGGAAACGGGCGGAAAAGGAGCTCCGCGAGATAGCCGAGGAGCGCGGCGCCGATTATACGGAGGACTCCGGCGAAGCGGCGCTCTACGGCCCGAAACTCGATTTCATGGCGACCGACTCCATCGGCCGCAACCACCAGGTCGCGACCATCCAGCTCGATTTCAACATTCCGGAGCGCTTCAACCTTACGTGTGTCAATGAAAAAGGAGAAAAAGAACGCATTGCCATGATACACAGCGCCATCACCGGCTCTTTGGAGCGCTGTATCGCCGTGCTTCTGGAGCACCTCGCGGGCGTATTGCCCTTGTGGCTCTCGCCCGTGCAGGCCCGCGTGCTTCCAATCGGCGAAGGGCATATCTCCTTCGCGCGCGAAGCGCTTGAAGCGCTCAAGGCCGCTGGCGTCCGCGCGGAGATAGATGAGAGCAACGAGACGCTCGGCAAAAAAATACGCAACGCCAAAGGGCAGAAAATCCCCTATCTCCTTGTCATCGGTGACCAGGAAGTTGCCGGCAAAACGGCGACGCTCGAAGGGCGCGCGGGCAAGCTCGGCGTGTTTTCGCTCGCCGATATCGCGGCCCGGCTGCAAAAAGAAATAGCGGAACGGTCGTAGACACCTTTACAAGGTGAAACCTTGTAAGAAAAAGGCCGTTCGTCACACTGTCGGTGTGACGAACGGCCTTTGTTGTCAGAGCGACGATTGCTGCATGAGAGCGCGGGACACTTTCGGCAATCGGTACCCAAGCACCCGTTCTTTCGGATACGTGGCTTCCCCGACCATATGGTTGTGGTTGCCGGAGACGACGATTGGGTTCCCCTGCGCGTCGCGCCCGATGACGACGCCGACATGGCCTTTGTCTTTGTTCTTCCCGCGGGAAAAGACCGCGATGCAGTTGATGCAGTTGTCAGGAGCCGGCTCGCCCCATTGGAGAAACGACCGAGATGCTCGCAATCTGGTGCCGCTGTCTCCGCTTTCCCTGAGCACCAGATTGATAAAGTCCGCGCACCACAGCGATGAGCGTCCCGTGGGATTCGTGCCTTCGTATTTCTTGGCGGTAGCGGCAAGATTGCCCCCGCCACCGCTCGTTACGCAACCCGACAGCAGTAACCCTGCGATACATAGGGCCGAAATTCTCGCCTTATGTTTCATAGCGATAGCCCCTTTGCGGTTGTATTCCGGGGAGTACCATATCAGGGTTTTATAAAAAAGCAATAGCCGGTCGTCCCTACCCTCCATACGCAAAAATCCCCCGTGCGGGAGATTTTTGCTGGAAACAATTATTTTTTAATTAGCGCTTGCCGAGGCGATTGACCTGAGCGAGCACGAAATCGTCGGTCGTGTCTTTGAACGGCGCCGGAGCGGCGGGAACGGGGGCCGTGGACACGGGGACCGTCTTGGCGGCATGCGCGGCGAGCGCTTCTGCGAAGAGGTGCGCGAGCGTCTGTGCGTCGAGGTGCGGGAGTACGTGCGCGGCGGTCGGAGCCGGACCTGCCTGCGCCGCGAACGTCGCGGCAGGCAGGGCCGCATGAGCGATGTGGTTCATCGGAACCCCGACGACGCCTGCCTGAGCGTGAGCGCTCGCAGTCAGACCATGACTCTGCGTGTAGGCCGGGTGCGTCGCGACACTCATATCGCCGAGCAGGAAGTACCGGAGCTTCGCCGTGAGGCCGCTGAATATTTTCTTCACCGCGATGAGATAGGCCGCGATAGCGCTGAGAAGGACCAGGACCGACCAGTAGATGAAGGTGCCCCAAGGGCCGAGGTCGAGGCCGGTGTAGGGAATCTGCGAGAGGGAGACGGCCGCGAGCGGCTGGGCGGTCGGGCCCTGATAGAGGCTCACGTTCGGCGTGTAGGTGGTATAGACGAACGGCTGTGGTGCAAAACAGTTGGGATACGTGCCGCTGTAACCGCTCGGGCAGTACTGGGGAGGAGGCGGAATGTAGCAGTTGTAGCACGGGGGCGGAGGCGGCGGGGGCGGAACACAGTACGGGTAGGTACCGCTGTAACCGCTCGGGCAGTACTGGGGAGGAGGCACGCAGTTAGGATAGGTGCCAGTGTAGCCGCTCGGGCAGTACTGCGGAGGAGGCACGCAGTTAGGATAGGTGCCGGTGTAGCCGCTCGGGCAGTACTGCGGGGGCGGAACGCAATTGGGATAGACGCCGGTGTAGCCGCCCGGGCAATGCTGCGGAGGCGGAATGCAATTGGGATACGTGCCACTATAACCGCTCGGGCAGTATTGCGGAGGCGGGTTGTACGGAGGCGGATTGTACGGCTGATAGTAGGTCGTGGGGTTGTAGGAATAGTCTATCGGTTGATAGCCGTAGTCGTACGGTTGATAGCCGTAGTCAATCGGCTGGTAGTCATTCGAGCAGCAGTCGCCACCTTCCCAACCCCAGTCATCATAACCGCCGCCACTACCGTCGCTACCACCCCCACAACAATCGCCGCCTTCCCAACCCCAGTCGCCATAATCATCCGCGTACGCGACCGAAGGAGCAAATGCGGAAAACGCCGGATTGAAAGCCGACGCGAGAGTGTTCGAGAGAAGCGGAACCGCCGTGATAAGAAACGCAGCACAAATAGCCGCGCCAAGCGCGAGGCCGATGGTTTTGGAAATGCTTGTGCCGTAATTCATATAAATTCGTTGCGACTGCCCCTGCTAATCTAGCAGTTCTATTCTATCACCGATACAATAGAATGTCAAGTGTCCGGACGTACCCGGAGCCCTTGCCCGAAATCCCCTATTTTTAAATGTTTTTAAAGAGGTTTTCAGGAAAGGGCCGGAACGCAAACAATGTGCAAGCGTTCCGACCAGTCTGAAGGGAGTTTCTTGCTCAGTATCTGGGACCGCGGTACCCCGCGTTCCTGTTTTGTCCGATGAGCGCCACCGGCCCGCGATAGACCGGTCCGCCGCCATAGTACGGCTGCTGTGTATACATCGGCCGGGGCGCGTAGTGCGGCTGTTGGCCGTAGTACGGGCGAGGTGGAACGTAGTAGTTCGGGCGCGGCGAGATAATCGCCACGGCTCCCCGCGCAGCGCCGTTCAAAACGGCACCGAGCATGTTGTTGCCGGACGCTGGCCGACGCGCAGAGTGGCGCGGCGGCTCGTCGTACTGCCGGTCGTTCCCGCGAAAGCCGGGGATGACCGAGGCCATGGTGAACGGACGTCCGACCGCACCGGAATAGTCTCGTTCGCCGGACGGGTCACGCTGACTCATCCGACGATAGTTGGTGTCCTCGCGGAATGTCAGTGCCGGAGACGCTTGGCCGTTTCGGAAGGCATTCCAGCCTCCCGGATCCATATTGATGTGCCCGAACCCCTGCCCGAAGGCGCAGAGTTGCGAGGAACGAATCTGGTCGGCCATAGAGCGCGGCACCCGGAGCACCCGGGAACCGGAGACGGTGTAGACGCCGCTGGGGCTTCCCCACTGTGGATGCCGGCAATCCTCGGGGCATGACCCGAGATACCTGAGCCCGCAACCGGGCTGCTTAGGCGACGTGCCCCAAACGAGGAACGTCAGCGTCAGTTCGCGAGGCGACGAGATTTCGAACTCGACGCACTCCTCGACCACCCGAACCGGCGGCGGAGGGACTTCGACGACCCGGCGAACGGGCGGAGCTTTGACATACTTGTCCCCGCCTATTTTATTCTCGACGCAATCGCGTAGACGCTGCGCGAACTGCGCTTCCGTCCAGTTGTTGAAGGTCTCCGCGTCGGCGTCCTTATGCTCCGGATTCAGTCGGCCCTGAGCAATGCACACCTTCTGGAGCAAGCTCCAGCGGGTGTAGTCGGCAGCCTGCGCCTGCGCCGGGGTGAAGCCGAAGCCCAGACCGAGCGCGAAAGCGACGATAGCCGAAGCGATGATGCGCTTCTTCATGATAGTGATCTCCCTTTGTGGCCGCGCCGTCATAGACGGACGCAGCGGTTGACGATGAACGTTTGAAAGTCTTCCGCAGATTTCGGAAATTCCCCTAAGGGACTTCCGGAATCCGTGGCACTAGTGCTGCTACTGCCCCGCGTTCGCGAAGGCATATCCGCGCGCCTCTTATTGAGCGACGAGCGAATATACTCCCGTGAAATCCGCACTGACGATGAAGCGGCTGGTCTTTTTAGCGAAGGAGTCGCAGGTGACGAGGATGAGATGCTTCCCCGTCTGCGGCAGGTCTATGCTGTCCTGCGTCGCATCGGCCTTCCGCATTCCGGTCACCGTATAGCGGTATTCCTTATCCGAGGAGTAGACGCTCACGATGTCGCCCGCTTTGAGGTCCTGGATACCGTCGAATGTTTTGTACGCCTGGTTACGGACGATGGGAAGGTAGCTAGAGTGACCGAAGAGCAGTATCGTGCCATCCACCCCGAGCTGTCCGGAGGTCGGATAGCGCACCGCGCCGGTCAGAAGAGAGTTGTCGAGGACCTCGATGTCCGTCGACACCGGATTGTTCACTTTTGAATCGAGGCTGATTTTGTCGGCCACGATGCGGACCGGCAATTCCGGCGTCGATATGCTTTCTGTGACCGGAGCGCCGCCGTGCTCTTTGACGTAACGCTCGGAGAGCGGGTCCGGCGTGGCGCCTATCATCGCCAAGACGACGAAAGACAGCGTGAAGATGGCGAGGAACGCTATGGCGAACGCCACGCGATGTTCCTCTATCTCATGCAATGCTCCTTTATGCGTGTGTTCCATGCGAGTAGCGCCTCTGCCCTAGGTATCCTGCGTTCTCGGACATAGTGCAAGGCTGGTTAAAAGTGTACACCAAACGAGTCGTTATGTCAAGTTGCTCACTTGACAAGAAAAGAGTAATATGCTAACCTCTAGTGCGTCAGTATACACATCATACTATTACACCTATGGCCTTCATAACCACTACGACCGAACCGACGTTTCGCGACCGCGCCTTCCAGGCGTTGGGTATTTTGGGCTTCATCGCCATTCTCCTCCTTGGCGCGTGGGGCATCTTCCGCATCGTTACTTCCCTGCCGGGCATCTTCAATAACCTGACGGCCTCCGTCGGCTCGTCCTCTTCCGAGGAAGAGAAACTCACGGTCACCTCCCCGCAGGGCTCTATCGCCTCGGGCGCTCCGACCACCATCGCGTGGACGCACAGCGGCCTGCCTGCCGCGCAGGGCTCGGCGCAGGCAGGCGGCAGCGGCAATTATACCTTCACCGCTTCTTACGACTGCCACGACGGGCTCACCGTCGCCGCGCAGCTTCCGAACGGCAGCTCCCAGTCGGTGCCCTGCAACACGCCGTTCAATTTCACTAACTCGCAGAGCTCTATCGCGATAACGCCGACGTATACCGGCACGCAGGACATCGGCGTAACGTTCACCGTCTCCGCGATCGCGCTTGAGACGGGCGCCGTTACTACCTCGGCACAGCGCTCCGTGACGCTGCTCCATACCGAAAAGGCGGCTCCGGCAGAACCGACCAAACCCGCGACGCCGGCGAAGCCGACGACGCCGAGTTCGACCGTCACCTATGTGAATTCCACCCGCCCGAGCAATCCCAACGGCTGGAGCGACCTCGCGGTCTCCATCCTCTCGACCGGCGTTATCAGCCCCTCCGGCGTCTACACTCCCGGCAGCGCCGTGCACCTGGGCCAGCGCGCGGGCGTGCAGTTCCAGATTTCGAACGTCGGCGACAAGACCGTGCCGGCTGGCTGGAACTTCAATGCCGTGCTTCCCCTGCCGACCCCCTACACCTATAACGCCGCCTCGCAGTCCGAACTCGCGCCCGGAGCGAGCGTCGTCTATACGCTCGGGTTCGACGGTTTCGGCGGCAACAACTTCAACTGCTACCAGAATCCGAACTATCCGTACAACACGGTCTGCCCGCAGAACAATAACTGTTATTACCCGCAGGGCGCGACGTATCCGTACACCTGCCCCATAGCGCAGCCGTATGCCGGCAACCTTATCGTGACCATCGTCGCCGACCCCCTGGGCTATATTCCGGAGATAAACAAGGCGAACAACAACGCGAGCGCGACGTTCAATACGGTCTACATCTACTAAAATAGAAACTCCTCAAAACCCCCCGCCGCCCTTTCGGGCGGCGGGGGGTTTTGATTGACAGAGAGTAATCCGTCTAGTATCGTCACGCGCGGAAGAAGCATTGCAAAGGGGAGAAACCGCAATGACCAAACGAGGTCTATTGTTGAGCCTGAAAGCAGCACTGTCCGTTTTGGCAATCGGCTCTGTCTGTTTCATGGTATGGGCCGCCTTCTGGGGCGATATCGTGGTGAGACGCAACGAGACGCAGGTAGTCGAAATCGTCGGCCGGCAGCTTGAGCGGATGGCGTCGGAGGAAGGGCAGAAGAAGAACGCTGCAGCCAAGAACCTCCGCATCAAGCGGATCGAGGTCAGTCTCGCCAACAACATCACCGTCACCGCCGAGGTCGAAGGTCGGCGCTTTGCGCAGGCGTTCTCGGCTACCGTGCACGCCGTCGGCACGCCGGACTATCGCCAGAAAGATAACGCTTTTTTCTTCGTCGCTTCCGAATTCAAGGTACTGGCCTTTTCCTACAAGGGCAGCTCAGTCGCGGAAAAGGCGACCGGACTTGTGCGACGCATCACCCGCAACGAGGAGGCTAATAATCTCGCGGCGGAATTGGCGCCAAAGCTCGAGGAGTGGGTCACCCATCTGGCCGAAGCGTCGGTCAAGAACGGACTGGAACGCTTCCCCGTGTATCGCATCAAGGACGACATGAAGGGCTGGCTCATTAAGGCCGGACTCAAAAGCGTCGATGTGAAGAACGGCGAAATCGTCGCAGTGGTCAGTATCACCCAGATCACCTGGACGGTCATCGGCTACTTCGTACTGTTCCTCGCCATCTGTGCCGTTATCGTCGGACTATTTATCTGGCCGGAAGCCCTTCTTGGCATTTTCTGGTCACTCGAAGCCCTCGGCTGAACACCCCGCTCTCCCCTCTCCGGGACGAGCGGTTTTTCTTTATTGACGACCGCCCGCACTTCCGATACGCTACTGACATGGCAAGCGCCCAGAGCTATTCAATCCATCACGCGCCGGTTTTCATATCGAAAGCTGGTCTTTGTCGCGCTTAAACTCCTCCGAACCTAAGATGCAAATACGAGCTTTCGAAAGAAAGCTCGTATGCGTTCATGGCGGACGCAAAAACCAAAGGAGGCACCCATGCACTAAGTACTCCTCCTAGGGGACCCTGCGGGGACCCAAGGGACCTCACCAAGGTCCCTTTTTTCTACCTGTGACCGGAATTTTGAAATTCGCAGAATTAGACCATGGTCTAATTCTGCGAATTTCCATTCAGTTAGATATCTAGATTGGCTTGTTTAGCATTACTCTGGATAAAAGATTTTCGGGACGAGACATCCTCGCCCATGAGGATATCGAACACGCGGTCGGCGTCCTGCACGTCGTCGATGGTGACGAGCTTTAGCTGGCGCCTTGCGGGATCCATGGTCGTCTCCCACAGCTCCTCCGGATTCATTTCGCCCAAGCCTTTATAGCGCTGGATGGAAATCTTTCCCGACGCTCTGGCTTTGCCAGAGGTCGGGACCCCGACCCCTTCGGGCGTCGGGGCTGCCTCCGAATCTTCCGGCGCCTCTTCCGCCGGATTTTCTTCTAATGCGGCATTGGCGTCTTTGCCCAAGAGTTTCATCTTGTCTTCGTCGGAATACGCGTAGAGTACTTCTTTGCCGCGCTTTATTTTATAGAGCGGCGGCTGAGCGATGTAGAGATATCCCCCTTCAATGACCGGCTTGAAGTGGCGGAAGAAGAGCGTGAGCAGAAGCGTGCGGATGTGCGCGCCGTCCACGTCGGCATCGGTTGCGATGATTATCTTGTGATAGCGCAGTTTCGAGAGGTCAAAGATATCGCCGATGGCGGTGCCGAGAGCGAGTATGAGGTATTTTATTTCCTGGCTCGCGAGCATTTTGTCGAGGCGCGCACGCTCGACGTTGAGGATTTTTCCACGAAGCGGCAGTATCGCCTGCGTGCGGCGATCCCTGCCCTGCTTGCCGGAGCCGCCGGCCGAATCGCCCTCTACGATGAAGAGCTCCGATTCCTCCGCTTCCTTGCTCTGGCAGTCGGCAAGCTTGCCCGGCAGTCCGAAGCCCTCCAAGGCGCCCTTGCGGAGCACCGAGTCTTTGGCTGCCTTGGCTGCCTTGCGGGCTTTGAGCGCCAAAATGGATTTGCCGATGATGGCACGCGCGTCTTCGGGATTCTCCTCGAGGAAGTAGTTGAACGTCTCGCTGAAGACCGTTTCCACCGCGCCGCGCGCCTCCACCGAGCCGAGCTTGCCTTTGGTCTGCCCCTCGAACTGTATCTCGCGGAGCTTCACGGATATCACCGCCGTGAGGCCTTCGAGTACGTCCTCGCCGGTGAAATTCTCCTCGCTGTCTTTGACTAGATTATTCTTGCGGCCGTAGGTATTGAGCGTGCGTGTGAGCGCGGTCTTGAAGCCCGTGATGTGAGTGCCGCCCTCGCTGTTGTAGATGTTGTTCGCGAACGGCAGGACGCGGGAGGTAATGTCGTCCACGTACTGGAGCGCCAGTTCCACCGACACGCCGTCGGCCTCTTTGTCTGCGTAGAAAATATTCTTGTGGATGGGCTTCTGGTAGCGGTTCGTGAAGGAGACGAACGAGCGCAAGCCTCCTTCGAAATAGAAGGCCATCGAGGGGCAGTCGGAGAGCTCCGCGCGCATGAACAGGGCGTCGCCGGGAGCCGGAAGCTTTACATCTGATTTTCGCGCGTCGACTACGGTGATGCGCAGACCTTTGACGAGGTACGCCTGCTCGCGCAGATGCGACACTATTTTTTCGAAATCGAACTCCGTCGTCGTCGTGAAAATGCCCGGGTCGGGCGTGAAAGAAATGACGGTACCGTGGAACGTGGAGGCGCCGACTTTTTTGACCGCCGCTTTCTTTTTGCCGAACGCGTAATCCTGCACGTACGCGCCGCCGTCGCGGTACACTTCCGCGCGCATGAACACCGAAAGTGCATTCACTACTGAGGCGCCCACACCGTGAAGGCCGCCGGACACCTTGTAGCCCTCTCCGCCGAATTTGCCGCCGGCGTGAAGCGTGGTCATGATGGTCTCGAGCGCCGAGACTTTCGTCTGCTTGTGCGTATCCACCGGAACGCCGCGGCCGTTGTCGGTGACGCGCACGATATTGCCGGGTAGAAGCACCACTTCGATATCATCGCAAAAACCGCCCATGGCCTCGTCGCGCGAGTTATCAAAAATTTCCCACACCAAGTGGTGCAGGCCGTCGGGGCCAGTGGTGCCGATGTACATGCCGGGGCGGCGACGCACCGCTTCGAGCCCTTCGAGTACGGTAATATCGGCCGCGCTGTAGCTGCCTTTCGGTTTCTTTTGTTCGGGTTTAGCTTTGGCCATTATTCGAAATGGTGCCGTCGCTCGCTCGGAATCAAAAGCGGGGCTTTTGTTCTCTCACTTCGCTAGACAATCAACAAAAATGAGTCCTTTCGGGACCCCCATATTCTATCAAATTTCAGGCCT
>ORJL011108363.1_pt1 | contig 10722 bp, 6 predicted proteins | sample 1779941 | NCBI WGS metagenome assembly ORJL01 (sample SAMEA104232317, study PRJEB22302) | groundwater metagenome | biome: forest; feature: aquifer; material: groundwater | place: USA | collected 2011-08-07 | depth 5.8 m | reverse complement strand
TCCCGTGTGGAAATTCCAGCTTGCTCCGCCTCGCTCAGCAGTCTTCGGACGGCGTGGAATACGAACGTACCCGATCCACACGCAGGGTCAAGAACCCTCTGGTTTATGGGGTCGCTGATGACCTCAGCGCACATGCGTTCGGCTAGCCAGTCGGGAGTGTAATACTCCCCGAGGAAGTGCCGTTGTTCCGTGTCAATCAAAGACTCGTAAAGCCCTTTCAGTACGTCCGTTTGCACATCTTCCAGACGGAAACGGCTGGCCTGCAAAGCGACACGGCGTACCAGGTCTGGTCCCCTTTCTGACGCCAGTAGCCAGTCGAAGAAATCGGATTCGACTACCCCACCTATCCCGGCCTCGTGGAATCCCCGCCCGGACAGCAAGTCCTGAGGGTTAGAAGCGGCCACGCCAAGGACTTTTGCCGCCATAGTCTTGGCAATGGTCGTCAGGTAAGTATGCTGCAAAAACAGGGCATCCTCGTTCAGGGCCGAGCCATACACATGGCGGATAAGCTGGCCCCACAAGTCACGCTTCAAGCGCACGTCGGGTTTTGAGCCGACCTCGCTCCAGATTGCCGCCAGCTCTCGCCCTGCCAGACTCCAGGCAATGCTACCTCGCCCTAGCTCACGCTGTACGATTTCGGCACTCGGTTCCAGGTCTTCTTTGATTGCGACGACCGAGCTTAGCCAAGCGAGTAATTCACGCGGCTTGTCCGTTTGGACAGCGAAGGAGTCCAGTTTCGCCAGCTTGCCTGCTCGAAGTTCATACGCCAGGAAGGTCGCGCCGTCCGTGGCAACCGCGATGAAGTGGGTGCCAGTTTCCGTTTGTCTCTGCGAGAGATAGCCAGGCAGTTGAGACTCTGCGTCTTGCTGTTCCCGCCTTAGGTCCGTTTTGAACTCAAAAAGTGTCCTGCCTAGTAAAGCATCAATGCGCCCATGCACTTCAGGGACCCGGCGTTCGAAATCGACCTCGGTGCTACTTGCGCCCAGTCCGTTTACAAGAAGTTCGTAAATAAGAGAGCGCACCTTCTCGTGTTTGGGCCGAGACGCTAGTTCGACGACTATATCTTTGAGCCGCTCAGATTCTAGAGGCATGGACACCTTTCACTCCGTTTGATGGGCCGAACCCTTTCCCACGCCGATTCTACATCCGGGTTTCAGGAAAGTCCAACGCTGCCAACTTGTGCACGATGGCAACCCTGTAACCGGCTTTCGCCGGAATGACGGGGTGGGCCCTCCCCACCAGATTGCTTCGCTCGAAGACTCGCTCGCAACGACGATTCCTCACACCCTCTCAGGGCGACACGTGCGGACGGGAGAAGGGCTACGGGACTAATTAGAGTTGGCGAGCGGCGATGTGGCCTTCGTAGACGGCGGTGACGACACTGCCGGGCTTGCCGGCGTCGCCGACGACGTGGACTTCGGGCACGAGGCGGCGGGCGACGTCCTCGAGGTCGTTCCGTGATTCACGCTTCCAGGCCATAACCACGGCATCAGCCTCGAGGAAGCGCTCCTCTCCTGTCGAGGGTCTGCGTACCTGCAGGCCCTCGCCGCGCATTTCTATCACGTCGTAGCCGCCGAGAAGCTCGACGCCGAGCCGCTTGATGCGGAGGGCAAGGGGCCGCTGGACGGTGTCGCAGGCTTCCTCGCCGAGGGACATTCCCTCGCGAGGGTAGACGAGGGCGACGTCGCGACCCTGGCCCTTCAGGTACTCGGCGACCTCACACGCGGTCTGGTTCCAGCCCAGCACGACAACACGCCCATCCCTCAGCTTCGTCTTGCCGGAGAGGACATCGAGGGCTGAGACAGGGCGGGACTTGCCTCGACCAGGGAGAGTGGGGCCGCCGATACGAACGCCGGTGGCGAGAACAATGGCATCGGGCTTGAACCTCGCGATGGCTGCTTCGGTGACCTCTTTGCCCAGATGGACTTGCAGACCCAGCTTCGTGACCTGGCCTACCAGGTAGTCGCGGAACCAGAGCAGGTGACTCTTATCGGGCGGCACCGCGGAGAGGAGCAGTTGCTCGCCGCCAAGCTCGGGCATCTTCTCGAAGATGTGGACCTCGTGGCCACGGAGGGCGGCGACTCGCGCGGCCTCGAGACCTGCGGGGCCGCCACCGACGACCATCACGCGCTTCCTAGTCTTCGCGGCGGTGATATCCCCGAAGTACAGCTCGCGTCCAAGCCCGGCGTTGATGGCACAGACCAGGAGGTTGCCATTGGCGTGGTTCAGGCAGAAGCCGCAAGAAGGGCACTTCGCGATGTCGTCGACGCGGCCCGACCTGGCCTTGTTGGGCCACTCGGGGTCGGCCAGGAGTGCGCGTCCGAGCATGATGAAGTCGAACTTGCCACCCTGGAGCACTTGCTCGGCGAAGGCGGGGTCTTTGATCTCGCTCACGGCGATCACAGGGACCTTCACAAGGGCACGAGCACGCTCGGTCTGGAAGAGAATCCAACCCTGTTCCCTGGACATGGGAACGCTATCGTAAGCGGCTGCGGTCGAGGGGCTGATGCCGCCGGTATCGAGGTCGAAGGCGTCCGCACCGGCACGCTCGAGGAAGGGGAGGAAGTCGAGGCAGTCCTCGACCTTGTAGCCACCCTCGATGGCAGCACGGAAGACGACGAAGAAGTCCTCGCCGCAGAGCTGCTTGATGCCGCGAATGATCTCGGACGCGAACCGGGCGCGATTTTCGACGCTACCGCCGTACTCGTCGGTGCGGTGGTTAGTCGTCGGGGAGAGGAACTGGTGAATCAGATAGCCATGCGCCCCGTGGAGGTTGACCCCATCGTAGCCGCAAGCCCTGGCTCGCCAGGCAGCGGCGACGAACTTCGCGACGGTCGCTTTGACCTCGTCGAGGGTGAGAGCGCGCGGGACGGAGGTCGAGCCATACCGAGGGATGGCCGAGGGGGCCACGGGGGTAAGCCCGCCCGTCTGAGCGGGAATGGTGGCACGGCCCGCGTGGTGGAGCTGGACGCATATCTTGGCGCCTGCGGCATGGACGGCCTCGACGAGGCGGCTGTGGTGGGGTATGAAGTTGTCGTTGTCGATGCGGAGGGGGCACGACCACAAGCCGAGACCAATGGGAGCATCGACGCAGGTGGCCTCGGTGGTGATGAGGCCGACGCCACCCCTCGCGAAACGGACGTGGTAGGCCACGAGGCGCTCGGTAGGGGCGCCCGAGACGTCGTTGTAGGTGGTGCCCATAGGCGCCAGGACGATGCGGTTTTTGAGCTTCACTCGACCGATGAATCCCGGGGCGAACAGCTTCTCGAACTGGGGTTGCGCGCTCATGTCCGCCAACTCCTTCGCGAGATTTTGTGCGAACAGTATACTACCGCCCTGCGGAGTCAGATCGCGGGGGCGCATAGCCGACAGGGACGAGTGAATTCGCAGGCGCCTGATTTGGTTTCTATTCCGAGGTCATTCTGTTATAATGAGGCAGAGTGGGAAACGCCACTTTAAGGGGGTTTTTGGGTCGGCAGCAAGGTCCAACGCCGCCCCGCAAGACTAAAGATGAATCAAAAATGGCTCAGGAACAGCTTCATATACCTTCTCATCCTAGTGGCGGTGGTAGCCATCCTCTTCACAGTGTTTCAGCCTTCCTCGGGGGGCAACAATACCGATATAACCTCGGTTATCACCATGGCCAAAAAGGGAGAGCTCAAGGAGATCCAGGTAGACGGTGACAACGTAACCGCCATTACCAACGATGGAACGAAACTCCACTCCCGAAAAGAGTCATCGGTAAGCTTGCTACAGCTGCTCGGCACGGATAGCGGGGTTAAAGTTGCCGTCAAACAGTCGAGCTCTCTGAGCAACGTCTTCGGCATACTGATCAACTTCTTGCCCCTGATCTTCTTCGGGGGGCTCATTCTCTTCATGATGAGACAGGCCCAGGGCACGAACAACCAGGCCATGAGCTTTGGACGGAGCAGGGCGAGGATGTTCGTCGGGAACAGGCCAAGTGTGACCTTTGCCGACGTCGCGGGTGTCGATGAAGCAAAAGTGGAACTTCAAGAGGTAGTAGAGTTCCTGAAATACCCTGAAAAATTCATGAGCCTAGGAGCACGTGTGCCAAAAGGGGTACTCCTGGTAGGCTCGCCGGGTACTGGAAAGACCCTTCTTGCAAGGGCTGTCGCGGGAGAGGCAGGGACGCCATTCTTCTCCATCAGCGGCAGTGAATTCGTCGAGATGTTCGTCGGCGTGGGCGCGTCCCGCGTGCGGGACCTGTTCGACCAGGCGAAGCGCAACTCGCCGTGCATCGTCTTCGTGGATGAGATCGATGCGGTAGGCCGTCATCGCGGGGCAGGACTTGGCGGAGGCCACGACGAGCGCGAGCAGACCCTCAACCAGATCCTCGTGGAGATGGACGGGTTCGATACCGGCACCAATATTATCGTAATAGCGGCTACAAACCGGCCTGATATTCTCGACCCAGCGCTGCTTCGACCAGGGCGGTTCGACCGGCGCGTCGTGCTGGACCTGCCAGACGTGAACGGGCGGAAAGCCATCCTGCAAGTCCATGCCAAGGGCAAGCCCTTGGAGACGACTGTCGACCTTGAAAACCTGGCCAAGCAAACACCCGGGTTCAGTGGTGCAGACCTGGCCAACCTAATAAACGAGGGAGCAATCCTGGCTGCCCGACGGAACAAGAAGACAATCACCATGGACGAACTCGAGGAGGCCGTCGACAGGGTTATCGCGGGGCCGGAGCGCAAGAGCAGGCTCATCAGCCTCAAAGAGAAAGAGATCACAGCCCACCACGAGGCGGGCCACGCACTTGTCGCAAGGCTGACTTCCAACGCCGACCCCGTCCACAAGATCTCCATCGTGGCCCGTGGCATGTCGCTCGGCCATACGAGACAACTGCCTTCAGAGGACCGGTACCTCTATACAAAAAACCAGATGGAGGCAATGCTGGCAGTATACATGGGCGGCCGTGCAGCGGAAGATATCAGCTTTGGCCAGACGACTACCGGCGCCTCCGATGATTTGGAGAAGGCTACAAAGATCGCGCGCAGGATGATAACCACATTCGGCATGACCGAAAAGTCCACTCATGAGGAAATGGCCATCAGTACTGTCGTGGAACTGGCGCTGGCAGGCAACATTGCGACCATCGAAGTGTATGGGCACGACCTCCTAGTGCGGACCAAAGACAACCGGGTGTTCCGCTCGCGCAAGGAGCACGACTTCAGCCTTGTAGAGTTTCTACGCGAACAGGGAGTCAATACCCAAGCCGATGGTGTCCAGGTTGTTGTCAAGGAATCCGGAAGTCTGGGCGGCTTGGGGCCACGGACATTCGGGCACAAAGAAGAGCTTGTATTCCTCGGAAGAGAGATCACTGAGCAGCGCGACTACAGTGACAAGGTTGCCGAGTACATAGACGAGGAGATAGCGCGGCTCATCGAGAGGGCGGATGCTTCTGCTCATGAAATCCTCAGTAAGAACAAGGCAAAGCTGGTGCAGATAGCCAAGACGCTGATCGTGAAGGAGACCCTCGAGGGCAAGGAGTTAGAGGAGCTCTTCAACTCCGTGCCGCCAGAGGTCAATGGCAGCGGCAGCGAAGTCCCTGCAACGGCGAAACAGGAAGCTCCGGCTGGCTAGGGCGGCACCACTACCTGATACCGATAAGTCCCCCTTCTCCACTTTGGAGAAGGGGGACTTGGTTTTTCAAAAGGACGGGTCTGTACCGTGCTGCTCTAAGGACGCGCGACGGCGGGGTATGCGGATTGCTTCGTTGTCCTTCGGGTGAAGGACTCCTGGCAAAGACAGGACTAGTGGCGAACTCGCTTCGTTCCACCCACGGTGGGGGATTGCGAGCACGGTCGCTCCGTCCTACCCACGGTGCGGATTGAACCCCACCCCTGATGCTTCGTTGCACTCAGCATGACAAAGATACCACACTTGACGTGCGAACGATGCGATTGTACACTGTTGGCTGGACAGACCAGTCGGTCTAGTGAAAGATGCCAACAACAACCAAGACTGATGCACGAGAGCGAATCCTAACCGCGGCGGCGAGGGTGCTCGCGGAGCGCGGGTACCAGAGCGCGAACGTCGATGAGATCATCGCGCTGTCGGGGACCTCGAAAGGGAGCTTCTACTTTCACTTCACCAGCAAAGAGAAGATGGTCATGGGGCTGGTGGACAAACTAAGCGAAAAGCTGGTGGCGAAGGTCGAGCAGACCCTGGAGAAAGAGCCCCGGCCGCTGTACCGGATCGCGAAGGCGATAGACGTTCTCTTCTACACTTTTGCCAAGAAGAGAAGCCTGGCCCGGATGCTGCTCACGAACATCGTCGGGCAGGGGAAGTCGATGGACAAGAAGTTCCTGCCAGTGCGAGACAGGTTTGCGAAGGTGATCCAACAAGAACTGGACAGGGCAGTGGCCGCCGGGGCCATCGAGCCGGTGGACTCGGAACTGGCGTCGCGAGTGTGGCTCGGGGCGCTGCACGAGGTACTCCTTCAATGGCTACTAGCGGACCATCCGCCTTCCATTAACGAGACGGTGCCAGCAACTCGAGCCATGCTCTTGCGCAGCGTAGGCGTCGATCCGGATGCCGTCCGACTCGATTACGAGGGGATATGAGCCCAGACACCATGTTACAGACCTCCCATTCTCTTCGCGAGCGTCTCGAGACCGCACGCCGCCGCGCCGCTCGACTGGGAACCCCGGTAGTCGTCAGCCTGACCCAACCTCTTTCCGAGGCGCCCGTCATGACAGCGGTCTTCGCGGCGGGTACTGCCACATCCCGACGCGTGTGCTGGTCACAGCCATCTCGAGGGCTCTGGGTGGTCGGAGCAGGAGAGGCGGCAACTCTTCAGGGCTCCGGCATCGAAAGGTTCGAGAGTGTAAAGGCAAGTCATCGCCAACTGATGTCATCCGCCATAATAGACGCGCCCGAGGAGTTCGGGACAGGACCCGTATTCTTTGGCGGGTTCTCATTCGATACAGAGGCGCAGAAGAGCGCGGAGTGGGACGGTTTGGGAGAGGGCAGGTTCGTGCTGCCGAGGCTCGTCTTCGCACAGACTCCGGCAGGGGGGTGGCTCACAACAAACGCAGTCGTGGACGGAAATGCGGACGTGGCCTCGCTGGAGCGGGAGGCGATGGAAGAACTCGCCCAATGCCAGGAAACAAGGGGCACCCAGCCCCTCGGGGGCGAAAGAGCACATATCTGGACAGACCCTGACTTGAAACCCAAGTGGGGAAACGCAGTCCGACAAGTCCTCCAAATGATCGACGAACGCAGACTCGAGAAGGTAGTGCTGGCCCGGCGCCTGCGCCTACGGGCGGACGCACCATTCTTCCCACCGGATATCCTGGGGAGGCTCAACGCATCGAACCCGGAGTGCCTCGTCTTCGCGTTCGGGGTCCGGCAACTCTGCTTCCTCGGGGCGACGCCGGAGATACTCGTGCGCCTGAAACAGGGCCAGGTGTCCAGCACATGCCTGGCGGGGTCATCTCCGAGGGGCAAGAACGCGGCAGAGGATGGGCGGCTGGGCGAACAGCTCCTCGGGAGCGGCAAGGAGCAACAGGAGCATGCGCTGGTGGTGAAGGCAGTGCGGGAGGGGCTCGAGGGCCTATGCTCGGGGCTTCAATGGAACCAAACTCCGACGCTGGCGAAACTGCGCAACGTGCAGCACATGTCGACGTCTTTCAGCGGGCGGGCTGACCGGGACAGGCACGTGCTCGACTTCGTGGAACGGTTGCATCCGACACCCGCGGTTGGAGGGGCGCCCAGGGAGACGGCGATGAAGGCCATCCGAGAGGTCGAAGGAATGGACAGGGGATGGTATGCGGCCCCTGTCGGATGGATCGACAGGCACGGGGACGGCGAATTCGGCGTGGCAATACGGTCGGCGCTGGTGAAAGGCGACCGGGCCACTCTCTACGCAGGGGCGGGGATCGTGGCAGGCTCGGATACGGAGCAAGAGTTCGAAGAGACCGAGCTCAAGTTCGGCGCACTGCGGTCGGCACTGGTGGGAAACTCCTGAGATGGAGTTCGAGAACAGGAACTACGCCTTCAGCAGGGCGTTCATCGATGAGCTGGCCCGGTCGGGCCTGCGGCACGCCTGCATCTGCCCCGGCTCGCGCTCGTCACCACTGACCATCTCGCTGGCACAGCAGAAGGCAATCAAGACCTGGGTACACCTCGACGAGAGGTCGGCGGCGTTCTTCGCCCTGGGAATCGCAAAGGCGCTAGGCGAACCTGTCGCGGTGGTGTGCACGTCGGGGACGGCGGCGGCCAACTTCCATCCTGCGGTCGCGGAGGCCCGATATTCACGGGCGCCGCTGCTGGTCATCACATCGGACAGGCCGCCAGAGCTATCGGAATGGGGCGCGGCCCAGATCATCGACCAGATCGGGATGTACGGAGCCCATGTGAAATGGGCGGTGAACATGCCTACGCCCGAGGTGACGCCGGACTTGCTGCGGTACGTCCGCGCCGTCGCTTGCCGGGTCTATGACACATCTAGGGCGACCGTCGCAGGGCCGGTGCATGTGAACATACCCTTCCGCGAACCACTTGTGCCCGTGAAGGTGGAGCAGAACTTTCCCTCCAACATCGCTGCGGAAGCGGGGGTGGCATGGGGCGGACGGGACAACGGCCAGGCGTATGTGAAGGCTTCCAGCGGGGTTGTGGCACCGGGCAGGGCAGCCATCGAGAGAATTGCGGCGGACTTGAGGGCCATCGAACGGGGAATCATCGTTTGCGGGCCGCAAACGGAAGCGACGCCAGGCCAAATCGTGGGAATGGCATCGAGGTTGGGATACCCGGTGCTCGCGGACCCGCTGTCGCAGATGCGGACGGGGAAGCATGACAAGGGGCTGGTCGTGAGCAGCTACGACACGTTCCTCAAAGACCCGAGCATTGCTGGGAACTTCGTCCAGGAGGCTGTTCTCAGGTTCGGCGACATACCGACCTCCAAACCGGTGCTACAACTGCTCGAGAAGGCGAACTCGGCGCGGCAGATCGTCGTGAGGAGCGGGGGGTGGAGCGACCCGAGCCACATGGCCTCGGATGTCATCCACGCAGACCCGGGGCTCGTGTGTGAAGGGCTAGGCAGCGCGTTCGGGCAACCACGAAAGCAGACTGCATGGCTGAAAGAATGGCTCTCGCTCGATGCAAGCGTAAAGGCGGCAGTGAAGAAGCACCTCGACGGGATGGAAGAGTTTTTCGAGGGGAAGGTCTTCAGCGAGCTCGCGGACATGCTTCCGGAGGGCGGCGCAATCTTCGCGGGGAACTCGATGCCCGTACGGGACATGGACGCGTTCCTGCCATCGACGGAGAAGACCATCCGATGCATGTCGAACAGGGGTGTGAACGGCATCGATGGGGTGGTGTCGACGGCCCTGGGAGCGAGCGCAGTGCTGAAGGAACGGCTGGTGCTCGTAATAGGAGACATCTCCTTCTACCACGACATGAACGGCCTCCTGGCAGCAAAGCGATACGGTTTGAACGCAACCATAATCGTTGTGAACAACGACGGCGGCGGTATCTTCTCGTTCTTACCCCAGGCCAACCACCCGGACGTCTTCGAGGAGTATTTCGGCACACCTCACGGAATGGAATTCCGCCCGGCTGCGGAACTGTACGGGCTCTCCTATGCCAAGGTGAAAACCTGGCGGGACTTCCGCGACTGCGTCAGCAAGAGTTTCTCGACACCAGGCACGAGCATCATCGAGGCGCCAAGCGACAGAGCGAGGAACCTGAAGCTGCATCGAGAGCTCACCTCGGCGGTTGTGCCGCATGGCCGCTCGAAGGCGGCACGCAATGCCTAGAATACCAATCGGGGATGTGCAGTTGAACGTGGAGGTGTCGGGAGAAGGCCCGGCCATCGTTGCGTTGCATGGCTTTACGGGCAACCTCTCGACATGGGGCCCGTTCATCAAGGCTGCGCAAAGAGAGTACAAGGTAGTCGCAGTAGATGTGCTCGGGCACGGGGCATCGGATGCTCCCAATGACCCACGGCGTTACTCCATGGATAAAACGGTGGAAGACCTAGTGCGTGTGCTGGACCATTTCGGAATAGAGCACACGTGGTGGCTGGGCTACTCGATGGGGGGACGGATTGCACTGAGCGCTGCTGTGGCACTCACGCAACGGACGGCGGGGTTGATGGTCGAGAGCGGGTCGCCGGGGCTGGCGACCGCAAAGGAGCGAGACGTGAGGGTCAAGGCCGACGAAGCGCTGGCGAAAAGGATCGAGGGAGAGGGCATCGAGGCATTTGTCGACTACTGGGAGTCGCTGCCGATGTGGGCAAGCCAGAAGAGGCTCTCGCAGAAGCAGCGGGAAAGTCTCAGAACACAACGGCTTAAGAACAGTCCCGTAGGACTCGCCAACAGCCTTCGGGGGATGGGGACAGGCGCACAGCCGTCTTTACATAACCGACTAGGTGAGATTCGCGTTCCGGCGCTGTTCGTCGCGGGGAGGGATGACGCCAAGTTCGCGTCGATAGCTTTTGACATGCACCGAGCGGCGCCGGGCAGCCGCCTGAGCATTGTGCGGGAGGCAGGACACGCGGTGCACCTCGAACAGCCGGAGGTCTTCAACCAGACAGTAGTGGAGTTCCTTAGGCTCGTTAAGATGGAGAACGGGTCGGAGGCCAGCCCTCAGGCCAGGAGCCCACTGAGCCTCTGATGTCCCAGCTGTGCTTCTCAAGAAGCGGAGTGTCTGTGTCCACACCAAGACCGGGCCCGCCAGGGGTCGAGAGCATGCCCT
>ORJL011697786.1_pt1 | contig 10724 bp, 9 predicted proteins | sample 1779941 | NCBI WGS metagenome assembly ORJL01 (sample SAMEA104232317, study PRJEB22302) | groundwater metagenome | biome: forest; feature: aquifer; material: groundwater | place: USA | collected 2011-08-07 | depth 5.8 m | reverse complement strand
GCGCGGAGTACCTCGCCCGAGGCGAGCACGACCTCCAGCGCCAGCACGGACTGACGGGTGATCCCACCGCGGAGGCAGCGCAGCCCGCCCGCGTTCGTCGCGAGGTTCCCGCCGATCGTGCAGATCTCGAAGCTCGACGGATCGGGCGGGTAGCTGAGCCCGTGCTCGGCCGCGGCGCGCTTCACCGCGGCGTTCAGCACGCCCGGCTGGACGACCGCGACGCCGTCCACCGGATCGATCTCGAGGATGCGGTCCATCGCCATGAGCGAGAGGACGACGCACCCGTCGAGGGCGTTCGCGGCGCCCGAGAGCCCGGTGCCCGCGCCCCGCGGCACGACCGGCACGCCCGTCGCCGTCGCGGCGCGGAGCACGAGCGCGACGTCGGCGGTGGAGCGGGCGCGGACGAGCGCGAACGGCATCCCGCCTTCGACCGCCACGAGCCGGTCGCTCCGGAACGATCCGAGGACGTCGGGGTCGGTCACCGCCAGCCCGGGCGGCAGCGCGGCGAGGAAGGCGCGGCGGCCGGCTTCGTCGCTCATGCGCCACATTCTGGGCGCATCTTGACGGTCGAACGCGCGTTCCATATGGCCCAGGCGCCCCGAGGTCGTTCGCGGCACCCAGGCTGGCCCCTAGGGAACGTCTCTCGTCAGGTTGAGCCCGGAGCCTTCTGCGACGATGTACACGTCCTCGTACTGCAGCCCGTAGCGATCCCAGGCCCACGGCAGCTCGATCGACCCGGTCATTCCGACGTCAAGGCGATCACTCGACGCCGACGTGAAGTGGACGCTCACGTACCGCTGTTTGTCCATGGTGTGGCCGACGTACCGCGCGTACGCCTCCCGGTAGCTGCCGACGCGAGGACTGAGACCGCTGCTGTCGATCGCGTCCCGCTGCGCGTCGAGCGCGCCGGTCGCGGCGAGGAAGACATCACGCCCGCTGGCACCTGAACGCGTCGCCGGCACCCCGTGCTCCTCGACGGCCACGCGGAGCACGTCGTACATCGCGAGCCCCGAAGCGCCCTGTACGAACGTGCGGCCCATGTCCGTCGCGGCGCGGAGGAGGCCGTCCGGCTCGGCGAGGAAGACCCCTGAATCGATCTTCAGCGAGGTCTCGGCCGCTCCCATCACGTAGCCGGTGGGAAGTGACGGACGGGTCGTCCGCGAGCCCGCGTGGACGTTCATGTGCGCGTTCCGGATCCGGAACGACGAGCCGAGATCGAGGCGACGCCAGACTCGCTGATACTCGTCCCCAACCACCCGCGCCACCTCAAGCTCGCTCATGCCACCCGCGCCCAGACGGCCGCGCAGCGTCTCGAGCGCAACGGCGACCGCGGCGGTGGTGACCTTCGCCGCGAGGACGAAGTACGGAACGTCGAACGCGCTGGAGCGCTCGCGCCATGCGCGCACGACCTCCGAGACCGCGGCGCCATCGTCGATGCCGAGACCGCACGCGAGCGCTTGTCCGACGGTGAGATGCTGCTCCTCGACCCCGAATCGACGGCCGCGCAGCCAGGTGCCCACCTCAGCGAGAGATGTCGTCGGACCCTCTCCGGTGGCCGGCTCGATGACGTCGACGGAGTCCGCTCCGCGTTCGTACAGCGCGATCGCCTGTGATGGCGCGCCCATGGCCGGGATCCCGGTCACGTCCTGCACATTGACGGGCGAGCTCAGCACGATGACGTCGAGCCGCACCTGGTCCAGGAGCGCGTCGAGCGCGGCGAACCGTCCCCCTCGCGGGGTGCGCTCCACCGCATCGCGGAGACGCCGCTCGTCGCGGTCGCCCCGTATCGAGAGCAGTGCCGCCTCGATCGCCGCCGAACGCGTCCGGTCGAAGCGCGCCTCCACGTCCTTCGTCCGAACGCGGCGCCGCATCCAGGCCCGGTCCGCCCAGGGGGCGGCGAGGTCCGCTCGGATCTCCGCGCGTATCAGACGAGCGAGGAAGATCGAGACGAAGGGGTCGATGGCGACCTCGGCGTCCCCTGCCACCTGGCGTAGCGCATCCCCGACGGTGGATGGGACCTCCGGCCGCTCAGACGGATCCCAGCGGAAGTACGGGGCGAAGTACACGGGCGTGATCGTCGGCGGGAGCGCCGCGCCCGGGACGCTGCCGCGCTCGATCTCCTCGAGGAGGATCAGTCCGCGCTCTCCCTCGACGATCAACGGTGGATAGGTGATGTGCCTTGCGTCCAGTGCGGTGTTCGGGACGAGAAAGCGCTCGCAGGGCACGAAGCCGAGGAGGCGCTCGACGGCACCGGGGTCTGCGACCAGCCTCACGGTCGAGCCTCCATGAATGCATTGGCGCCGATCTGCAGGAGCGCGGCGGCATCGATCACCAGCGTGTCGATTCCGCGCGCGATGAGCTGGCGCGCCGCCTGCGGGCTCGGCGCCGCGACGCCGGCCGGCTTCCCGGCCGCATGCGCCGCGGCGATGATGCGATCCATGGCCGCCTGCACCGTCGGATCGCCCGTGTTGCCCGGCCTGCCCAGAGCGACCGAGAGATCGAGGAGGCCGATGTCGATGGCATCGACGAGATCGAGGGCGGCGACCACCTCGATCTCGTCGAGAAGCTCCTTCGTTTCGACGATGACGTGGACGATCGTGTCGTCGTTGATCCGCGGCATGAGGGCCGACCAGCCCTCCCCGAGCCCGTAGGCCGTCGCCCGGCTGTGCCCGAGGCCGCGGGTGCCCTCCGGCGGATACTTCGCCGCCGCCGCGAGACGGCGCACCTCGTCGACGCTGCGCAGGGACGGCAGAAGAACGCCATGGGCGCCCATGGCGAGGACGCTCTGGATGCGGCTCGGCGTCGCTTCCGCGAGCCGGACGAGGGTGCTGAGATCGTATCGCTCGCTCGCGACGATCATGCCCCTCATCGTCTCCGGATCCGCCCCGATCTGCTCTTCGTCGAGGATCGCGAGGCCGAACCCAAGGAGTCCGGCGATCTCGACGGTGATGTGATGGGGGATCGTCACGAAGAGGCAGTACGACGGCTCGTGCCGCTCGTACCGCGACCGGAGCTCGGCACGCCTCATCGGCCGTCGCCTGACTTCGACGGGATGACCGCGATGGCCGCCATTTCGACGTCGATCTCCGGACGCACGATCCCGGCAATGAACGTCATCCGGGGCGGGTACGGCGGCGTGAAGAACGTCTTGTAGATCTCGTTGAACTCGGCGAAGTTCTCCATGCGACGGAGGATCACCTCGAACCTGACGCAATTCTCGAGCGAGGTTCCCGCCTCCTTGAGGACGGCCTCGATGTTCCTCATGGTCTGAACGACCTGATCCTTGAACGTGGTCTGCTCGAACTTGTGGCCGCCCGGACTGAGCGGTCCGTGGCCTGACGTGAACACGAGATTGCCCACGACCGCGCCCTGCGAGGTCGGAAACGAGGAGCGTCCTGCCGCGCCAGTGCTGATGAACCGGAAGTCCTTTGCCATCTTCTTCTCCTTCATGAAATGGGATCAGCCGAAGTACAGGCGAGCGAGGTCACGCGAGGCGTTGATCTCAGCGGGCGGGCCGTCGTGCACGATCCGGCCGCTGCGCATGACATACACGCGCGTCGCGATGGCCAGAGCGGCCCTGGCGTTCTGCTCGATGAGCAGCACGGCCGTGCCACGCTCGCGGAGCTTCGCGACGGCTTCGAACAGCGTCTGGACGAGCAAGGGCGCGAGACCGAGCGAGGGCTCATCCAGGACGAGCAACCGCGGACGCATCACCAGCGCCCGGCCGATGGCAACCATCTGCTGCTCCCCACCCGACAGCGAGCCCGCACGCACCTTCGCGCGCTCGCGCACGCGGGGGAAGAGCTCGTAGACCATCTCCAGGTCCGCCTCCGAAGCACCCTGCCAGGTCCGCGCGATCGCGCCGAGCCGCAGGTTGTCCTCGGCCGTGAGGTCCCCGATGAGCAGGCGTCCCTCGGGGACGAGCACCATGCCGCGACGCATCAGCTCGTGCGTGGGCAGCCCGAGGATGCGCATCCCGGCGAACGTCAGCGATCCGCGGCCACCACGAATCCGGCCCATCAGGCCACGCGCGAGCGTCGTCTTTCCGGCGCCGTTCGGGCCCAGGAGCACGACAACCTCATCTGCGTCGACGTGGAGCGACAGATCGGAGATGACCGGGACGCCGCCGTAGCCGAAGCTTACCTTCTCGAGGCGAAGGAGCTCGGTCACGCGTTCACCAACCGGCCCAGATATGCGTCCGCCACCGCATCGTCCTTCTGCACGCGCTCCGGTGTGTCGGTCGCGATCACGCTGCCGGCGTCGAGGACGACGACCTCATCCGAGAGCGTCATGACGAGGTCCATACGATGGTCGATGAGAAGGATGCTCAGGCCCCGATCCGCCGCGCAGGCGCGAAGGATGTTGGCGAGCCATTCAATCTCCACCTCGTTCAACCCCGCGGCGGGTTCGTCGAGGAGGAGCAGCATCGGCCGCGCCGCGAGCGCCCGCGCGACCTCCACGATGCGCCGGGGACCATGCGGGAGCGTCCGCACCGGCTGATCTGCGGCGCGGGCCAAGCCGACAAAGGAAAGGATATCGCGGGCTTCCTCGCGAGCACGCCGCTCGGTCGATCGAACACCCGGCGTGGCGAGCGCTTCGGCGATCAGCGACTCCCGCAGGTGCTGGTGCATTCCGATGAGCACGTTCTCGAGCACCGTCTGACCGCTCGCGAGGCGAGGGACCTGGAACGTACGTGCCACCCCGAGCGCCGCGATCTCTCGGCTTCGCAGACCATGAGTGCGACGACCAAAGATCTCGACGGTCCCGGCGTCGATCGGCTCGTTGCCCGTGATCAAGTTGACGAGCGTGGACTTCCCCGCCCCGTTCGGGCCGATGAGAGAGAGAACCTTCCCGGGCTCGCGGATCGACAGCGAGACCGACTTCAGTACCTCGAGCCCGCCGAAGCTCTTCGACACGCCGGTCACCACGAGCGGTGCCGTCTCGCCGGCGGCGCGCGCCTCGAACAAGCCGGCGGGGAGAACCTGCCGCTCGGGCACCCCAAGCTCGAGCGAGAGCGTTCCTCGCTCACCACGAATCCTCGCAACGGCGCGCCCGAGCACGCCGGACACGCCGAACGGCGCGAGGATGACGACCACCACGAGGGCGGCGCCGAAGAGGAGCGCTTCGAGGCTCGGTGCTTCGGCGAGGACGGAGTGCAGCGCGAAGAACACGGCCACCCCGAGGAACGGACCGGCGGCGGCCCCCTGTCCGCCGATGACGAGAGTGGCAACGAGAAGGACGGAGGCACCGAGATCGAACGGGCTCGGGTCGATGAAGAGGAGGTGCTGGAAGAAGAAGTAGCCTCCGAGTCCGGCGAGGCCCCCGGCGATCACGAAGGCCACGACGCGGTAGCGCCCGGCGTCGATGCCGAAGGACTCGGACATGACCTCGTCGGACTTCACCGCGGCGAGCGCCCTACCTGTCCGATACGCCACGAGATTCCGGAGAGCAAGGAAGACGGCAAGATCGACCACGCCGATGAGGATGAGGAGCGGCAGCCCCAGGAACTGAACTCCCCCGATCGAGAGCGGCTCACGCCCGATGATCCCGTTCCCGCCTCCGGTCACGTCATCCCATTGCGTCACGACCTCGCTGAAGACGACCTGGAAGGCGAGCGTCGCCATCGCCAGGAAGTGGCCGCGGAGGCGCGTGAGCGGTACGCCGACCGCGAACGCGAGGACCGCGCCCGCGCCGATCGCGATCGGCAGCGCGAGAAGCGGGTGGACGCCGAGCCTTGTCTCGGCGATCGCGGTCGCGTATGCGCCCGTGCCATACAGCGCGGCCTGCCCCAGCGAGAACTGCCCGGCGTGGCCCATGAGGAGGTTGAGCCCGGCGACGACGAGGTACCAGAGGCCGATGTTGATGGCGACGGTAAGGAGGTATCCGTTCGCCGCGGCGGCGGAGAGGAGCAGCGCCGCGCCGAGCGCGAGGAGCAGCGGGGCGAGCCACCGCCGTGATCGCATCACGCGCGCGGCCCGAGCAGGAGCTTGGCGTTGCCGAAGAGGCCCGCCGGCCGAACAAGCAGGAACACGATGACGAGCGCGAAGGCGATCGCGTCGGCGAACTGGGTCGTGAGGGTGAAGCCGACCACCGAGACGAGGAGTCCGAGCACCACGCCCCCGATGAGCGCGCCGCCGCTGCTGCCGAGCCCGCCCACGAGCGCGGCGCTGAAGCCGAACACGGCGAACCGGCCCGAGCTGCTGATCGCCGCGGAGCTTAGCGGCGTGAACAGGATGCCGGCGAGGGCGGTGAGCGCGAACGAGAAGCTCCAGGCGAGCGCTTGGATCAGGCGATCGTTCACCCCGGACAGGATGGCCGCCTCCCGGTCGATCCCCGCCGCCAGGAGCGCCTTGCCGAGCATCGTACGGCGCTCGAACAGGTAGATCGTGACGAGGGCCACCGAGGCCAGGACAGCGAGGACGAGTCGCTGGGTCTCGACGAAGACGGTGCCCAGATGGACACCGCCGGCGATGAGCGGTGGCGACTCGAGCGCGTAGTACCCCCAGACATTCGGGGTCCCGTTCTGGATCACGATGCCCAGGCCGAGAGTGATGATGATCAAGGTCACGGGATCGGCGCCCTGGGTTTCCGGGCGCCTGAGCAGGCCGAAGTACACGGCGAGGCCGAGGACGACCGCCAGGACGAGCGCGCCGGGCAGCGCGAGCCACACCGGCACCAGGCCGGCCAGCGAAATGTAGATGAGGGCGCCGACGATCGTGATCTGGCCGATCGCGAAGTTGAAGACGCCGGAGCTCTTGTAGGCGATCGTGAAGGCGTACCCGACGAGCGCGTACGCAATCCCGACCGGTACCCCGGTGATGAGGATCAGAAGGAGAGCTTGCACGATCCCCTACAGAGCTCCGGTGTCAACTCCCTACTTGGACCGCACGAACTTACCGTTCTCGAACTTGTAGACCGCCATGAAGTCGCCCGTAGGAGCCGTGTGCTTCGTCGCGCTGAAGCTCTCGTAGGAGCCGGCCGCGCCGGCGAACCCACCGTACCTGTCGATCGTCTCGAGCGCCTTGGCGAGGGCCGATGCACCCTCCCCGTTGGACTTCTTGAGCGCGACCGCGAGGAGACGGATCGCGTCGTACGTCTGCGCTGCGTCCTCGTTCGGGGGCGGCTCGAAGCCCAGGACGCCCTTCAGGCGGTCATAGAACGCGGCAACCTCGGGGCGTGCCGTATCGAGGGCGCCGGTACCGTAGACGGCCGGCAGTTGCGCGTACCACTGCGCACCCAGCTTCACCGCTTCGGTGGTGAACACGCCGTTGTGCGCGTAAATGGGCAGCTTGACACCGGTGTTGACCATCGTGCGAGCGACGAGCGCCGCGTCGGATCCCTGGATTGGGAAGAACACGACGCTGTCGGCACCGGAATTCTGCACGTTCAGGATCTGCGGCGTCACATCCGCCGCGCTCTGCTTGTACACCTGCTCGGTGACGACCTGGACCGCCGTTCCCTGGAAGCCCTTGATGATCTCCTTCCCCAGCGTCTGGCCATAGGAGGAGTCGTCCCGGAGAATGGCGACCTTCTTGGCGCCCTGCCGTATCGCGAGCTGTGCGATCTGGGGGCCGATGATCTCATTCCCGCCGCTCGCGCGGAAGGCGAACGGCTTGCCGTCGACGAGGCCGGTCGCCGTGGCAACGGCACCGATGATGACCACGCTGCTCCGCTCGCCGACAGGCTGCACCGCCTCCTGCTCGGCCGACGTCGCCATGCCGGTGATGGCAACGACGCCGTCCTGGATGAGGCGCTGCGCGGCCGTGACGGCAGTATTCGTGTTGAAGGCATCATCCTGGACGACGAGCTGGAGCGGCCGGCCGTTGATGGCCCCGTCCTTGTTCACGTCGTCGATCGCCGCCTGGGCGGCCGCCTGCAGGATCTTGCCGCGGTCGGGCTGCGGACCGGAGAGCGGCGAGAGCAGGCCGATCTTGATCGGCGTGACGTTCTTCGTAGCGACCGCCGCAGGCGCCACCGTGGCGACCGCCGCAGGTGCCGCCGAAGGCGCGCTCACCGCGCCACCGCTTGGCGCCGCGCACGCCGAAGAGACCAACGCGGCCACCACGGCCAGGGGAACCAGGACACGTGCAATGTTACGCACTCGCATGGAAATCCTCCCTCACTGTTTCGGATAGGCGTCGCAGGGTGTCGATGCTGGCCTGCCGGTGCTCGCGAGCTGCCTGTACCGCGATGTCGGGCTGCCGCTTGCGAAGCGCGTCGAGGAGAGCGGCGTGCTCGTGCTGCGCCTGCTTCGCCCTCGATCGGTCCATCGCGAACATGGCCTGCGCGCGCTCCGACAGATTCAGTAGGCGTTCGAGCTCTTCCATGAGCGGGGGACTCTCCGCCGCGGAATGGATCTTCCAGTGGAGATCGCGGTTGATCCGAGCGAACTCTGCCCAGTCCTCGGCCTTCACGACGCCATCCAGCGAACGCATGAGCCGGCGGGCTTCCGCAAGCACGGTGTCGCTGATGCGGGTGGCCGCGCGTCGCACCGCGAGCTCCTCGATCGCCTGACGCACTTCGAGGATCTGCACAAGCCGCTCGAACGGCAGCTCCGTCACGAATGCGCCGGAGTGAGGCTTGATGCTGACGAGGCCTTCCGCGGCGAGGCGCTGCAGCGCGGACCGCACCGGGATCGGACTGCTGCCCATGGCGTCCGCGAGCTTCTTCGCGATCAGGTGGGTGCCCGGCGTCAGCGCGCCGGACGCGATGGATCGGCGAAGGAGCAAGTACGCGGAGTTCTCCTTGGTGGAGGAGAGCGATCCGTCCCGGGGGAGGATGCCACGCGCCTCGCGGAACGCCTCATCGAGGACGGCGGGAAGGTCGGCGCTGGCGATCCGCATGCGGCAAATCATATACAGTTTGTCAATACTCTATACAACCAGGGGAGGAGGTCTGCGGTGCGAATCGCCAGCTTTCGCGATGGGACCGGGGCATCCTGGGGTGTCGTCATGGACGAACGCGTCTCCGACGCGCGAGGCCTCGCCGGCTCACCCGCCGACGTGCGCGCGCTTCTCGAGGACGCCGATCCACAGCAGTGGCTCGCGGCGCTCGCCGCGGCGGGCGCCCCGGGCTGGCGCGCCCTCGATTCGGTCGTGCCCCTCCCGCCGGTGCGGCCGAGTCAGGACGTCATCGCACTCGGTCTCAACTACATCCAGCACGTGGACGAGACAACCGCAACGACGCGCCAGTTCACCCCGCCGAAGCATCCGATCCTGTTTGGGAAGGCTGCGACGAGCGTCACGGGACCGTACGACGACATCCGGGTCGACCGCTCCCTGACGACCCAGGTGGACTGGGAGGTCGAGCTCGCGCTCGTCATCGGACGCCCCGGTCGCGACATACCGACGAGTCGCGCTCTCGACCACGTCTTCGGGTACACGGTCGGGAACGACGTCTCCGCCCGCGATCTCCAGTTCCTCGACGGTGCTCAGTGGTACCGTGGGAAGAGCCTGGACACCTTCTGCCCGCTCGGACCGTGGATCGTGACCCGCGACGAGATCGGCGACGGCCGCGGGCTGCACATCGAGCTCAGGGTCAATGGGATGGTGAAGCAGTCCGGATCGACGGACGAGCTGATCTTCGACATCCCGGCCATCATCGCGAGCGCCTCCGCGGGCCGCACGCTCCTGCCGGGCGACGTCATCCTCACCGGCACCCCGGGGGGCGTGGGCTTCAGCCGAACGCCGCCAGAGTTCCTGGCGGACGGTGACGAGGTGGAGGCGGAGATCGAGCGGATCGGGGTTGTCCGGAACAGCGTCCGCTTCGTCTTGCCGGCGAGTTCGCGCTGACGGGGGCGACGCCCCTGGATTACAGCAGGGGGTTGGCGTCCGAACCCACGGAAACCCTGCGGCCTCAGCGGTCTTCGGGTTCTCTTGGAGCTCCGCCATAAGGGCGATCGGGTGTCGTGAGGGCGCGACGGGCGGCTTCGTCGCGCATGCGCCACATTCTGGGCGCATCTTGACGGTCAAACGCGCGTTCCATATGGTCAAGGCACCCAAATGAGAACAGCTGTTCGGTTCCCAGCCCGGACCAGCCTCGAGCAGATCCTCGACGGCTTCGCGCGCGACGAGGCGTTCATGGCTCAGGTGACGCGCTGGGAACACGAGCCGGCCCGCCCGGCGCGCTACGCGCCGTTTCCGGAGTGGCTCGATCCCCGCATCGCGGGCGCGCTCCGCGCGCGCGGCATCGCGGCACTCTACTCGCACCAGGCGGCGGCGCTCGAGGCCACCCGCGCGGGCCGCCACGCCGTCGTCGTCACGCCGACCGCGTCCGGCAAGACGCTCTGCTACGACCTCCCGGTCCTCGACGCGGTCGCGAAGGACCCCTCGGCGCGCGCGCTCTACCTCTTCCCCACCAAGGCGCTCGCGCAGGATCAGCTCGCGGAGCTCGAGCGGCTCTCCGGCGAGATGGCGATCGAGCTGAAGACGCACACCTACGACGGGGACACCCCGCCCGCGGTCCGCGCGGCGATCCGCTCGGCCGGGCACGTCGTCATCACGAACCCGGACATGCTCCACACCGGGATCCTTCCCCATCACACCAAGTGGGTGAAGCTCTTCGAGAACCTGCAGTACGTGGTGCTCGACGAGCTGCACACCTACCGCGGCGTGTTCGGCAGCCACGTGGCGAACGTGCTCCGCCGCCTTCGCCGCATCTGCGCGTTCTACGGCTCGCATCCAGTGTTCATCTGCACATCGGCGACGATCGCGAACCCCGAGGAG
>ORJL011278170.1_pt1 | contig 10725 bp, 10 predicted proteins | sample 1779941 | NCBI WGS metagenome assembly ORJL01 (sample SAMEA104232317, study PRJEB22302) | groundwater metagenome | biome: forest; feature: aquifer; material: groundwater | place: USA | collected 2011-08-07 | depth 5.8 m | reverse complement strand
GACCAGGCCGCAGTGATTTTCGACAAAATGTCGCTGACGCCCGAATATCCGGAATTCCTCACCCTGCCCTTGTACGAAGCGATGGAATGAAACTCCGAACTCCGCCGCCGACCCGAGAGTCGGCGATGGCGGAAAGGCGATGGCGAACCGAAACGGCGCCCGGGAACGACCCGGACGCCGTTTTTGCTTTGGAGATCCATCCGGTGGCGCGTAGCGGTATCTTGCTGTCGGCGAAAGCGCCGCATGCGCCGACATCCCCGGCAGACAGAGTCCGGGACTACGCCTGATCGATTAGCGGATCCTGATAGAAGCCGGCTTGATCCCCTAATCACAACAATCTCTTTTACGCCGAAACAGGCCCCTGAGATAATTCATCGGATAACCACAACATCGAATCGGACAAACCGAGGAGACCGCAGCACCAAACGATTACGAAGTGCCGAAAAATTTGCCGCTTGGCGAATCCGGCGCCTTGGCTGTTGCTTCCGCTGCTCATCTATAAGACAAAACAGCTGCAGATCGATCCAATATCAAGACGCATCTATTTGACTGGAATTAGCGAAATGGCAGACAACGCATCCGGCGGAATACCCCCCGAGACCGGAAAAGGTCTCTTCGGTTGGCTCAAGCGCCCACCTCAATGCTCGATGGCGCGGATGATCGTCATCGGCGTGATCGGTGGCATCCTTATCTGGGGCGGCCTGAATACCGGCGTGGAATGGACCAACCGTACCGAATTCTGCCTCTCCTGCCATACCATGAGGACACCTTACGAGGAACTCAAGAAGACGGTGCATTACAGCAACCGTACCGGCACCAGCGTTGGCTGCGCGGACTGCCACGTCGCCAGCAGCAAGGAGCCTTTCGATTACGCGCGCAAGCTGACGCAAAAGGTTTTCGCCTCGAAGGACGTGATCGGTCAGATCCTTGGCACCATCGACACGCCGGAAAAGTTCGAGGCCTACCGGCTGACGATGGCCAAGCGCGTTTGGGCGCACATGAAGGAGACCGATTCCAAGGAGTGCCGCAACTGCCACAAGTTCGACAAGATGGACACGGCCAAGCAGAAGGATCGCTCGGCGGTAAAGCACGAAGGCGCAGTCCAGGACGGCAAGACCTGCATCGACTGCCACAAGGGGATCGCGCACAAGCCGGTGCACCATCTGCTGGAAGGTGGCCAGGCCCAGGCCGCCGCCCCGGCAAGCACTTCGCCGCCGCAAGCTCAGGCCGAAGCACCTGCAGTACCGAAGGCGGAGGTAGCGAGTACCCCGGCAGTCGCACCCATGGCAGCGCCGGCGGCCGCTGCAGCGGTGGCCGCGGCACCGGCCCAACCAGCCAAGGCCACACCAAAGGCAGAAGCGGCAGCAGCGCCTGCAGGCGGCACTGTCAGTGCAATGGACTGGAGCAAGGTACCGACGCGCCAGATCAAGGTCTTCTATCCGGGTCAGGCCGCGCTGGAATGGGTCATGAACAAGGCCGATCACTCGTCGGCCACGGACATAATCGAGAAGAAACGTGCCTGCGCCAAATGCCACGAGGGCGATGCCAACGAAGTCGGCGCCGCGATCGTCGCCGGCAAGCCGGTTGGGGTGTCGAAGACGGTGATGGAACCCAATCCGCCTGCAGGCAAGGCCGGCTTCATTCCGGTGACCTTCCAGGCCACCCATGATGGCAGCAAGATCTACTTCCGCTTCGAATGGGTACCGCCGAAGAACGGCGACAAAAAGCTCGACCCGAAAAACGAAGTCAAGCTCACCATGATGTTCGACGGCGGCGGCACGGTCGAGGGCGCCGAGATCAACGGCTGCTGGAACACCTGTCACACCGACCTGCGCAGCATGAAGGATGCCAAGGACGACAAGAAGACAAAGTACATCAACGGCGCCGACCTTGGCAGCGGCAAGTTCATGGACCTGATCCAGTACCGCAGCGGCAAGGGCGAGAAGCCGGCCGACGGCTGGGTCGACAGCACGCGGCACATGGACGGCGGCAAGAGTCAGCTCAAGGCCGAAGGCAAGAAGGAAGGCAACAAGTGGGTCGTAATCTTCGAGCGCGCAATGGCCGGCGGTGGCAAGGGCGACCATGCCATTACAGTTGATAAGGTGTATAACTTCGGCTTCGCGATTCACGAGGATTTCACCAACGCCCGCTTCCACTACGTGTCCTTGGGCTATCAGTTCGGTCTCGACAAACCCAATCCGTCGGTCAAGAGTTACATCGATGTACAAAAGCAGTAAGGTTTTTCCCGCACGCAGTTTTCTGTCATAAACCAAGGAGGAGAAAAGAATGACGATAAAGTGGAAAGGATGGGCGTTGGCCACTGGCGCCCTGGCGATGTCCGCGATGGTCCAGGCCGCGCCGCCATCGGCGGCGATGCTGTCCAACGCCTGCGCCGGTTGCCATGGCACCAACGGCGGCAGCGCGGGACCAAGCATGCCAAGCCTGGCAAGTCAGTCGAAAGAGGCCATCGAAGTAGCCATGAAGAAATTCAAGAGCGGCGAACGCCCCTCCACCATCATGGGACGCCTTGCCAAGGGCTACAGCGAAGCCGAAGTGACGGCGATGGCCGATTTCTTCTCCAAGCAGAAGCTCCACGCCACGAACCAGGCCGTCGACGCGGCCAAGGTCAAGAAGGGCGCCAGCCTGCAGGAATCCAACTGCGGCCGCTGCCACATCGAGGACGGCAAGGAAGGCAAGGACGATACGCCGGCGATGGCCAGCCAGTGGCTGCCCTACATGCAGATGCAGATGGCCGACTATCTGTCGGGCAAGCGCAAGATGCCGGAAAAAATGAAGGAGAAGGTCGACCCGATGTCCAAGGAAGACCTGGACGCCCTCCTGCACTTCTACGCCAGCGTTAAATAACAAGGGGAGATGACATGACACTGGATCGCAGAAGTTTTCTGAAACTGGTCGGCGCCGGCGCCGGCGCGGCGGGCCTGCCGATGATCGGCCGTGCCGCCGAGCTGATGCCCAAGGGCGCCAAGCGCGTGGTGGTGATCGGCGGCGGCTACGGCGGCACCATCGCCGCCAAATACATCCGCATGATGGACAAGAGCATCGAAGTGGTGATGATCGAGCGCAACGATCACTTCGTTTCCTGCCCCTTCAGCAACCTCTACATTGGCGGCATCCTCAAAGATCTCACCCCACTGACCATCAAGTACGACAAGCTGGCGTCGAATCACGGCGTCAAGGTGGTGCAGGCCGAAGTCACGGCGATTGATCCGGCAGCCAAGGTCGTCACTACCTCGAAGGGCACCGTCAGCTATGACCGCCTGGTCGTGTCTCCCGGCATCGACTTCCGCCTGGAGGAAATGAAGGGCTACGACGCCGCCGCCATGGAAAAAATGCCCCACGCCTGGAAGGCCGGTCCCCAGACCGTCCTGTTGCGCAAGCAGCTGGAGGCGATGAAGGACGGCGGCAACATGGTGATGACCGTACCGCTTGCGCCCTACCGTTGCCCGCCCGGACCCTACGAGCGCGCCAGCATGGTTGCCCACTACCTGAAGAAGAACAAGCCGAAGTCGAAACTCATCGTGCTTGACGCCAATCCGGATATCACCTCCAAGGGCGGCCTGTTCAAGAAGGGCTGGAAGGACAACTATGAGGGCATCATCGACTACCGTCCGGCGAAGAAGGTCACCGAGGTCGATGCCAAGGCCATGGCAGTGATGGTCGAAGGCCTGGAAGAAGTCAAGGGCGACGTCATCAACGTGATTCCGCCGCAGCGCGCCGGCCAGATCGCCGTTGCCGCCGGTTTGGTGGGCGACGACAAGAACTGGTGCCCGGTCAATGCCACGACCTTCGAATCGACCAAGCAGGCCGGCATCCATGTCATCGGCGATGCCTGTGTCGCCGGCGCCATGCCGAAGTCGGGCTACTCGGCCAACTCGGAAGCCAAGATCTGCGCCACCAACATCGTGGCGCTGATCAACGGCAAGGAAACCACGGATCTGTCGGGCATCAATACCTGCTACAGCTTCATCACCGACAAGGACGCCATCAGCGTTGCCGGGGTCTACACGGTGAAGGAAGGCAAGATCGTCGGCGTCCCGAATTCCGGCGGCGTTTCGCCGGCCGACTACTCCGCGGCGAAGCTGGAGGCGATCTATGCCGAGAGCTGGCTGAGGAACATCCTCACCGAGATGTCGACCTGAGCAATGGCCCCATCTTAAAAACAAACCCCGCCACCCGGCGGGGTTTGTTTTTGGGGCGTACAGAAGCAGCGAAATGCAGAGCTATTTGTGCCCCGTACTGCCGAAACCGCCGGCACCGCGTTCACTCGCGGGAAACTCGTCCACCACATTGAAGGCCACCTGTACCACCGGCACCACGACCAGTTGTGCCAGGCGATCGAGTGGGTTCAGCGTGAAGCTGTCGTGGCCCCGGTTCCAGGTGGAAACGAAGACCTCGCCTTGGTAATCCGAATCGATCAGGCCGACCAGGTTGCCCAACACGATGCCGTGCTTGTGGCCCAGGCCCGAGCGAGGCAGGATCATTGCCGCCATACCCGGATCCGACAAATGAATCGCGATACCCGTCGGAATCAGTATGGTCTCGCCCGGATGGATCTTCACGGCCACGTCGATGCAAGCGCGCAGATCGATCCCGGCCGACCCCGGTGTCGCGTATTGCGGCGCATATTGCTGATCCTTCAGGCGGGGATCGAGAATCTTCAGGTCGACGCTAGACACGCGGCTTCTCCATCAGGCGCCCGATATGCGCGACGATGCCGCGCGCAACCGTGATTTTGTCGGCCGATGGCAGTGCATGTGCCCCGCCGGCATCGAACAAGGTCACGACATTGGTATCGCCGCCGAGTCCGTCCTGCACCAGGTTGCCGACCACCAAGGGGAGTTTTTTCGCCACGCGCTTGCCTTCGGCGTAGGTCGCAAGATCGCGACTCTCCGCCGCGAAACCGACGCAAAAAGGAGCATCCGACCGCGCCGCCACGTCCGCCAGGATGTCCGGATTGGCCTCGAGCTCGATCGCGAGGCGGTCCGTTCCCTTCTTGATCTTGTGCTCGGCTGTATGCCGCGGGCGGTAGTCGGCCACCGCCGCGACGGCGATGAACACGTCCTGTCCAGGCAGCGCCAGCATGACCGCCTCGCGCATCTGCAAGGCGCTCTGCACATCGATGCGCCGCACACCGCGCGGAGTGGCGAGCGCCACCGGTCCGGCGACCAGGGTCACGTCGGCGCCCGCCTCGGCGCAGGCACGAGCCAGGGAGAAACCCATCTTCCCCGAACTCGAATTGGTCAAGCCACGCACCGGATCGATGGCTTCGAAGGTCGGGCCGGCGGTCAGCAGCACACGCCTGCCGACCATGGATTTGCCTTGCAGCGAAGCATGCAGGTCGTCGAACAGTTCTGCCGCCTCCAGCATGCGTCCATCGCCCACTTCGCCGCAGGCCTGTTCGCCATTGGCGGGGCCGAGAACGCCGACGCCATCGGCCCGCAACTGACTGACGTTGCGCTGCGTGGCGGGACTTTCCCACATCTGGCGGTTCATCGCCGGCGCCACCAGCAAGGAGCAATCCCGCGCCAGGCACAGCGTAGACAGCAGGTCATCGGCGTGGCCATGGGCCAGCTTGGCGAGGAAGTCGGCGGTTGCCGGCGCGATCAGCATCGCCGCCGCGCCGCGCGTGAGATCAATGTGCGCCATGCCATTGGCCATGCGCTCGTCCCACAGTTCCTGCCATACGCGGCGGCCGCTGAGCGCCTGGAAGGTCGTGGCGCCGACGAACTGCGCACCTGCCGCGGTGAGCACCACATCCACGTCGGCACCGGCCTTGGCCAGCAAGCGCACCAACTCCGCCGCCTTGTAGGCGGCGACACCACCGGTCACACCCAGCACCACGCGCTTGCCCTGAAATTCATTCATGACATTAAAATCCCGCCGACAGGCATTCAAGCGGGGAATTGTAAACCATGGCCATACGCGATTGGCCCGTGACGGAGCGCCCGCGGGAACGATTGATCCAGCAAGGCGCCGCCGCACTTTCGGATGCCGAGCTGCTGGCGATCTTTTTACGTGTGGGCGTCCGCGGCAAAAGCGCGGTCGACCTCGCCCGCGAGCTGCTGGCAAGCTTCGATGGCGACCTCGCCGCCCTCGGCGCCGCGAGCACGAAGGAACTGGCGCGGCTTCCCGGCATTGGCCCGGCCAAGGCCGCCCAGCTCGCCGCCAGCCTGGAACTGGCGCGCCGCGCACTCGCCAGCCCGCTCCGGATCAGGGACGCCCTGGGCTCGCCACAGGCTGTCCGCGACTGGCTGCGGCTCACGCTGGGAAAACTGCAGCATGAAGTCTTCATCGCGCTCTGGCTGGACGCCCAGAACCGGCTGATCGCCAGCGAAGAACTGTTCCGCGGCACCCTCACCCAAACCAGCGTCTATCCGCGCGAAGTGGTCAAGCGGGCACTGGAACACAACGCCGGCGCCGTGATCCTCGCCCATAACCATCCCTCGGGCCTTGCAGAACCCTCACGCGCCGACGAAGTACTCACTTCCTCCCTGAAGCAGGCCCTGGCAATGATTGACGTAAAACTGCTGGACCACTTCATCGTAACGGCGGGGGCCAATCCGCTTTCCTTCGCCGAACGCGGATTGATTTAAAAAGGATTGAATTTTTAGGCAATTGTTTGGTAAACTTGCGGGCTTCGCAAAATCAGCATTCAGGAGCATCACATGTCTCGCGTATGTCAAGTGACGGGCAAGGCCCCGATGGTTGGGAACAACGTATCCCACGCCAACAACAAGACCAAGCGCCGCTTTCTGCCTAACCTGCACAGCCGCCGCTTCTGGATCGAAACCGAAAACCGCTGGGTCAGCCTGCGCGTGTCCAACGCCGGTCTGCGCACCATCGACAAGAAGGGCATCGACGTTGTCCTCGCCGAGCTGCGTGAGCGCGGCGAGCGCGTCTAATCAGGAGAACACATCATGGCCAAAGGCGGACGCGAAAAGATCAAGCTGGAATCCACCGCGGGTACGGGACACTTCTACACGACCACGAAGAACAAGAAGACCACCCCGGAGAAGCTGGAATTCTTAAAATATGACCCGAAGGCGAGGAAGCATGTCGCCTACAAGGAAGTCAAGCTGAAGTAAATCCTCAGCCCTTCCCCAATAAAAAACCCGCCGCGGCGGGTTTTTTATTGGTCCGTGGCGACTTCACGCGGCGTAGCGGCGCAGACGCAGCGAAAACTCTTCCAACTGGCGAATGCCGCTTTGCTCTGCTCGCGCGACCCAGTCCTGCAGTTGAGTCACGAGCTGTTCGTGCGATGCCGTGGAACGCGCCCACAGCGCTTCCAGTTCGGCGCGCATGGCATAGCCCCGGGAAAGCTTTTCACTGCGGGCAAGCAGTGCCGCCAGGCGTTCTTTCTGCGGCGCCGGCAAGGCTGCGCCGTCTTCACCGAGCAGGCGTTTCATCACGCGCCCTTCGCGCGCCTCGATCTTCAATTGCGCGAACTCTTCGGCGGCGAGCTGGCGCAAACTCTTCATGTATCTGGCGAGGACGTCATAGCGGTGAGTCACGACGGCCTGCAGCAGTTCGAGGTCGATCGTCGGTCGCGCCGCGCCAAGCCGCAGCGTTGGCGCGACCTTCTTCACCCGCGCCAGACCGGCGATTTCGAGCAGGCGGATATACAGCCAGCCGATGTCGAACTCGTACCATTTGCTGGAAAGCCTGGCCGAGGTGGCAAAGGCGTGGGGATTGTTGTGCAGCTCCTCGCCGCCGATAAGAATTCCGAGCGGAAAAAAGTTGGTCGACGCGTCGGCACAGGCGAAATTCCGGTAGCCCCAGAAGTGGCCGATGCCATTGACCACGCCCGCCGCCCAGAAGGGAATCCAGGCCATCTGCACGCCCCAGACAAGCACCCCGGGCCAGATGCCGAACAGCGCGACGTCGAGCGCCAGCATCAGGACCACGCCCAGCTTGTGCCACGGCGAGTAGATGTTCCGCTCCAGCCAGTCATCGGGTGTGCCGTGGCCGTAGCGGGTGATCGTGTCGGAGTTGTGCGCCTCCTTGACGTAGAGGAACACCCCGGTCCATAGCACCCGGTTGAGCCCGACCACCTGCGGACTGTGGGGATCGTCCGCCGTTTCGCACTTGGCGTGGTGCTTGCGGTGAATGGCCGCCCATTCCTTGGTGATCATCCCGGTCGTCAGCCACAGCCAGAGCCGGAAGAAATGACTGGGAACGGGGTCCAGTTCCAGCGCCCGATGCGCCTGGTGCCGATGCAGGAATATGGTGACCGCGGCGATGGTGACGTGCGTCAGCGCAAGGGTGGCCAGCAGGTAGCCCCACCAGGGTAGATCCAGAACTCCAGAGTACATGAATAGCACCTTTCACGAGCCCGCACGGGCGGCCCGTGCCGGCCATTCTATGTCAGTGTTTGGCGCGGCCTCGCCCTGGCCCCTCGTCGGCCAGGCGGAAATCGATCTTGTTCGCTTCCATGTCGACGCGGGTCAGTTGCACGCGCACCCGGTCGGACAGCCGGAATCGTCTGCCGCTGCGCTCGCCCACCATCGCATGCGACTTCTCGTCGAAATGGAAATAGTCCTGGCCGAGTTCCGAGACGTGCACCAGGCCTTCGACGAATACGCCATCGAGCGCAACGAAAATACCGAATGGGACCACTGACGAAATGCTGCCCTCGAAGATTTCGCCGACGCGGTCCTTCATGTAGAAGCACTTCAGCCATGCCTCGACGTCGCGCGTGGCGTCGTCCGCACGACGCTCGGTCATGGAGCAATGCAGGCCGATCTCCTCCCAGTCGCCAGGCTCGTAGCGCCGTGCCGGACCCTGTCCGCCGGGAATGCCGCTTCGCGGGCCGGCGAGCGCCGACTTTATGGCGCGATGCACCAGCAGATCCGGATAGCGGCGGATCGGTGACGTGAAATGGGTATAGCTCTCGTAGGCCAGGCCGAAGTGACCGACGTTGTCGGGACTGTAGATGGCTTGGCGCAGTGAGCGCAGCATCACGGTCTGCAACAGTTGACGGTCCGGGCGCTGGCCGATCTTTTCCAGCAGCCTGGCATAGTCCTGCGCCTTGGGCGCGTCGCCGCCACCGAGCTGAAAGCCGAAGGTGCCGAGGAAATCCCGCAACTTCGTCAAACGCTCCGGCGTCGGGCCTTCGTGGATGCGATAGAGCGACGGATGCTCGCGCTCGCGCAGGAATTCCGAAGCGCAGACGTTTGCCGCCAGCATGCACTCCTCGATCAATTTGTGCGCCTCGTTGCGCTCGTAGGGTTCGATGCGCTCGATCTTGCCCTGGTCATCAAAGACCATCCGCGTTTCGACTGTCTCGAAATCGATCGCGCCGCGCTTGACGCGCTCCTTCGCCAGTTGCCGGTAGAGCGCGTCCAGCGCCTCCAGATGCGGCAGCAGCGACGCCAGACGGTCGCGTGCCGCGGCGTCGTTCTCATAGAGGGCGGCCGCCACTTCCGTATAGGTCAGCCGCGCGTGCGAGAACATCACCGCCGGATAGAAGCGGTAGCGCCGGATCGCCCCGCTGCCGGCGATCTCCATGTCGCACACCATGCACAGGCGCTCGACCTGCGGATTGAGCGAGCACAGGCCGTTGGAAATCTTTTCCGGGAGCATCGGGATCACGCGCCGCGGGAAATACACCGAGTTGCCGCGTGCATAGGCGTCGGCGTCCAGCGCGCCGCCCGCCGTCACATAGTGCGAAACGTCGGCGATCGCCACCACCAGGCGAAAACCCTTGCCTTTGCGCTCGCAATACACGGCGTCGTCGAAGTCCCTGGCCGTTTCGCTGTCGATGGTGACCAGAGGCAGGGCGGTCACGTCCTCGCGGCCCTTCCAGTCGGTCTTGCGCACGACGTCCGGCAGCTTCTTGGTTTCGGCCAGGGCCTCGCCCGAAAATTCGTAGGGCAGCTCATGCTTGCGCAGGGCGATCTCGATTTCCATGCCGGGGTCGGCATAGTTGCCCAATACCTCGACCAGACGCCCTATGGGTTGCCCATGCTTGCTCGGCTGTTCGATCAGCTCGATCATCACGACCTGGCCGGATTGCGCCTTGAGCGCCTTCCTGGCGCCCTTCTCGGGTGGTGCCAGCAGGATGTCCTGGCTGATGCGCTTGTTCTCGGCAGCGACGAAACGCACGCCATGCTCTTCGATAACGCGCCCCACCACGAAACGGTTGGCGCGCTCGGTGACTTCGACGATCTTGCCCTCGGGCCGTCCCTTGCGATCGATGCCGATGACGCGAGCGATGACCTTGTCGCCATGCAGCACCTTGTCCATTTCCTTGGCGGAAAGGAACAAGTCGACGCCGCCCGCCTCCGGCGTCAGGAAGCCGTAGCCGTCCGGATGCCCCGTCACGCGGCCGCGAACCAGGTCCGCCTTGTCCGGTATCAGCCAGTCGCCGCGCCGGTTCTGCATCAGTTGCGCCTCGCGCGCCATGGCGCCCAAGCGTCGCTGGAAGGCCTCCAGCTCGAAAGGCTGGACATCGAGCAGTTCCACCAGGCGTCCGAACTCCAGGGGCGCCCCCTGCGCCGTCAATATCTGCAGGATGTATTCGCGGCTCGGCAAAGGCTGTTCGTACTTGGCCTTTTCGCGATCGAATTCAGGGTCGGCGCGGCGAACTTTCGAGAGTTTGCGAGTGCTGGGCGACGTGTTTGACAATCTGACTTTTTCCTTTAGAATTCGCGCCTCGTTTCAGGCCTGCCCAGGTGGCGGAATTGGTAGACGCACTAGTTTCAG
>ORJL010083174.1_pt1 | contig 10725 bp, 10 predicted proteins | sample 1779941 | NCBI WGS metagenome assembly ORJL01 (sample SAMEA104232317, study PRJEB22302) | groundwater metagenome | biome: forest; feature: aquifer; material: groundwater | place: USA | collected 2011-08-07 | depth 5.8 m | reverse complement strand
CGCTCCAGCGTCGCCGACCATAGCGCGAGCCGCTGCGGCGGGTCGAGAGCGTCCATCCGGAGGTCGCCCGGGCCGCGCGCAACCGCGGCTGAGGATAGCCGACCCGGCGCCGCGTCGCGGCGTTCCAATCCATTGACAAGCCGGACCCCGGCGGGCGAAGCTGCCTCCGTATTCTGAGCAGGGAGGAACCATGGAAGGCTTCACCCGCGTGGCCAAGGCCGCCGAAGTCGGCCCCGGCACCGCCCGGCTGGTGGTGATCGGCGACAAGGAAATCGCCCTCTTCAACGTCGACGGGAAATTCTACGCGACGACCAACACCTGCGCGCATCAAGGGGGACCGCTCGCCGACGGGACGCTCCAGGGCAGCATCGTCACCTGCCCCTGGCACATGTGGACCTACGACGTCACGAACGGCGACTGCAAGGTCAACCCGAGCGCCAAGCTTTCCTGCCACGAGGTGCGGGTCGAGGGCGCAGACGTTTTCGTGAAGGCCTAGCTACTAGCTGGCCATGACCATGCGCTACCCATGGTAGCGCTGTAACCGTTCACGGCCCGTGGGCGCTTGCGTGCTCGTGCTCATCGTACTCGTCCTCGACGCACGCGTGGCCCCCCGTCGAGTACGAGTACGATAACGATCCCGAGAACGATGACGAGCACGAGCACGATTCCGAAAGTGAGCGAGGGCCGCGTCCACCCCAAGCGGACACGGCCCTCGCGGATTTACCGAGTTCAGCATCGGCCTTCTGCCCACCACCGGGCGCCGACGCCCGGTTACTAGAGGGTGGGCAGACACCTACTATCCGAACTAGACACTGAACCACCTCCTCTCATAACGGCACACCCCGGTGGCCCTCGTGCGGCTTCATGCCGAACCAGGCTTTTCCGAGGTCGCCCTGCAGAGCCGCCGTAGGGGAGGCGGCCCCATGCCGGCGGGCCCTTTCGGGCTCAGGCGCGGGGCACTGCGTTCATGGCCCGCGACCGGCATCTGACGTCGAGCGGATAAAGCACACGCCCGACAAAGAATGATTATATTCCCACGCGTTCCGAGCGCAAGGGGGAATTTCAGAATATCTTCGCGTGGGGCGACCATGGTACGGGCCCGGGCGCTCAACGCCTGCTCCTCGGCCCGACCCGTCACCTCGCGGGACTTGGCGGAGAGTCCGGCTCGGAACGCCCGTCGCAGGCAAACACAGCGCACCGGCCGAGGTAACGGAAGCAGACCCCGTGGTGCAGGGTCCCGCACTTCGGGCAGCTCGCCGTCGGCTCCTCGGCCAGCGCCACGCCGCACACCAGGCAACGGGGCTCCACCGCGCCCGAGCCGGGCGGGGCCAGTAGCGGACGAGGCGATCCGCAGACGGCGTCCACGATCCCGGTCACCACTTCGCGCATGAGCGCCAGAATCGCCTTCTCCCGGGTCTCGGCGACGGCCAGGTACAGCGTCTCCCCCGCCATCATGAGCCCGATTTCGGGGGGCCGCAGTCCGAGCGGGAGCGCGCTCGCCTTGCGCAACTCCACGAGAGAGCGCCGCACCGAGTGCTTCAACAGTCCGGCGGCCATTCCCGGCGTGGACTCCTCCACCAGGAAGAGGTCGTCGAACTCGGGGTCGCCGAGCTTGATGTCCTGGAGGTTGCGAGCCTGGAAGCCCGGCAGGGTGATGTCCCGCAAGACCACGAGCCTCCCGGGCTGCCAGGCGGGGAGGTTCTGCTGGAAGAGGGTCCGCTGGAAGGCGACCAAAACCTCCGGCGCGTCCTCGGGAAGCCAGGGGACCTGGCCTTGTCCGGTAGAGAAGACCCGGCCGGCAAGTCCCCGGTACACGTACTCGGTCGCCCCGAGTCCCCACCACGTCCCGCGCGCTTCCATCTCAGGGAGAAACACGACGGGCTCCGATACCCTCTTTCGGGTCCGCAGCTGGAGCGCAACCACGACCGAGAGCACGGCAAGCCCGACGAGCAGCGCGCCAGCGACGACGACGACGGATGCCGCGACCAGGCTCATGCGACCTTCACCCCCTGCTCGCGCGCGGAGTCGAGCAGCCAATCGCGGAATTTCTCGAACCAGGCCAGGCCGGGGTAGAACGCGACCATCTCCCCGCTCCGGAGCCGGAGCTCGATCGTCGCCTCGGGAGGGGCAACCACCTCGGCGACGTCGGCGAAGGGGATCTCGCGGAGTTCGCCGGTACGGGAGAACACCTGGATCGAGGTGTCACGGATCTGAATGCCGCCGGTCGCGTCCATCGCCGCCTGGGCCGCCAGCGCGCTGCGGCGGTCGCGACGCCGCATGGGGAGAAGGACCGCTCCGCCCACGAGCAGCAGGAGAGGCAGGGTCGCCTGGAGGAGTCCGCCGTGCCCGGCCGCGATGACGAGGAGCTTCACCCCGCCGTAGAGGGCCAGAATGGCCGCCAGCGCGATTTCCAACGTGGCCGAGTTCACCCGATCGCGCGCGGATGCGATCGCGGAGGGCGAGTAGAAAAAGCCGATTTCGGGAAACGTGGCGACCTTGTAGCCCCAGAGGTTGTTCCAGCGGATGCGGATGGTCTCCCGGACCTCCTCCGCCCGCTCGAAGGAGCGGACGGGCAGCTCGAGAGACGCGTCTTGGGTGAACAGGCGGAAGCGGCCGGAGCGCCCGTCTTCGAGCAGGTTGACCAGGTCCTGCCAGAAGACCCGGCCGCGGATCCGACCCGCAGCGGCCAGGGCGATGCCGTTCTCGTGCACCAGGCACTCGAGCGTGCGCCGCCACAGGGCGGCGAACGCGGTCGCGAATCCGGCGAACGTCACGAGAATCGCGCCGGCGGCGCCGACGCTGCCGACGAATCCCCAGGCCGCGATCACCGCGCCGATCGCGGCCACGGCAACCCCGGCGAGCAGGGCGCGCTCCGTCGGGCGGATCAGGTGGCGGCTCGGCGGAGGGAGAGTCACCGGTCCCGGTGCCGGGGGACTCCCGCCGGACGGAGATCCGCCGGGCGGGCCCGACCCGGGATCGGCTCCGGCCGGTATCTCGTCGCTCACCTCAGTGCCTCCCCGAGCGCACGCACGGTCGCGACGTGGATGTCGACCACGTCCTCGATCTCCTCCGCGTAGCCGCCGCCGAGCGTGACGACCACGGGGATGCCGCGCTTGCGCGCCTCGCCGAACACCAACTCGTCGCGCCGCCGCAGGCCGGGCTTGGTCAACTTCAGACCGCCCAGCCGGTCGCGCTCGAACGGGTCCGCGCCACCCTGGTAGACGACGAGTTCCGGCCGATGCCCGTCCAGGATGCGCGGGACGGCCTCGCGCAGCCGGTCCAGGTACTCGTCATCGCGTGCGCCGTCGCGCAGTCCGATGTCGAGGCGGCTGCGCTCTTTGATCGGATAGTTGTGCTCCTGGTGGATCGAAAACGTGAACACGTCCGGATCGTCCTGAAAGATCCGCGCGGTGCCGTTCCCCTGGTGCAGGTCGACGTCGATCACGGCGGCGCGGCGGAGTCTGCCCTCGCCCTGCAACACGCGGATCGCCACCGCGAGGTCGTTGAGCAGGCAGAATCCCTCGCCCCGGTCCGCGAAGGCGTGGTGGAAGCCCCCGCTCAGGTTGGCGGCGCTGCCGCACTCGAGGGCGCGCCGCGCCGCGAGGATCGTCCCCCCCGTGGCCAGCTTGAACGTGTCGAGCACCAGCCGGGTGCAGGGCACCTCGAATTCGCTCACTCCCCCGTCTTCGGTCCCGGTGAGCGCCTCGAGCCGCTCCAGATAGGCCGGCGTGTGCACCGTGGCCAGCTCCGTCCGGGTCGCGGGAACCGGAGTCTCGAAGTCGTCGGCACCCGCGACCCCCTCTTTCTTCAGCTCCTCCGCGACCATCCGGTACTTCTGCACGGGAAAGACATGAAGTCCCCAGTCGAAGGTATACGCAGGCGACCACACCAGTCGCGGGCGGGACTGCTTCGTGCCGGATCCCAACATGCTCTTCTCCACGGGGGACGCGTGGATCATACCTTCCGCCCTCGGGGCGAATCCAGGCAACGAGGAATCCCTCCTTCGCTTTGCGCAGCCCTCGCCGCCTATGCACACTACCTGCTGGGCCGCATCCTGGTCACCCGAAAAACCGCCGTCATGCACCCGTTCGGTTGCGGCCGCTTGTGCGCGACACCCGGCGGGTGGTAGACTGGGGTCATGTCCCGCCCCCCGAGGACTTCCCCGCCCGAGGCCCTCTTCCCGCAGGGGCTCGACCGGCTCGTGCGCGGCGACTGCCTCGCCCTGCTGCGCACGCTTCCGGACGATACGCTCGACCTGGTCTACGTCGATCCGCCCTTCTTCACCGGCCGGCGCCACGGCAAGGTGCGCGGCTTCTCCGACGTGTGGCGCGACGGGATGGAAGAGTACCTGCGCTGGCTGATCGACCGCCTCGCCGAGATACGCCGCACGCTCAAGCCCACCGGGAGCATCTACGTCCACCTCGACTGGCATGCCTCGCACTATGTCAAGGTGGAGATGGACCGCCTGTTCGGCTACGACCGGTTCCTCAACGAGGTCGCCTGGTGCTATAACGTGGGCGGAAAGACGCCGCGGCACTGGGCGCGCAAGCACGACGCCATCCTTTTCTACGCCAAGTCGGCCCGCTGGTGGTTCGACGGCACGGCCGCGGGGATCCCGCGCGAGACCGGCACCAAGAGCTTCGGCGGCATCCTCGGCGTCGACGCGGAAGGACGTCCCTACCAGGACAAGCTCGTGCGCGCCTCCGGCAAGTACTACCGCTACTACCTCGACGAACCCAAGGTGCCGGAAGACTGGTGGACCGACATCAACAGCATCCAGTCGCAATCTGCAGAGCGCACCGGCTGGCCGACCCAGAAGCCGCGCTCGCTTCTGCGGCGGATCGTCCTCAGCAGCTGCCCGCCCGGCGGCACGGTCGGGGACTTCTTCTGCGGCAGCGGGACCACGCTGGAGGTCGCACGGGATGCCGGCCGCCGCTGGATCGGCTGCGCCCTCGAGCCGGCCGCCGTCGAGCTCGCCGCCCGCCGCCTCCGGGAACGGCTCGGCCCGGGCTTCGCCCTCGAGGACGTCCACGCGTGAGCGCCGCCACAATCCAGGTCGTCGAGACCGCCGCCGCCGTGCGCCGCCGCCCGGACCGGGTCTTCCCCGACGGCCTCAACCGGATCGTCCAGGCCGATTGCCTCGAGCTGCTCCGCACGCTGCCCGACGCGTGCCTCGACCTGGTCTACGTCGACCCGCCCTTCTTCTCGGGCCGGAATTACGCCTTCGTATTCCAGGACCAGGACGAGGTGCGCTCTTTCGCCGACGTCTGGGAGGGCGGCCTGCCCGCCTACCTGGGCTGGCTCGAGGCCCGCCTGCGCGAGATGCACCGTGTGCTCACCCCGGCCGGCAGCCTGTGCGTGCACCTCGACTGGCACGCCGCACACTATGTCAAGGTGGCCCTCGACGGGATCTTCGGCTACGACCGGTTCCGCAACGAGATCGTCTGGTGCTACTCGATCGGCGGAAAGAGCCGCCGCACGTTCGGCCGCAAGCACGACACGATCCTCTGGTACGCCAAGGGGGACGGTCACCACTTCTCGCTCGGCTCGCCGCACGCCCGGATCGCCAAGAAGCCCGGCTCGCACATGAAGACCGAGAAGGACAGGCAGGGCCGGGTGTGGCAGATCAAGACCGAACCGAGCACCGGCAAGGTCTACCGCTACCCGCTCGACAAGATGGCCGACGACTGGTGGGCGGACATCGAGCAGCTGAACTGGGAGGACCGGGAGCGATTGGGGTATCCGACCCAGAAGCCGGAGGCGCTGCTGCGGCGCCTGATCGGCGCTCTCTGTCCGGAGCCAGGGTCGGTGGCGGACTTCTTTTGCGGCGGCGGGACGACCTGCGCCGCGGCGCAGCAGCTCGGCCGGGCGTGGCTCGGCTGCGACTCCTCGCGGGTGGCGATCTCGCTGACCGCGGAGCGGTTGGTACGGCTGCTCTGCACGGATTCGCCGGCGCCGAAGCGGCGGGCCAAGCGTGGCGCGCGGCCGGCGGCGGCGGATCCCTTGGCGGAGATCGCGCGCGACGGGTCGCGGCTGGGGGCCTCGGAGGCGCTGCGCGAGGCGGCGGCGACCTCTCTGGTCCCCGCGATCGGATTCACGGTGGGGCGGTGTGGAGAGCCTAACCGGAAGCCCACGGACCGAACTTGACTCACGATCCGCGGTCGGTCACGGGTCCACGGTTGGCCACGGTCACGGTCACGGTCACGGTCACGGTCCACGGTCCACGGTCCCGGTCCTCGGTCCACGGTCCACCGTCACGGTCCACGCTCACGGGCCGGGGTCCCAAGCGATCGGTCCCGCTACCGCGGTCCCCGCGCCTCCTCCAGGGCTTTGCGCACCTCGTCGACGCGTGGATGGCCTGGCGGCGCGTGCTTCAGGAAGTTCTCCCAATCCGCGACCGCTTCATCGCGGCGTCCGGCCTTCCCGTGGAGCCGGCCCCGGTTGGCGTAGGCCGCCGCGCAGCCCGGTTCGAGGGCGAGTGCCGCGCCGAAGTCCGCGACCGCACCCGGGTCGTCTCCGGTCGCCTCGCGCGCGAGCGCGCGCTCGAGCAGCGCGTCGAGCGACTTCGGGTCGAGTTCGGCCGCGCGCGTCGCGTCGGCCAGGGCCATCGCGTGGCTGCCGAGCATCCGATGCGCCACGGCGCGGCCGGCGAGGGCGAGCGACGACTCCGGGAAACGGCGCAGCACTTCGGTGAAGTCGGACGCCGCGAGTTCCGCCTTCCCCAGGTCGAGGAGGGCGGCGGCCCGCGCCTCGAGCGCGAGCAGGTTTCCCGCGTCGACCCGCACGACCTCCTCGGCCGCCGCAACCGCGTCCTGCGGCCGGCCCAGCTCGCGCAGGGCACGCGCCAGGTTGATCCGCGCCCGCAGGAACCCCGGATTGACCGCCAGCGCGGCCTCGTAGCTCGCCGCGGCCTGCGCCGGGTCGCCGCCCTCGGCGAGCGCCACGCCGCGATGATTCAGCGCATTGACGTTCATGGGATTGACCCGCGTCGCCTCCGCGAAATCGCGCAACGCGTCCGCCGCTTTGCCCTGGACCAGGGACACGTATCCCCGGAGGTCGAGCGCGTCGTCGAGGAACGGGTTCAGCTGCACCGCCTCGCCGAGCGTGGCGGCGGATTCGTCGAGCCGGCCGCCGAGGAACGCGCGGGCGCCGCGACAGTGCGCGGTCATCCACTCCGCCGGCTTCCCGGGAGCCGCCGCCGCGGAAGCCAGGTCTTCCTCCGCCTGCGTGCAGTGCTCGTCGAATTGCTTCTTGAACTCCGGCGCCTGCTCCGGCTTCCCCCGCGCCCGTTGCCCGGCCCCCATGTCCATGATCGCCGCAATCCGCACTTTCGCGCGCTCGTACCGCGCCTCCGCGCTCCCGGGCTCGAGCGCGAGCGAGGCGGAGAGGTCGGCGAGCGCTTGCTCGCGCTGCCCAAGCCGGTTGTAGACGCGACCGCGCAGCGCCAGCGCCTCGCCGTACCCGGCATCGACCGCGAGCGCCTGGTCGAGAGCCTTGGCCGCGTCGCCGAGGTGCTTCGCCAGGTCGGCCGTGCGCCCGGACAGCAGGCACTTCTCGGCGATGTCCCACGAGACGCGCGCGGCGTCGAAGTGCTTCTTGGCCCGGTCCCGCCGCTCCTGCGCCTGCTCGAGATCGCTCCTCCCCTGCTCGGCGGCGCGCGAACGGGACCACGCCGAGGCCCCGAAGCCGAGGGCGGCCAGGACCACCACGGCGGCAGTCGCCGCGATCCCGAACATCGCCTTCTGGCGCCGCACCCGGCCGCGCCAGCGCTCCCACGTGGTCTCCGGCAGGGCCGAGATCGCGTCGCCGCGCATCCACCGGTCGATGTCCTCCGCCATCAGCGCGGCGGTGGCGTAGCGCGCGTCGCGCTCCTTGCGCATCCCTTTCAGGCAGATCGTCTCGAGCTCGGCGGGCAGGTCGGGCACCCGCTTGCCCGGCGGAATCGCCTCCGACTTGAGTACGGCGAGCAGGATGTCGACCATCGATTCGCTGTCGAAGGGCGGCGCGCCGGTGAAGAACTCGTACATCACGCAGGCCACGCCGAACACGTCGGAACGGCCGTCCAGCGTCTCGCGCTCGCCGCGGCACTGCTCCGGCGACATGTAGTTGGGCGTACCCATGACGAAGCCGGTCTGGGTCAGCTTCGCGGTCTCGCGGAAGTTCCGCGCCAGCCCGAAGTCCATGAGGTAGACGTGGCCGTCCTGCGCGACCATGATGTTGGCGGGCTTCACGTCGCGGTGCAGGATGCCCTTGGAGTGGGCGAAGGCCAGGGCCTGACAGACGTCGCGCAGGATCTCCATCCCGCGGCGCCGGTCGAGCTTCTTCTCCAGCATCAGCCGGTCGAAGCCGGAGCCGCGGATGAACTCCATGGTGAAATAGAGCCGCCCGTCGATCCGGCCCACCTCGTACACCGGGAGGATGTTGGGATGGGCGAGGCGGGCGTTCGCGGTCGCCTCCTTGTACAGGCGCTCTTCCTCTTCGGGGGAGGCCGTGTCGCCCGCGACCAGCATCTTGAGCGCGACCGTGCGCTTGAGGGTCTTGTCCCAGGCGCGGAAGACGATCCCCATGCCGCCCCGGCCGAGCTCCTGGACGAGCTGGTATTTCCCGAAGGCGCGGCCCGGCGCCGGGACGGAGGCTTCCGGCGATTGCGTCATGCGCTACGATCCGCGACGGCGCTTGCCCGGGCGCTCGAGCCGCACGATCTCCGCACGCAGGCGGGCGACTTCGGCTTCGGCTCGATCGGCGCGCTCCCGCTCCTGCGCCGTGCGCTCCCGCTCTTGCACCTCGTCCCGGTGTTCGTCGCTTTCGCCCATCGGTCGACCGTCCGATTCCGGGTACTCGACTTTCGCGCGGGGGGCGGTGGTTCTGGGGTCCACGATCGCTCGCTCCGCACCAACGCGGCTGACCCATGCATCGTACGGCAACCCGGACGCGATCCGAAGCGAATTTCGCTGGGGCTGGATTCGCCCGCTCCACTCCGCTAGAATCCCGGAGCCCGCGGCAAGAGAGGAGCGTGCATGCACCCCAAGACGACGCAGAACCTGAAGAACCTGGTGGGCGCCCTGATCGTGGTGGGCGGCGTGGCGTACTGGCAGCAGGGCCGCATCCGCGCCTGGATGGGCCTGGGCGGCAGCATGGATGGGGGCGTGCGGACCGCGGTGCTGTCGCTCGACAAGTCGCGCGCGGCCGGGGACTACAACCAGCTCCTCGGCCTGATGTCCGCCGAATACCAGAAGGGCCGGCTGGGCGACATCGATCGGATGCGGACCGTGCTCGCGAGCGGGTCGGACTCCCAGAAGAAGGATGTGCGCGAGCAGCTCGCGCGCATGGGCCTGACCGAAGCGGACCTGGGCAAGCTCGCCCCTGAAGCGATCGCCGCCCGGATGGTGAAGTCGGACGTGGAAGCGCACCCGGAGAGGTTCCCGCTCTCGGTGGAGACGGTCGACAAGATCGAGATCGACCGCGACATCGCCACCGTGATCGTGAAGACCGCCGACGGCGGACGGGCAACTCTGCTATTCATCAAGCAGGAAGGCGTCTGGAAGCTGCGATATTGAGTCCCGATTCCGGTGCGGGAGTCCCCGGCGCGGCGTCCGGGGCGCCCGAGAGTCGGGGATGCGGACCGGCGATTCGCCCGCGCCCCACGGGGTGCGGCCTTTGGAGGGGAGATCATGAGGGGCTGGAAGATTGCGCTCGCACTGTCGTTCCTGGCTTCGGCCGCGGCCGTCGCCGAGGAGGACTTCGACGGATTCTGGGCGAAGCGGCGGGAGGAGGCCCGGGCCCTGCCCCTGAACGCGTCGTACGAAACGCCGCGCGAGGAGTCTGGCGTCACGGTGGTCGAGCTCGGGTATGACGGCACCAAGGGGGTGCGCCTGCACGGGTACTTGGGCATCCCGGCGGGGGGCGGCCGTCGTCCCGGACTGGTGATGATCCCCGGCCTGGGGGACCGCGGTCGGCCGGAGCGGGTCATCGAAGGGGCGCGGCGCGGCTTCCTCTCGCTCAGCTGCGACCTGCGCGGCCAGGGCCAGTCCAAGGGGAGCCCGCCCGACGTGGTCGCGATGTATATGTTCAGCAATCCGGAGAGCCACTTCGTGGTCGGCTGCGTCACCGACGTCCTGCGCGGGATCGACCTGCTCGCGCAGCGGCCGGAGTGGGACGGGAACTGGCTGTTCGTCGAGGGCTTCAGTCTGGGCGGCGGCCTGACGATCGCGACCACCGCGCTCGATTCGCGGGTCGACGCCGCGGCGATCGGCGCGCCCGCATTCTGCGACTTCCAACGCGAGGCACGGGAGGGCCGCGACCTGCGGATGACGGCGCTGCGAGGCTACCTCTCCTCCATGCCCGACCCGGAGGAAGGCTATCGCAGCCTGGGCGCGGTCGACAACAACAACTTCGCCGCCCGCCTGCGCGTGCCGGTGATCTTCGGGATGAACAAGCAGGACCCGACCATCGCGTACGCCGGCGTGCGCCGCGCCTACGAGCAGGTCCCGATCGAGGACAAGGCGTTCATCGACGGCGACGGCCCCGGGCACACGATTCCGCCGGGCTTTTTCGACGGCGCGGAGTCGCTGTTCCGGCGCGTGATGGGGCAGACGGGGATGTGACTTAGCGCGGTTCCACCGCAATCGACGGAACTACGGATTATACGGATTGTCCGGATTGCACGGATTGTCCAACGGCAGAAGGTGTGATTCCTCGCAAGCACGAGGCTGCAGAATCTTGCTG
>ORJL011093301.1_pt1 | contig 10727 bp, 7 predicted proteins | sample 1779941 | NCBI WGS metagenome assembly ORJL01 (sample SAMEA104232317, study PRJEB22302) | groundwater metagenome | biome: forest; feature: aquifer; material: groundwater | place: USA | collected 2011-08-07 | depth 5.8 m | reverse complement strand
TGGGATAACAGGCTGATCTTGCCCAAGAGTTCATATCGACGGCAAGGTTTGGCACCTCGATGTCGGCTCGTCGTATCCTGGGGCTGGAGCAGGTCCCAAGGGTCCGGCTGTTCGCCGGTTAAAACGGCACGCGAGCTGGGTTCAGACCGTCGTGAGACAGGTCGGTCTCTATCCGTTGTGGGCGCAGGAGATTTGAGGGGAGTTCTCTTTAGTACGAGAGGACCAAGGGGAACAGACCACTGGTGTGCCAGTTGTCCCGCCAGGGGCACGGCTGGGTAGCTATGTCTGGAAGGGATAAGTGCTGAAAGCATCTAAGTACGAAACCCACCCCAAGATGAGATCTCCGTTCCCGAAAGGGAGTAAGACCCCCTGTAGACTACAGGGTTGATAGGCGGAGTGTGTAAGGGCCGTAAGGCTTTAAGCTAATCCGTACTAATGGTCGAGCGCTCAACCTGCACCATACCAGTGATTTTATTAAGTAACCCTACCTCACCTCCCCTCTCCCCACCGGAAGAGGGAAGAAAGAAGAAGGTAGAGAGTAGCCAGTAGAAGGTGGGGTTCCCTTTGAAAAAGGGGATCAACCACAGTCCCTCTCCCCCTTTTCCAAAGGGGGATTAAGGGGGATTGAAAGAAGACTTCGCTAAGACCCTATCTTTGTTGTATAATGGTTCTAGTGTCGCGGGATGGAGCAGCGGCAGCTCGTCGGGCTCATAACCCGAAGGTCGTTGGTTCGAATCCAACTCCCGCTACCAAAGCAAATCAGAAGCCCCCTGGCTGAAACAGCCAGGGGGCTTTTTGTTTTCCGCGGTGGCGGATGTGTATAATAGAGCCGTGCCAGCGAAGCTTGGAAGCCACGTCTTGTGAAGAGAAGAGACCTCATCAAACACTTGGTTGATCAAGGTGCTTCTCTGTTGAGAGAAGGCCGGCGGCACAGCATATTCTCAAAAGGAAAAGGCAGGACTGAAGTTCCTCGTCATAGCGAAATCGTGGAGGAACTCGCCAGGAAGATCTGCCGTGATCTGGGCATCCCCTGGCCAAAATAGAAGGATACAGTGATGGAATACAGAGCGGTAATTAAGAAAAGCGGAAACTGGTGGATCGGGTGGGTGGTCGATTGTCCCGGCGTAAACGCGCAAGAGAAGACCCAGAAGGAACTCCTCGAATCCTTGAGAATCGGCGTGGAAGATATGCTGAGTACGCCCCTCGATCTTAAGGAGGAAGAGCAGCTCGTCAAAGTCGAGGTGTAACCGCCACCTGAGATAATGCTTTGTTGTCGTTATCGACTCTATTGACATCCCGCCCCGGCGGGTTGAAGGCATGACTAATGGCTGATGGATAACGGGCTTAAACCAAAGTCCCACATTGGACTTTATTGGAGTATTTGGCTCTGAATCGTATTTCTATTGCTGAGTGCTCGTTTCACAATTTTCAGGCAATCTGACGATTCTGTTCGCTTCAATTTGTTCGCGGCTTGCTTTTGTCGCACTTGCCTTGACTGTCTTCTTTAGTCTGCCGGTCCTGTTTATTATCGTGATGCGCACATCTAATTGACCTGTTCGCACTCATAGCCTGAAGGTCGTTGGTTCGAATCCAACTCTATCAACGAAAGTTACAGGGGAAGCAGAAATGCTCCCCCTATGACTTTTCCAAACCGGTGTCTTGTCACCATCTTTAGTTAGGGTTGTTGGGGGCCAGTTATGGCCCCCATTGAGGTCAAGATATCCGCGGGTTAGAGGGAACAGCGCACACAGTTACTTTCTATTGCGGAAACTCATCATAGAAGTGCGCTTCTATGCGTTCAACTACGCCTATCGGCTCATCAGTGGGGTAAACGCTCCCATCGAAATACATTCCCATTGTCGTATGGCCCACGCTACCATATTCCGCGTATGACCTGAAGTTGCTCCAGTTGGCGCCCACATTATCCCAGCCCCCGGATATTCTGGGAAGCTCGAATCGCACTCCCCCTATTAGGATTACAGGCACTTGAGGTGAGCCATACACTCTATCCATACGATGCGAGTACACCACGTACAGGCGAGCTTTCCGCGTGGCGCCAGCCTGTACTTCGGGAATTCCGTACCCTTTGAGTGGCTGCAGGAAGAATCCCTGGTTGGTTCCGTAGGTGAAATACTTGATCTGGGAACTCCCGGCGCGGTAAATGAAGTAGCCACCTTCTTTCGAGGCATCATTCAGCCAGCCTATGTCCCACAGTACACGGCTATGAACCTCGTACAGGCCAGGTCCCACCTTGGTACCGTTGGGCGGCACGTAAGCAGGTCCCTGAGGTCCGGCTGGTCCCTGTGGCCCCGCCGGGCCCGTTGCGCCAGTTGCGCCAGTTGCGCCAGTTGCACCCTTGGGTCCCTGGGGTCCTTGAAGTCCGGTATCGCCCTTGAGTCCCTGTGGTCCTGCCGGGCCCGTTGCTCCAGTGTCACCCTTGGGTCCCTGAGTTCCTTGCGGTCCAACCAAGCCCTGGGGTCCTTGAGGACCAGTTGCTCCGGTATCGCCCTTGAGTCCCTGCGGCCCTGCCGGGCCCGTTGCTCCAGTGTCGCCCCTTATACCCTGATCACCTTGCAGACCCTGAGGTCCCTGAGGACCAGTTGCTCCGGTATCGCCCTTGAGTCCCTGTGGTCCTGCCGGGCCCGTTGCTCCAGTGTCACCCTTGGGTCCCTGAGTTCCTTGCGGTCCAACCAAGCCCTGGGGTCCTTGATCTCCGGTATCGCCCTTGATACCCTTTTCACCTTGCGGTCCTTGAGGCCCAATTGCACCGATGTCTCCCTTGGGTCCCTGTGGTCCCTGAGCTCCAGTTGGACCGACTGGCCCCTGAGGTCCCTGTATCCCTTCCTGGTTCCAGGAGAGGAGGGTCTCCGAGTTTCTCAGTTCTCCAGGATCACTAATTATCCGCAGCATCCCGTTGTTCTTCTGGATGGCGCCGTAGATCACGTTGCCTGCGGGATCACTTGCCAGAACTGTGCCGATTCCGGCGGTTGCCATGACTACCGCAGCAAGCAAGACCACCAGCCAAATTGAATTGAACTTTGGCAGCATGATTGTCTCCTTAACGTTATTCTGTATCACGGTGATGGCTCCAAGGCTATCGGTTAGGCTTCCGGGCAGTTTTGTTTAGAAGCAACCTCCTTTCTCCGCGGAGTTACCACAGTCAATGTCCCGTGGAAATAAAAAAAACCGACCGTTCTGTTCACGGTCGGTTTCACTACTGGCTCCGCGCAGTCAAAGTGACCAAATGCAGACTACGCCTCTCAGCCTCCGCGATTTCAAGTAGTCAGCGATTGTCTACTTGCAATGTAAAAACTCTACCACTGGCCGATGGCGGTGTCAACAACAACATAGTTTGGTTTGTGACCCGGGTCGCTCGAGCAGCGGAGTCGCGAGATGACACTCCTTTCAACCAGGGAACCCGGCAATTGCCACGGCCGGGTCTCTGTGTCTACTACTTGTTATCGGGCTTTCTGGCAGCCCTTCGCTGGAACAGCTTCGCTACTTTGATGTCCTTGGATATTTCTACCGCTATAAAGAGAGTGGAGGCTGCCAGGAATGCTATCAGCCAATCTCCAGATGTTAACGAATAGGTATTGAAGGGTCCCTGAAGAACCGGGACATATACCACAAGGAGTGTCATGGCCAGACTGGAGAGTATCGCCCAGTTCAGCCATTTGTTGCCGAAGACGCCGATTTTGAAGACCGAGTACTTTTCCGAACGGGAATTATAGGCATTGAACATTTCGGCCAGTATCAGGGTAACAAAACACAGTGCCTGCGCTTCCAAGTCAGTCTTCCCGTTGTTCAGCGCCCAGATAAAGACACCCAGGCCTACCAGCGCCGTCCAGATCCCAACGCCTCCGATGAAGACGTTGACCGGACGGGTAAAGATGCTCTGTTTGGGATTTCTGGGCGGCCTCTCCATAATTTCCTTGGACGATGGATCTACTGCCAAAGCGAGGGCTGGGAGACCGTCGGTAGCCAGGTTCACGAACAACAACTGGGTGGTCACCAGGGGAAGCGGCAGTCCCATGAGAACGGCCACAAACATTATTATGATTTCTCCGACGTTGCAGGAAAGCAGGTAAATAAGGTACTTTTTTATATTGGAAAAAATGCCGCGTCCTTCTTCCACGGCGGCCACAATAGAGGCAAAATTATCATTTGTGAGGACTATGTCAGAGGCTTCTTTGGAAACATCCGTACCGGTGATGCCCATGGCAATCCCGATGTCCGCTTTCTTCAAGGCAGGTGCGTCGTTAACCCCATCTCCGGTCATGGCTACGATATGACCTCGTTTGGCAAAGGCTTCAATGACTCTCATCTTATGGGCTGGTGAAACCCTCGCATAGACATCAACTTTCTCAACCACGCCGGCAAACTGTTCATCACTCAGCTTATCCAGTTCAGCGCCGCTGAGGGCGAGGCCGCCTTTCAGCAGACCCAGTTGTTTGGCTACGGCCATGGCCGTAAGTTTATGGTCTCCGGTTATCATCACCGTCTTTATGCCGGCCTTGTTACAGACCTCAATGGCAGCCTTGGCCTCGGGCCTCGGAGCATCGATCATTCCCACGAGACCGAAGAATACCATGTCCTTCTCAATCTCTTCGGGCTTCAAGGCATCCGAAGGCAGGGATCTTCCGGCGATACCCAGCACCCTTAGCCCGTCGCCGGCCATTTGCTGGGCCGAAGCGAGAATCAACTCCCGCTCAGCCGCGCCCAAGTCTCCGGGCTTGTCCTTTTGATATAGATGGCGGCAAAGATCAAGAACTATCTCAGGAGCACCCTTGCAATAGGCGACTTTGCCCTCTGTGGTCTGATGAACGGTTGTCATGCGCTTTCTCTCAGAAGAAAACGGGACTTCACCGATTCTGGAATAGGTCTTATTAAGATCGTTTGCCCAATAACCGGATTTGGCTCCCAGCACCAGGAGGGCGCCCTCCGTGGGATCGCCCTTGATGTGCCAGCGTCCCTCCGTCTGAACCAGGCTACTGTCGTTGCACAGGCTGCCGGCGCACAATAGGAGACGAAGTCCTTCATTCCCTTTCGGGTCGATCTTTCCGTCGTGACCAAGCAGTTCACCTTCAGGCGCGTATCCGGTCCCCGTCACCTCCAATGTTCGCCCATCAAGGTAGATGCGGGTGGCGGTCATCTTGTCCTGAGTCAAGGTACCTGTCTTGTCTGAACAAATTACCGTGGTGCAACCGAGGGTTTCCACCGCCGGCAGGTGCCTCACCAGGGCATGACGTTTGACCATTCTTTGCACGCCGATAGCCAGGGATACGGTAACCACTGCCGGCAGGGCTTCGGGCACGGCTGCTATCGCCAGGCTGATCCCCCACATCAGCATTTCGAGGATGGGGTGTCCTCGTAGCAGGCCAACCAGCGCAACCACGGCTACAACTGCCAGGCAGGCCGTGCCCAGCGTCTTTCCCACCTTGTCCAGGTTCTGTTGGAGAGGCGTGGCGCGGTCTTCTACTTCTTCCAGCATACTGGATATCTTGCCGAATTCCGTTCCCATCCCGGTGCCTGTTACCACCGCCGCGCCTCGACCATAAACAATGGTAGTGCCCATATAGACCATATTGCGTCTGTCACCCAGGGTTAGGTGATCACCACTTACCGGGTCGATGGTCTTTTCCGTTGCCACAGACTCTCCGGTTAAAGCGGCTTCTTCAACTTTCAGAGAGAACGACTCGAAACCGCGGGAATCGGCGGGGATTCTATCCCCGGCTTTCAGAATAACTACTTCTCCGGGAACCAGTTCTCTGGCCGGAATCTCCACCTCGCTGCCGCCGCGCAGCACTCTCGCCGTGGGCGCGGCCATCTTCTTGAGGGCTTCCATGGCCTTTTCCGCCCGGAACTCCTGGACGAATCCTAGCCCCGCGGCAAAGACCACGATAACCATGATTACGATGGCGTCGAGGGTTTCACCAATCACCAAGGAGATTACGGTGGCAACCAGAAGGATGATTATGAGGAAGTCTTTGAATTGTTCGAAGAATATCTTGATGGGAGATATCTTCTTCTTAGATACAAGTTCGTTAGGGCCGTGTTGAGCCAGCCTCTGCACCGCCTCATCATGGGCCAACCCACTCTTGCTGGTTCCCAGGTCTGCCAGCACTTGCGCCGAGTCCAGCGCGTGCCATGCCTTGTCTGCCGTCTTGTTGTTAGTGCTAATAGCCACTATTTGTTCCTTCCGTTCAAGGCTTCAATTCTTTTTCCTCCTCATTCAAGCCGTTCCGCATATTCTATTTCATTTGTACTGTGCCAGGGCACTAAGGGTTTGCCACTAGCGACGATGGTAGTGGCAACGATTCCAAGCATAAAACAAATCTGGCGTGTTCAGCGCACAAAGACTGCGCCTCGCGTTGTAGCGCCGATTGATGGCCGAGAGTAGTGTTACTATGTTTTTTATCGGCATGATGCCACTGTTACCTAACCGGGATAGCGCCGGAACGATTGGGGACTAGTAGCGATGCGGGACTACGGTGGCAGTACCGCTCAATTTCAGCGCGATTATAGATAAATTTGAAAGGATTGTAAAGGATTGTTACTTGTACGAACTGATTTGATAGTACCTGTACGGGAAAACGCTCTTGGCGATTCCCTGGTAGAAATTGGACCTCAACCCGTAGTGTATCCTTATCTGCTGTGATTCGATCTTGCCCGTGTTGTAATGCTGGTGGACGGTCTGGGGTCCCTGGACGTGGAGGGTAGTACCCTTCTTCCACTCCAGCCTTTGTCCGTCTATGATTGAATAGCCTTCTCCCTGCAACACGTAAAGGACGGCTTCCATGTGCGAATGCTTGCCGGAGTGTCCTCCCGGCTCGTCACATAGCACGTGGGTTATCTGTATCTCTCGAGCCTTGAACTTGTTCTCAGGGGCCGCCATGAGTTCGATTGACCTGGCACGGTGTCCTGCTGTTCCGGTTCTCATTTCCTTGGGCAGCGTCATGTGGAACTCATCAGTCCTGGAGCCGAGTGCTGCTACCTGTTCGCTGCCGGAGGACACGGGCGCGTCTTTTGCTTTGAGGACTATCCTGCCGAACTCCGGATGGATATCGGATGGGGCCATCGGAATGCCATCGGTCTTATTGAGATAGGTCTCGCCCGCTTCTTCGAACTGTTCCATTTTGGCCAGGCCTGCAAACCTTTCGGTGGCGATGGCTGTAATAGATAGATACCGAACTTCTTCTTCGCCCGAGTTAAAATGCTGGTGAGCTGACCCGTAGGGCATGAACAGACAACTGCCGGCATCCCAGTCGTACCTGTGACCGTCCATGACGGTGCAACCCTTGCCCTGGACGATGTATATCGCTTCCTCCCCGTGAGAGTGCTTGCCGGTGTTCCACGATGGTGGAATGACAGCCAGCATGACCGCGCCGGCAGTAATGAAACCGTTTTCTCTCCCGCAGAGAAGGGATGCCTTGAAGTCCTGCTTGGTCCTGACCCACTCCTGATCTTCCTCCTGGAGGCATGTGCGCGCGGCGGCTCTTTCCGCCTGCTCATCGTCCCAGAATCCGAGCCATTTATCGTAGAAAGTTGCCATGTTCTTTATCTCCTCAGGCATATTTGAGCGGCAAGTCATCGTCCCGGTGCGCCATTGGAATCGGAGCCTGTCGTTGGGATTATAGAACAAACCTTGCTAAAGCACAATCATACGTCAGCTACGGGGCAAAGCCGGAAAAACCGGGGCCGTTTTCATAGTTGAATTGCCGGTAGCCGGACACGGGCCCAGAGTATGCATCCCGGGGTATAAGGGAGGAACTATACAGCAGAGTGTTTCGGCCGCGTAATGCCTGCGCCTAGAATAGTTCTTGGACGGGTGAACTGCTCGGCCGGTTGGCCTTGCTCACTCCCACCAGGAACTTACTCGAAGCCCGAATCCGGGCGGGAGGCCAGACAGAAATGGTTACTGCATACAACGAACTGAAAACGGCAACTGACGAAACTCAATTCCATTTGTTCCGGTTGTTGAAGAACAAATGCGATCAGTCGTTTACTGTCGAGGAACTGGCGAGAGACCTGAGTAGGACAGGGAATGTTGCCAACGTGGGTATGTCACCTGATGACCCGATCTTGCGGCTGAGGTTGCAGAGGATACTTGATGACATGGTGCGAGCCTCCTTTGTGGTAGAAAGTGCCGTGGGTGGAAAACCTCATTTCGGTTTCAATGCCTCCATGAGTAGATGCAACATGACGCGGTTGGGGAATCACCTCTGGATGTTCTGCTAGTCTTCTGACAGGGGAGGGGTGGGTTTGACAGGGTTGGGTGGATATGCCGATAATATTGTCCAGGTTAGTCATGGGCGCCGCCAGCAGGGTTTTGCGCTCAATCCTTTGATGGTGAAGCTAGCTGTCGAAAGATGCCCTATACCGGGGTGTGTGTTTGAAACTATACCAGGGAGTATTCCAATCCTCGCTAGATAGCCCTCATAATAGTCTCAGAACGAAGGTACCAGTACCATCGTCACTTACCTGGTCAAGAAGGGCCTCTACATGGAATCAGGCGAGTCTCCGCCGAATAAGAGCAAGGCTACAAATAAGGGAATCAATGGTTTGCCAGTAGCGCAAAGGGGAGGGATGGCAGGGTGAAATGCCAAAGTTTGGGGCTGGCGCATTTGATGAAATGTCATTAATATGTTACATCTTTACTGTAACAGAATCGTTGAAAGTCCGTTAGTTGCTCAGTTTCACGGGTTTCAAACGATCTCTAGTCGGTCAAGGAGCGGTCACATGATACTAATCGTGGACGACGAAAAAATCATCAGATTGGTGCTGCGCGAGAAGCTGCGGAGCCAGGGGCATGTGTGCCTGGAGGCGGGCGAAGGGACGGAGGCGATGAAGGCGCTAAGGGAAAACCCCATTGATCTGGTGATCCTCGATATCAAGATGCCGGGAAGATCGGGGATAGAGCTTCTGCCGGAGATCAAGGCGGGCTACCCCGACACTGCTGTTATTATGGTGACCGCGGTGGGCGACATCGATACTGCTATCCTTGCCATGAAGCTTGGCGCGTATGACTTCTTGACCAAGCCATTCAACCTCGAAGAGGTCGTTCTGAGTGTCAACAGGGCCATGGAAAAGAGAAGGCTCGAGCTGGAAAACCGTGACTATCAGCAGCATCTGGAGCAGAAGGTGCAGCAGCAGGCCGAGAAGATACGCTCATCATTCTTGAATGCGATTACGGCGCTGGCCTACGCCATGGAAGCCAAGGACAAGTACACCAGCGGACACTCGTACCGGGTGGCGGAAATGTCGCTGGCGATAGCCAAAGAACTCGGGATGGATCGAAGCAGGATCGAGAAGGTAAGGTTCGCGGGAGTGATCCACGACATCGGTAAGATTGGAGTGAAGGAGTCTATACTCAATAAGCCGGCCCCTCTCTCTGCCACCGAGTTCGACATTGTGAAATCCCATCCCCAAACGGGCGCCCATATTCTGGCGCCGGTAGTCGAGGACGAAGAGATTTTGAAGGTGGTCAAGCACCACCACGAACGATATGACGGGAGGGGTTATCCTGACGGTCTGCCCGGGGAAGATATTCCATTGGGCGCGCGCATTGTGGCGGTGGCAGACGCTTACGACGCGATGACTTCGGACCGCCCTTACAGGGCCCCCTTGCCCGTCGAACGGACATTGGATGAAATCAGGCAGGCTGCTGGCAGCCAGTTTGACCCGCGGGTGGTGCAGGCATTTCTCCGGGTGAGGGAAGCTCTCCCAGCGGAAACGGCCAGCGCCTGATTGTCGTTCTTACTAAAAAGCGAATAGTCTCTGCTTCTGGTACCGCAGATAGTGCTGCGCGATGAAGGTCAAGGGCTTTCTGGCAGCGTTGAAATTCTCGCCCAGCAGCGAGAAAACCCCGGCCGCTTCACTTCCCCTTATTGAAGCGTGCTGCGCCGCCAGCGAGTAGAACCGCTTCCCCTCTTCTTCATAGTCTCCAATTCCTCTGTCCATCCGTCCGGCCACTCTGGGTCTGGAGTTCCGTGATTCCGGATAGCCGTAGCTGAACGATGCGTGTTCGGGAAACATCCCTACCGTGAACAGGCAGACATCTGCGATCCTCTTGTAGAAGCCGAACCTGCTTTCCTCCGGTAGCGACCCGCAGAAGCTGCTGAGGCTGTCGATGTCCATGTTGTTGAATCTGATCTTGCGCCATATCCCCTTCTGGAGTCTGATGGGTACGGCATAACTCTCTATCCTGGTAAAAGATGAAAGCATGACCGCCAGGTAACTCAGCACCGGTTCTCTCGTCAGCAGCCCGGCAATTTCATTGGAGTCGAAAACGGCGATAGTCTGAGATCCGGCCTGTTCTATCGTGTGGGTGGAACTTGCCATCTCTCTGAACGTCTTCCTCAGTAGGACTTCGAAGAAGAGCGCCGGAGATATCTTCATCATGATGTTTTCATCCGCCGTCACCCGCCTGAAGACCTTTTCATCTCCGACCAGCCCTTTCCTGAAGGCATCATCCTCGTTTATGAAACGCTTGATTTTGCCCCTATCTTTCGCTCCAGGGGCGGCCTCGTCAACGATGAAGTCGAGGTCTGCCTCCGTCAGTTGATTTCTCAATTCCAGTTGTTCCATTTGTTTCCTCCACCTGCTGCTTCTTATTATACATGAAGCACAGCTTTTCACCCGCACCCTGCTGGATGCAAATTGACTTTGTGCCTGGGGGGTGATTTAATAACCCAGAGTCTAAGGTTCAAGATGTTCAGCAAAGGAGA
>ORJL010317232.1_pt1 | contig 10731 bp, 13 predicted proteins | sample 1779941 | NCBI WGS metagenome assembly ORJL01 (sample SAMEA104232317, study PRJEB22302) | groundwater metagenome | biome: forest; feature: aquifer; material: groundwater | place: USA | collected 2011-08-07 | depth 5.8 m | reverse complement strand
TTCTGCAATGCCTTGAGGGTGTCTTCGAGGGTGATCTCATTCATATGCGGGCAACGCACACTGCACAAACGCAACATCTCTTTATCCGGATTCGCGCCAGCGATGTTGTCGCCCATCGAGCATTCGGTCAGCAAAAGATAGCGCGGCGCGTCCGTCCGCTCGACATATTTCATCATGGCAGTGGTACTGCCTGAGAAGTCAGAGGCGGCAACCACTTCGGGGCTACACTCGGGATGCGACAGTATGACTACATCGGGAAATTGCGCCCGCACGTTTTGAATATCTTTAACTGTGAACTTCTCATGCACCTCACATCGCCCGTGCCAGCCGATCATGTCGTATTGCAATTCATCATTCGCTTTTGGCGCGTTGGTTGGAAATATGATCGTCTTGCCCGTCTCACGCGCCACATTGCGCGCCAAGTATTCATCGGGCAAAAATATAATGTGATCGGTCTTCAACGAATTCACGACGGCAACCGCGTTGGAAGAAGTGCAACAAATATCCGTTTCCGCTTTTACATCGGCGTAGGTGTTAATGTACGTGACAACGGGGACGCCGGGATATTTCGCTTTGAGCCGACGTACATCTTCTGCCGTAATGCTTGAGGCAAGTGAACAGCCCGCCTTCTTCGCCGGGATCAGCACCGTCTTGCTCGGGTTAAGAATCTTCGCCGTCTCTGCCATGAAACGCACGCCGCAGAAAATAATAATGTCTTTGTCTGTCGTCGCCGCTTTGCGACTCAGTTCAAGCGAGTCGCCGACGTAATCCGGGATCGAATGGAACAGCACCGGCTCCATATAGTTGTGTCCCAAGATCACCGCGTTGCGTTCTTGTTTGAGGCGGTTGATCTCGGCGGCGATCTCCGACTTGTAATGCAGTTCAACCTCCGGCACGACATCGTGCAGCTTTGCCGCAAGAGCGGCGTACATTTCTTTAGGTGAAGTGAGGGTAGAAGTTTGAGTAGCCATAGAGATTATCAGTAGTTCACGAAACTTGTAGCCTAGCCCCTTGTGGGCGGTGAAAACGGGGACAAGCCCCTATGCTACGCGTCCTTTTCGCGTTCTACTTATTTTGTATTCAACCATAAACTGATGTCAAGCGCTTTCACCGAATGCGTGAGCGATCCCGATGAAATAAAGTCTACGCCGGTTGCAGCGATGGCGGCAACAGTTTCGAGAGTCACATTGCCCGAAGCTTCCAACGGCACACGTCCCGCCGCGATCTCAACCGCTTGCCACATTTGATCAAGGCTCATATTGTCTAATAAGATTCTATCAACATTGAGAGGAAGTGTTTGACGAAGTTCCTCCAGATCACGGACTTCAACTTCGATGGGGAGTCTTCGCGGGTCGCCGTCTCGCACCCGTTTAACCGCCTCGGCGATGCTGCCGCCTACTGCCGCGATGTGATTGTTTTTAATCAATACCATATCGAACAACCCCACACGATGATTCTGCCCTCCGCCCAGCCGCACCGCCATCTTATCCAACAAACGCAAACCGGGCGCGGTCTTGCGAGTGTCGAGGATGACAGCGCGCGTGCCGCGCACCGCTTCAACATAACGGCGCGTCAGCGTGGCAATGCCCGACATCCGTTGAAGCAAATTGAGAGCGGTGCGCTCGCCGCTGAGGAGTGCCCGCCCCGATCCTTCAAGGGTGGCGATTGTTTGTTTCGCCTCGACCGTGTCACCGTCGGCAACGGCATATTTCATCTGCACCCGATCATCCAATAAGGTGAAGGCGAGCCGCGCCACATCCAATCCGGCGATCACGCCAGATTGTTTGGCGATGAATTTTCCATCCAGCCACAAGTCGGGCGGCACAGTGCAAAGCGTCGTCACATCGCCGTCGCCAATATCTTCGTCAAGCGCGCGGCGGACAATAGAGGTGAGTTCAAGAGGGAGCATACTATTTTCAATTATACGGGAAGGTGGCTCACGAATCCAATTGTTCGCGCCAGTAATGATAACGCGCCTTATAGAATCTCTTGAATTAATTTAACGGCTTGGGTCATGCCATCTGGTTCGTTACAGATTGATCCGCCCACTTGCGCGGCTTTGGCGCGCATGGTTGAGTCGATCAATGCTTGCGTGATAGCTGTGGCAAGGTTATCGCTGGTTAACTTTCCGCGCGAGATAAATTTTGGACCCACGCCCAAATCAAAAACAATTTGTCCCCAAGCATATTGATCAATGATGTGTGGGATAACGATGCTCGGCACACCCGAACGCAAACCTGCCGCGGTAGTGCCGAAGCCGCCATGATGGATAACTGCTGTAACCTGATCAAACAGCCAGTTGTGGGGCAGAGAACCCGCACAGTAAACGCTCGACGGTGCGCTCAACGATGCGAGCAATTCGCGATCCCAACCTTGTAAGACGGCGCGTACGTTTGTTTTTCGAATCGCCTCTAGCACGATCTGCGCGCTCTCTTTTGCTTTTTTGCCAGAGGTGCTCATTACACCTAAACTCACGGCAATCGGTTTCTCGCCTATCTTCAAAAAATCGATCAAGTCTTGTGGCGGCTTCCAATCCTCGATCTCGCGTGCAAACCAATAGTTCGTTTGGCGAACCTGTTGCGCCCATCTTCGATTCGGCGGTGCAACCGATGAGCTGACTGGCAACAAAATCATGCGTGATGACATCATGGTGGTGATGTCTTTCACTGGTGGTGCGCCGACTCTTTTTCTAAATTGATTCGTGGGTCCTACGAATATTTTTCCGATCAATAAACCGATGGCGCGTCCGACCCATGTGGGCGGTTGATTCTGAACTATTGGCAACCGTGCTGGCTGGAGCGTTACACTGATCCACGGTTTGCCAAGTTTCTCGGCTTCAGCAACACCACTTCCCGTATCCGACGTGATGATTAAGTCTGCATTTTTACAGGCTGCGAGCACATCGGGATAGGCTTCTTCCACCAGACGCGCCCCTAGCTGCATAACACGTATCAAGCCGATCCACATATTGTCAAATGACTTCTCCAACAGATGTGCGCCCTCCGCGCCGATGTCGATAGGACGACCAACAGGCAGGAAGGGGATGTTGTGTGATTCCGCAAGCGAGCCAAGAGTTGGATTAGAGGCGAGACGCACATCATATCCTGCTGCAATTAGCCCCTGAGCAAGGTTGATATACGGCTGAACATCTCCGCGTGAACCGATGGTGGCGATGATAATTTTCATTGTTGCTTTTTGTATTCGTATCTATTTAAAGCAAATACCTTATGAGTATAAGGCATATCCGCTGGTTTTTTACTACCATATTTTATTCGGCACGAACGGGGAAGTTCAGTGGAGGAAAACTTTCAAAAAATTTTTGCGGAGAAGTCACAGGTTATCCAACAACGCCTCGACGACGAGCGGATCCCATTGCTTGCCTTGCCCCTCACGGAAGATTTCAATAATGTGCGGCAGGCGCGACGCTGAGCGGTAAGCGCGTCCAGAATTCATAGCGTCAAAGCTATCCGCGACCGCTAGGATGCGTGCCGCCAAAGGAATGTCGTCGCCCATCAAGTGATCGGGATACCCTGTTCCGTCGTAACGCTCGTGATGCCACAACACCATGGGCTGGAGATATTCAAAATGCCCTACCGCATCTAAAATTTCCCAACCGCGAAAGGGATGCCGCCGCATGACAACTTGTTCTTCAAAAGTTAGGGGACCTGTTTTACGCAGGATGGAATCGCTGACGCATATCTTGCCGAGATCGTGCAGCAAGCCGCCATCATGCAAGTGACACAATTCATTGGCGGAAAGCCCTAACGCTTGTCCAATGACTACCGCAGCATCGGCGACACGCCGCGAATGACCGGCGGTGCATAGATGCAAATCTTCAACAACGTGGACCAAGGAGAGTAGTGCCTCCAAACGTGGGGAAGTTTGGTGAGGCACAACGGACGCTTGCCCTGCCGCAATGGCAACCATTGTTTGCGAATGCTGTTGTAAGTTATAAGGATAGTAGAGTGAAAGAATCTTTTGAGTGTTCATGATATGGATTTACTTGACAACCTTCAATTGGTGAGCCGCAATAAAGTTCCGCGCCAGGGCGTCGTTGTTGACAGTGATCATCTTTGTCGAATCTTCGCCTTGCTTAATGATGAAGTGATACACGTTCTCTTTGTCGTTTGTCCACCGTGAGCGAAGGTAAACAGGCGGAACGATCTCCCAACCTTGTTCGAGCGTGGCGATGAGTTGTAAGTAGTCGGTGTTCATCTGGGCGACTTGTCGTTACGTATTAACTTGTTGTCACCCACAATCGATTCTCGGAAATAAATTTGAGGATCGCCGGGTCATCATGCGTTTTGATCATTTGTATGCTGGTGCTTTCTCGATTTTTGAGAATGAAGAGAAAGGAGAGCTCATCGCCCGTCACCCGGTGCAAGCGTTGATGGATGGGTTGAATAATCTCCCAGCCTTGATCGAGCGCCGCTAATAATTGGAAATAGCTCGCCTGTGTAGCGTTGCCATGCCTGGGTTCAGCCAGGACTAACCATTTTGTTTGTTGCGTGTCTAGGTTCAACATCGTCGTCTACTCCTTTCTGAATATCAGGATACACGACGAAGGTTATGATAGTACGAAGGAGGGGTTAAGAAAATTTCACGAAGTCTGTGGCATCACGTAGAAGATTAATCGTGGTTATCAAGCATTTCCTTGCAAAAAGAGGTCACAAAACATAGATCGGCACTAACCGTTTTTCCGATTCGCCTTCAATGCGGGCGATCACTTCTATCTGTCCTACCAGAGTTGAGTTTTTGATCTTGCGTTTCAACAACTCGTCCACCTGAAAAATCCCCGCCGAATTACTCATCCGAATTTCAACTCGAACCGGCAATTTTTCCCCTTTTTGAATATGCACCTCGTCAATTGCGGCGGCGGAGATGGTGTGAATGCCGATCTCGCCCGCCTCAAACGGAATGCGCGAGCGCCCTTTGGTCATGTCCAGTGCGTCGGCGATCTTCAGCACACTTGCTTCCAGAGTCAAACAACGCATATCGCCGTGATGGGCGATGATGGCGTGCAGAACTTCCGAGACGATAATCGTGCGTTCCCTAATCGGATAGAGATCGCGCAGCAGTTCCTTCGCTTTGAGATTCGCCAATGCCAAACTAAATTCTTCGTGATTGTCACGGTGGATCGAAATGCCCAGATCGTGTGTTGCCGCCGCTAACACCGTGACGATCTCGGCGTCTTCGCGCGCCAGGCCATGATTCGCCACCACGCCGGACGCATAGTCGGCGTTCATAAACAGGCGGAGTAATTTCAGCGCAGCATTCGCCACAATGCGGATGTGGATTTCGCCGTGATCGGTCATCTTGAGGCGATCCACTGCATTGACGTTGGCGCATCGCCACAATTGCCACAACTCCTCGTCGGCGTTGATACGTTCAATAAGCGTTTGCAGTTTCGGATTGTGTTTCGCCGGCAAGTCAAAAGTGAGCGGAGTCGATTCAGTGGAAGGGGAAGTTGGATTCGATTCAAAATAAGGATTCATAGTGTCAACTCTTGCTATTTCGTACTTTTACAGTATTTATAAAATCGTACCCCCCTCATCTGTAGGCCGTTAGCCGTTGCAATGAGTCTCCAAACCTCATCAGGTCTCACAACCCCGATGGGCTTGATTTTACGTGACGATCTTCGTGCCCAACACTTCGAGGAACTTGGACAACCAAGCAGGATGAGCTGGCCAGGCAGGCGCAGTCACCAAATTGCCATCTGTCACGGCGTCGTCAATCTTAATATCGGCGAATTCGCCTCCAGCGATTTTGACTTCGGGACCCACCGCCGGATAGGCGGAGACTTTGCGACCCTTGACTACTCCCGCGGCTGTGAGGACTTGCGCGCCATGACAAACGGCCGCCACCGGCTTGTTCGCTTCAAAGAAATGTCGCACGACATCCAACACGCGCTCATTCAGACGGAGGTATTCCGGCGCGCGCCCGCCCGAAATGACTAAAGCATCGTAATCTTCCGGTTTGATGTTGGCGAACGTGGCATTCAGGGTGAAGTTGTGCCCGGGCTTTTCACTGTAAGTCTGATCACCCTCAAAGTCGTGAATGGCGGTGCGGATCTTCTCGCCAGCTTTCTTGTCGGGACACACAGCGTGAACAGTGTGACCAATCACCTGTAACGTTTGGAAGGGAACCATGACTTCATAGTCTTCGGCGAAATCGCCGACGAGTTGCAGTATTTTCTTAGACATGTGAGGCTTTCCTTTCTGGGAAAATATATTTACGTGTTTAGGCAAGCGAGTTCCGCTCGCCGCTTCCTTGAGATCGACGATTGGGCTGATTAGTCTTTGGCGTCACCTCCTTTCGTCTAATGATGAGCAACCCCAAAAGCCATCGGTTCGCTTCACCCGCTCGGCGGTGAAGTAAAGACTTCTTCGCGGCGTAGCCAAGTCGGGTGCAAGCGGTGGTTGGGCGCATTAAGCCTAATTGCTACAAATAATTAATGAGATGCAACATCAACTTATAAGATATGTCAGGGTGGTTAATTTGATTAACTGTTCCCGTTAGGTAAACATTTCTCTCTGGCGAGTAAAAAGCAAAAGCGCCTGACAAACCAGAATGCCCTAGCAATTCAGGCATTGCCTTGAAAGGCGAAAATATTCTGGGTAACTTGAATCTTGCCACCCCAACGCCGTATTCCAACGGGAAAAAGATTTTGTTCCAACGCTTCATCTCGTTGAAATATTCTATCGGGAACAATTCGCCCTTGAAAAAAGCTTTGATAAAAATCATCAACTCGCCTGATGTTGATACGATGCCACCGTCGGGTCCAAACGAAATCATTGCAAGTGGAATCGGGAGTGGATTCTGCTTAAAATACGTGATTGCTGGCGCAGTGTCTTTACTATTTTTGTAAAGGTAGGTTCGCTTCAAGCCTAACGGCTCAAAAATACGTTCCATCAAAACGGCGGACACCGTTTTACCTGTAATAGTTTCAATAATTCGTCCAAGTATCTGATAATTCGTGTCTGAATAAAGCGCCTTTCCTTTTTCCCCTGGCTTGAATGATGACTTCATTCTTTTTACTTCATCAATGACCTGCTCAAAAATCCAGGACTGGTCTTTACCTGCTGTGAGTTCATCTTGAAGGCTTTTGCCGCTTGCTTTTCTTTGTTGAAAATAATCAGGCAGTCCAGATGTATGAGCCAATAGTTGCCTGACTGTAATCTCGCTTGCGTAATCAATGCCTTTGAAAACCAACAAGTGCTGCAAGAACTGAATGTCAACATACTTGGAAATACGGTCATCAAGACTCAAATTTCCTTGTTCTCTCAATCTCATGATAATGGCGGTGATATAAAGTTTTGTTGTACTGGCGATAAAAAACTGACGTTCATTATCCAAGTTTCCAGCCGAACCGGTAAAGGCAAATGAGCCGTCTCCTTTTTCTATGCTTGCGGAAACACCAAAAACTTTTTTATTGTCAACAATATTGTTCAATACTTGTTGAAGTTTTGCTTGAGTTTGTGAAATATCCATTTGTGTATATCCTTTTGACAACAGCGCCCAACTGCTATTCGCCATCGGCTAGAGAGGCGCGTCAGGTCCTGCGCTCAATTCTTTCATCTCGCCGACGGTCATAAAAATGACACGCTCGGCGATGTTGACGGCGCGATCGCCAATGGGTTCTAAGTTATGTGAGGCAAAAAGCAAATACAAGGCGCGCGAGGTGGTGCGCGGGTCTTCGATCATGTACGTCAACAGCTCGCGAAAAATTTGTTCGTGGAATTGATCGATCACATCATCGTGCTTCGCCATCGCCTTTGCCGCTTCTACATCATGCTGTATGTAACTATCCAGCGCTTTGCGAGTGATAGCGCGGCATTCTTCTGCCATGCGCGGCAGATCGATCAACGGCTTCAACAGCGGCTCGTCGCCCATCTTGATTACAATTTTGGCGATACCCGCCGCGTGATCCGCCATGCGCTCGAGATCGCTGACGATGTTCATGGCGGCAACCACAGTGCGGAGATCGGTTGCCATCGGTTGTTGCGTGGCGATCACGTCAAGGCACTGTTCTTCGATTTCAAAGCGCAGCTTATTGATTTGCGCGTCGTCGTTCACCACTTGCCGCGCCAGCGAAGCGTTGCGCGTGGCGAGCGAGTGCATCGAGAATTGAATGGCGGCATCCAACAAACTGCCCATGCGCAATAAATTATCTTGAATAGATTTTAGTTCGCGATCCAGCGTGGCGCGATTTTGGGAAGGCATTACTTGGCTCCTTGAAGTTGAGAGGTTGGAATCATGCCGCCACTTTCGAGCAGGTCGGCGAAGTGAGGCGGCAACCCCGATTCGCGAATCGCTTGCGCGGCAGACTCTACATCGTAGCTTACGCGTCGAAATTCCACTTTGGGTCGCGCTTGCAGATCAAGAATGACATATCCCGCGCGCGGATCCCCATCCTTCGGCTTGCCAACCGATCCCGTATTGACGAACAAGGTGTTGCCGACTCTTTTTTGGTATGGCAGATGCGTATGCCCGAACAGCAAAATGTCACAGCCGGCAACTTTGGCAACGTGTTCAAAGGTGGCGAGCGGGCGATCTTCGTAAAGATATTCATTCATCTTGCGCGGGCTGCCATGCACCAAGAGAAACTGCTTCCCACCCATCGTTTGGCGAATATTCATTGGCAACTTACGCAGAAATTCTTTGCGGTTAGGTGTCACGCGTTCACGCGACCACATCAGTGATTGCTTACCGCGTTGATCATCCTGCGGGTCTTTATAGACGCAGCCGCAGTCGTCCAGATCAAACCCCACGCCGTCATCATAGTTGCCCATGATCGTTGGTACGTTGAAAGTTTTGATAAAGTCAATGACTTCATTGGGTTCTGCGCCATAGCCGACGAGATCGCCCAAGCAATAGATGGCATCGGGTTTTTGTTGTTGAATGTCGCCCCACACTGCTTCAAGCGCGTGGAAGTTAGCGTGAACATCGGAGAAGATAGCGAGTCTCATAAAATAACAACCTCATTGTTAGGCTGGCTAATCACTTGATAAATCAAAACCCCGATCAGTCCGCCGATGATCGGCGCAAGGAGATAAACCCACAAGTAATCAAATTGACCTGCGATTATTGCCGGGGCAAGTGAACGAGCGGGATTCATCGAAGCGCCGCTGATCGGTCCGGCAAACAAAGCCTCGAGGGCAACCGTTCCGCCAATGGCGAAGGGCGCATGAGCATGCGTGCCATTCGGATGAAGGGCAACAGCTGCAATCACGAAAACAAGAATAGCGGTCAGGATGATTTCCAAAAGAAAAGACTGGAAAGGTTCACCCCAGGGTTGCGTCACACCTAAACCATAAGTGATTCCAAAAAGAACGCGCAACATAATCGCCGCGCTCACTGCCCCCGCACATTGCGCGACGAGATATGGCAAAACAAGTTTTGAAGGAAAGTATCCCCGACTGGCGAGGGCGAGTGTCACTGCCGGGTTGAAATGCGCCCCGGAGATATGCCCGACAGCCATGATCATCACGCCAATACTTAACCCAAATGCCAAAGCAATCCCGAAGTGCGTGATGCTTCCATTGCTAATAGTGTTGATCACAATAGCGCCGCAACCGCTTAAGACTAACACCCCCGTGCCGAGGGCTTCGGCTAACAGCTTGGGGAAATGAACGCGGATCATGGATGTGTTTCCTCGAGCCACGCTTGGATTCGTTGTTGGATCGCGTCTCGCACTTCACGGAATTTTTTTAATTTCGAATCAGAGTCGCCTTCAAACGCTGCCGGATCGTCAAAGGGCCAATGAATGCGGTTAGCCACGCCTAGAAAAGTAGTCGGGCATTTTTCTTCCGCTTTGCCGCATACGGTGATCAAATAGGTGAAATGAACTTTGCCCAAATATTCGCCCACACCTTTTGAGCGATGCCGGCTTAAATCTATCCCGACTTCGTTCATGACTTGAAGGGTCAGTGGGTGAATCTCTTTTGGCTCAAGTCCTGCGCTATGCGGATCATAGTTGTCATTCGCCAGTGCGCGCAACCACGCCTCTGCCATTTGACTGCGGGCAGAGTTGCCGGTGCAGAGAAAGAGGACTCTGATCTTGCTTGTAGAAGTATTCGAATCGTGAGATGACATAATCCTTTATCTAAAAGATGCTGACGATCTTCATCATGCTTACCCTATCGTCGCTAACGGCATTAACCTTTTTCCATCTCTGCCGTGATCAAACAATCGGCGGTGGCAACGTTGGTCGCCAGTGGCACGTTGTGAACGTTGCAAAGGCGAAGCAGCGCTTGAATGTCTGGCTCGTGCGGATGCTTGTCTAACGGGTCAACTAAAAAGATCACCGCGTTCACGGTTCCCTCCACCACCCGCGCGCCGATCTGGGCGTCGCCGCCTTGCGGGCCTGCTTGCACCGCTTCAACTTCCAAGCCAACTTTCTCTGTGAGCAAGCGCGCCGTGACTTTTGTGGCGACAAGACGATGTTGCGCGAGTCGCGCGCGGTTAAACGTTGCCCAGGCCACCATATCTGCTTTTTTGCCGTCGTGGGCGATCAAGGCAAATGTTTTCATCACCCAAACCTCCCCGTCACATAATCTTCGGTGCGCTTGTCTTTCGGGCGGGTGAATAACGTTTGTGTGTTGTCCACTTCGATCACCGTCCCCGACTGGCGATCATCGGTCAGCATCATCATCGCCGTGGTGTCCGACACCCGCGCCGCTTGCTGCATATTGTGCGTGACGATGACAATGGTGTAACGCTCTTTGAGTT
>ORJL011826144.1_pt1 | contig 10733 bp, 7 predicted proteins | sample 1779941 | NCBI WGS metagenome assembly ORJL01 (sample SAMEA104232317, study PRJEB22302) | groundwater metagenome | biome: forest; feature: aquifer; material: groundwater | place: USA | collected 2011-08-07 | depth 5.8 m | reverse complement strand
CGATCCCCGTCATCATCCACCTCACCCGCCGGCAGCGCCGCCAGGTGGTGGCGTTCCCCTCCCTCATGTTCCTGGAGAAGATCCCGTTCCAGGAGCAGAGGCGGCGGCGCATCCAGAACTGGCTCCTCCTGGCGCTGCGCGCGCTGGCCCTGGGGCTCCTCGCCGTGGCGTTCGCCCGCCCCTTCAGGGACGACTCCGCGCTCGCCGCGGGAGGCAGCGGCGGACCCACCGAGGTGGTGGTGCTGGTGGACCGCTCGTACAGCATGGGCGCGGGAAGCCAGTGGTCACGGGCGCAGGGCGCGGCAGCCGAGGTCTTCGGACGGCTCGGCCCGCTCGACCGCGCGAGCCTGGTCTTCTTCTCGCAGGGAGCGGAGGTGGCGCTGCGCTCCACGCCCGACCGCGCGCGCCTCCGCGGCGCGCTCGACACCGCGCGCGTGGGGTGGGGCGTCACCCGCTTCGGCCCTGCCCTCAAGGTCGCCCAGACCATCCTGGAGGAGACGGAGCTCCCGGCCGGGGAGGTGGTGGTGATCTCCGACTTCCAGCGCACGGGCTGGCGGGGGGACGAGGGGGTCCGGCTCCCCGCCGGCACCACCGTCACGCCCGTCTCCGTCCAGGAGCGCGTCGCCGAGAACGTCCGGGTCGCCGACGTGGCGCTCCAGCGCCAGGCCGCGTCGGGACGGGAGCGCGTCACCCCTACCGCCCGCGTGGTGAGGACCGGGGGCGAGGGGGTCAGCGAGATCGAGGTCGTCCTGGAGCTCGACGGCCAGGCGCTCCAGACCCGCACCGTGCGCCTGGAGCCGGGCGAGGCCGGTTCAGTAGCCTTCTCGCCCTTCACGCTCTCGCTGCCCCACACCCTCGGATCGGTGCGCGTCCCCGACGACGCTTTGCCCTCCGACGACGCGCGCCACTTCGTCCTGTCGCCGGGCGGATCGCTCGCGGTCGTGGTGGTGGAGGGCGGAAGGGCGGGCCCGGACGCCTCCCTTTACGTCCGGCGAGCGCTGGAGACCACCGAGGACGGCCGCTTCGCCGTCAGGGTCCGCCGGGGGGACGGCGTGCGCCCCGAGGACCTCGAGGGCGCGGACGTGCTGATCCTGAACGACGCCCGCCTGGACGGAGCGTCCGCGGAGCTCCTTCGCGCGTTCGCGAAAGGGGGCGGCGGCGTCCTGGTGGTGGCGGGCGAGGCGGCGTCCTGGCCCGCGTCGGCAGCCGACGTGCTCCCCGGAACCCTGGGCGCCGTCGAGGACCGCGTGGAGGGGCGGGGGGGCCGCCTCGGGTACCTGGAGTACGACCACCCGGTGTTCGAGGTGTTCTCCGGCCCCCGGAGCGGCGACTTCAGCGGGGCGCGCTTCTTCAGGGCGAGGGGCTTCACGCCCGGCGACTCCGCCCGGGTCATGGCCCGCTTCGACGACGGCACCGTGGCCATGGCGGAGCGCTCGCTGGGGCGGGGGACCGTGGCGGTCTGGACCTCCACGCTCGACGTCTTCTGGAACGACCTGGCGCTGCAGCCGGTCTTCCTCCCCTTCCTTCACCGCGTTGCGGAGCACCTGAGCGGGCACGCCGAGGCGCTGTCCGCGTTCACCGTGGGCCAGGTGGTGGACCTGGCGGACCCCGAGGCCATGGAGGCGGCCGGGCTCGTCTCCTCGGAGGCGGCGGGCCTGGAGGAGGGCGACGACCCGATGGCGCTATCGCCCTCGGGGGGCACCGTGCAGGTCGCCGACGCCACCGGGCATCGGCACCTGCCCCTCGACGAAGCCGGCTTCTACGTGGTGCGCCCCCCCGGGACCGAGCCCGAGCGGCCGTTCACGCTGGCCGTGAACGTAGACCTCGAGGAGTCGAGCCTGGAGGCGCTGGATCCCCAGGAGCTGGTGGCGCAGATCCTGGCGCCGCCCTCCGGACCGTCGGCGGGTCCGACGTTCGAGGCGGCCGAGCTGCGCCGCGAGGACCGGGAACGAAGGCAGGGCCTCTGGCGGTACCTGCTTCTGGCGGCGTTCGCGCTCTTCCTCGTCGACACGGGGATCTCGAACTGGATGTCCCGCCGCACGACGCGTAGGGTGGGCGTTTCCTCGGCAGCCGTTGGCGGGACAGGGAGAGCCGGATGACGGACGCGAGTCTGCACGGCGAGATCCAGCGGCTGGTGCAGGGCGCGAGGCAGCGCTGGCGCCTGCGCATCGCCCTGCGGGGCGCCGCCCTGGCCGCCGCGGCCACGCTGACCGCGCTCTTCCTCTCGGCGCTGGCCCTGGAGCGGATGCGCTTCGACCCCGCCGCGGTCCTCTGGCTCCGAGCCCTCTCGTGGGGGACGCTCGCGGCGTCCTCGTATGTCTTCCTCGTGCACCCCCTTCTCCGGAAGGTCAGCGAGCGCCAGGTGGCGCTCTACCTCGAGGAGCACGAGCCCTCGCTGGACCATGCGCTCGTGAGCGCCCTGGAGGCGCCCGCCGACGCCGGCGCGTCCCCCGCGCTGTCGCGTCGCCTCACCGCCACCGCCCTCGAGGGCGCCCGGCGCGTGGAGGACGGCCGCCGCGTGGAGCGCCCGGCGCTCTACCGCTTCGGCGGCGCCCTGACCGCGCTCGCGGTCGGAGCCGTAGCGCTCACCCTGCTGGGCCCCACCCACCTCCGGAGCGGACTCGCCGCCCTGCTCCTCCCGCTCAGGGATGCGGCCACGGTGAGCCCGTACGCGATCGCCGTCACTCCGGGCTCGGTGACCATCGCGCGGGGCACCGACCAGCTCGTCGCGGCCACGCTCGGCGGATTCCAGGCGGGTGAAGCGTCCGTGTTCACGCGTTCGGGTCCCGATGCCCCCTTCCAGCGGCTCAGCATGATCCAGGTCGAGGACGGCACCTTCGAGGTCCTCCTCCTGGGCCTGGGCGAGCGCACCGAGTACTTCGTGGAGTCCACGGGGGTCCGCTCGCCCACGTTCGTCATCGACGTGGCCGACCTGCCGTACGTGGACCGGCTGGACCTCGTGTACCACTTCCCCGCGTACACCGGCCTCCCGCCGCGCACCGTGGAGCACGCCGGCGACGTGGTGGCCCTTCCCGGAACCGTGGTGGAGGTGCGCATCACCCCCACGCTTCCGGCCCCCGGCGGCCAGCTGGTCCGCGACAGCGTAGGCCGCTCCGACCTCGCGCTCGAGCCCGACGGCACCCTGGTGGGGAGCTTCACGGTGCAGAGCCGGGGCTTCTACTCCGTGGAGCTGGCCCGGGACAACGGAGCCCTGGTCCCGGCGTCGCCGGAGTACACGATCGACGTCCTCACGGACCAGGAGCCCTCCGTCCGGTTCACCAAGCCCGGGAGAGACTCCCCCGCCTCTCCGATCGAGGAGGTGTACCTGGAGCTGGAGGCCGGCGACGACTACGGAATCGCAGATCTGCGACTGGTCTATTCGGTCAACGGTGGGCCGGAGGACACTCTCTCGGTCTTCGAGGGAACGGGCTCGCCGCTTCCCGAGGTGTCCGCAGGGTACACGCTCTTCCTGGAGGAGTGGCCCCTGGAGCCCGGGGACCTGGTCTCCTACTACGGTCTGGCCCGGGACAACCGCAGCCTGGCAGGCGGCAAGGCGGTTTCCACCGACATGTACTTCCTGAACATCCGTCCGTTCGAGCGAGCGTACCGGGAGGGCGAGCAGCAGGCAGGCGCGCCCCAGGGAGGCATGCAGCCCAGCGCCGAGTCGGCGCTCTCCGAGCTCCAGCGCCAGATCATCGCCGCCACCTTCAACCTGCTCCGGCAGCGGGACTCGTACGAGCCCGGCGAGTTCAGCGAGAACGTGGTGAGCGTCGCGCTGGCCCAGGGCCGCCTGAAGGACCAGGTCGCGACGCTCCTGGAGCGCATGCGGAACCGCGGGCTGGTGGAGACCGATCCCGGCTTCCGCGACGTGTCGGCCATCCTGCCCAAGGCGGCCGAGGCCATGACCCAGGCGCGCGAGCGCCTGGACGCTGAGGCGCTCCAGGAGGCCATCCCCTACGAGCAGACCGCGCTGCGCTTCCTGCAGCAGGCGGAAGAGACGTACGAGCGGTACGTGGTGGAGCAGCAGGGCCAGCAGGGGGGAGGAGGGGGGGGCGAGCAGTCAGCGGCGGCCGAGGACCTGGCCGACCTGTTCGAGCTGGAGCTGGACAAGCTCAAGAACCAGTACGAGACCGTGCGCCGCGGCCAGCAGCAGGGCGCCGACGACCAGGTGGACGAGACGCTGGAGAAGCTGAAGGAGCTGGCCCGCCGCCAGGAGCAGGAGGCGGAGCGCCAGCGCCGCCGCGCTCAGGCAGGCCAGGGTGCGCCGCAGGGCGGGAGCCAGGCCCAGCGGGAGCTGGCCGAGCAGGCCGAGGAGGCCGCGCGCGAGCTCCAGCGCCTGGCCCGGGAGACCCAGGACCCGCAGCTGGAGGAAGCGGCCCGCCGCCTCCAGGAGGCCGCCGAGTCCATGCGCCGTTCCGCCGCAGGCAGCGGGAACTCCGCCTCCGCCGAGACCGGCACCGCGCTCGAGCGCATCGAGGAGGCGCGTCGGCGACTCCAGCAGGCCCAGGAGGACCGCGCCCGCCGCGACGCCGAGGAGGCGCTGCGCCAGGTGGACGAGCTGGCGCGCCAGCAGCGCGAGGTCCAGCGCGACGTCCGGGAGCTCCCGCAGGAGGGCGCCGAGCGGGCGCAGGAGATCGACCGGCTCCGGGAGCGGAAGGACCAGATGACCGAGGCGGTGTCCGGGATCGAGCGTGAGCTGGACCGCGCGGCCTCGGTCGCCCGCGGAGAGCAGCCCGACGCGGCCCGCAAGCTGCAGGAGGCGGCCGACCAGATCCGCGAGTCCAAGCTCAAGGAGAAGCTCCAGTTCTCGAGGGGCACCATCGAGCAGTGGGACCCCCAGTCGGCCACCACGCTCGAGATGAACATCGAGGCCGACCTCCGGGCACTCCGCGACCGGTTGCAAGAGGCGGCCTCAGCCGCCGGCGAGCGGGCCGAGGACCCGCTGGAGAAGGCGCTCGAGGAGACCCGGAACCTCGTGCGGGGGATGGAGGCCATGGAGCGCCGCCTCCGGGAGGCTTCAGGAGAGCGGGGAGAGCGGGCCGACGCCCAGGGCCAGCCCGCTCAGCCCGGAGACTCCCAGGGAGAGCCGACGCGTCCGGGAGGTCAGCCCCCCACGGCAGGAGGGGAAGTGCCCCCCATGGGCGGAGGGCCCACCCGGGGAGACCCCAGGGGCCTCTCCGACGACGAGGCGCGCCAGATGCGGCGGGAGTTCCTCGAGCGGGGACGGCAGACCGAGGACCTGCGGGAACGATTGGCGGACGCGGGCTGGGAGGCCGCCGACCTCAACGCCGTCCTGCAGGCCATGGAGCGCCTCCAGCGCGAGAGCGTCTACGACAACCCGGCCCAGGCGGCCGCCCTGCAGGAGGACATCCTGGAGGCGCTCAAGCGCCTGGAGTTCGGCCTCCGGCGCCAGGTGGAAGGCGCAGGGGAGCGCCGCGCCGCGCTCGCGGGCTCCGACGACGTGCCGGACGCCTACCGGAAGCTGGTGGAGGACTACTACCGGAAGCTGGCGGGGAGCACCCGCCCCCGGGGACCGGGCGGCTGACGCGCCCGGCCCAGGGGACGCGGGCCGCTCAGTCCTCCGCGGAGCGCTCTCCGAACTGGCGATCCAGCATGAGGAGGGCCGCCGTGCTGTCGCCGGCGAGCCGGAGCCGCTCGACCGCACGGCCCACATTGTCCTCCTCCTCCACCTGCTCGGTGACGAACCAGTTCAGGCGGTTCTCGGTCGCGTAGTCCCCCTTCTTCCGCGCCAGATCGTAGAGGGCGTGGATCATCCCGCTGATCTTCTTCTCGTGGGCCAGGGCGGCATCGAAGATCTTGAGGGGGGTCGAGAACTTCTTCGCGGGCCCGGGCACGGCGGTGAGGTCCACGTGCCCTCGACGCTCGAGGACGTAGTCGAAGAGCTTCATGGCATGCCCGAGCTCCTCGCCGGCCTGCTGGCGCATCCAGTGGGCGAAGCCGTCGAGGTTCTGCTCCGTGAAGTGCGCGGACATGGCCAGATAGATGTACGCGGAGCTGAGCTCCGCGTTGATCTGTTCGTTCAGGGCGTCCTGGATGGCCTTCTCCACAGGGTCCTCCGGCTCGGGTTGGCGTGAAGGTCGATCCGGGAATCTAAACAGATTCCCCGTCACCGATCACCACCCCCACGGCCGACTCACCCCAGCGAAAGCCCGTCCCTCGTCCTCGGCCGCCGCGTCGCGCGCCGGAGGTTCTCCTGGGCCGGCTCGTAGTCAGGCGCCAGCACCAAGGCGACTCTCCAGTGGACCTGGGCTTCGCGGCGATCGCCACGGACCTCTTCGATCACCGCGAGGAGATTGAACGCCTCGGGACGACCGTCATCCTCGTCGATGGCCTGCTCGAGATGGGCCCGCGCCGCATCGAAGTCCCGGCCCACGATGAGCTCCCGGGCCGCGCGAACGAGATGCTCGTACCCCCTGCCGTCACCGTCCCGATCTCCGCTCACGACGAGACCCTCCGTTGAGACCCTGCATCAGGAAGGTGGCCGCACACCCGCGAACAAGGCACAAGAAACCCTGCCGATGCGTGAAGAAGCCGCTAAGAGAGCCCGCCGAGATCCTCCGCCGGCAGGCGCATGACGAAGATGCTCCCCCCGCCGGGGCGGGGAAGGAACTCCACGTCACCGCCCTGGAGGCGCGCCGCCTCCCGGGCGATCGCCAAGCCGAGGCCGGTGCCGTGGCCCTGCGAGCGCGAGCCGCGGTGGAACGCCTCGAAGAGGTGCAACCGGTCCGCCTCGGCCACGCCCGGCCCGCGGTCCCTGACCTCGAAGACGAGGTCGGCGGCGACACGAGCGACCTCCACTTCCACGTCCTCCGGGGAATGGTGGAGCGCGTTCTCGACGAGGTTGACCAGGGAGCGGAGGGCCTGGACGAAGTCGAATCGCCCCACGGGGATCTCTCCGCCCGCCGGGATGACCACCCGGATCTCCGCGGCGCCGGGCAGGCCGCGGACCCGTTCCAGGGCCGCGCCGACGAGGTCTTCGGCGGCGTTGAGCTGGGGATCGCCCGCAGAGCCCCCGGCACGGATCCGGGAGAGGTCGAGCAGATCCGAAACGAAGCGACTGAGCCGCTCCGCCTCCTCTTCGATGACCGCAGCGGCTTCGATGCCCTCGGCGCGGAGCTCTGCCGCCGTGGCGCGGATGGACGTCAACGGAGTCCGGAGGTCATGGGAGACGGTGGCCAGCAGCGCGTCCTTGAGCCGGGAAGCCTCCCTCAGGGCGGCCACCTGTTTCGCTTCCTCGGAGAGGCGCTCGATCTCCACCGCCCGCCGCTCCGCCAGGGCGATCGCCTGGCGCTGCCGGTGCAGGAGCTCCGCCGCCACGCCTGCCGTGACGAGGAAGGCGACCAGGATCCACCATTCGAGCGGATCGGCGATGGTGAGCCGGTAGAGGGGCGGAAGGAGGAAGAAGTCGAACGCGACGAAGCATGCGGCCGCGGTGACCAGGCCCACCATGCGCCCCTCCCGCGCGCTGGCGCCCAGGACGACAAGGAGGTAGGCCAGGGCCATGTGAGCCTGATCCAGCGACCCCCGGTACAGCCACAGAACGGCTGTGGTCGCCCCACCCACGAGCCCCCAACCCAGGAGCGCTGCGCCGACGCGGCCCATCGACCACGACCGCGGCGGGTTCACCCCAGCTCCATCCGGTACCCGACTCCGGGCTCGGTGATGATGACCTTTGGTCGCACGGGATCCGGCTCGAGCTTCCGACGGAGGCTGGCCACATACACGCGCAGGTACTGCTGGGGATCTCCCGACGATGTCGCCCAGGCCGCGCTGAAGAGCTGCCGGTGGGTGAGCGTCCTCCCCGCCCTCTTCAGGAACGCCCGGAGGAGCGCCCACTCCGTGGGCGTCAGGTGCACGTCCTGTCCATCACGGCGCACGGTCCGTGCGCCCGGGTCGATGACGAGGCCCGCCACCCTCACCACGCCCTCGTCTCCGGGTACCTCGGCCATGCGCGCGCGGCGGAGCTGGGCCCGCGCCCGCGCCAGGAGCTCGGAGGGGCTGAACGGCTTGGTCACGTAGTCGTCGGCACCCTCGTCGAGGAGCCGCACCTTCTCCGCCTCCGAGTGGAGCGCGGACAGCACGATGATGGGCACCGTGGACCACTTCCGGAGCTCGGCGCACACCCACTGGCCCGGCCGGTCGGGGAGGGCGAGGTCGAGCACGACCAGGTCGGGGCGGTGCGCGGCCGCAAGGTCCACCGCGTCGGCGGCGGTGGCGGATTCCAGGACCCGGTCGAACTCGTGGGAGAGCGCGTTGCGCAGAGCCCTTCGGATGTGCGGCTCGTCGTCCACGACCAGCACGGTGCCCGACATTGCCCAGCCTCCGGTGTGAGTCGGCTCGTCCATGGGAAGCTAGTCGCTGGCGGCCGGTTGGCCACGCGCCGCCACCGGGAGGCGGCCGGCGGCCAGGGAGCCGACCCGGGGGCATCCGACCACGACCGCGTGGGTGCCGGTCCAGCTGGCGCGTTCCGGCAGGCCCACCAACCCTGCGTCCATCGCTCCTCCCGACCGTGGGCGAACCCCGACCCTCGCCCGAAGGCTGACTCCGAGGTCGTTAAGGACGCACAAAGGAGCGCCGGCGCCACATCAGGGAACCATGAACGCGCGGCCTGCCCCACCCCTTGGGCCGGGCACGGACCTCATAGCTCGATGCGCGCCCCCAGCTCCACCACCTGGTTGGGCGGCAGGCGGAAGAAGGCCGTAGGCGAGCGGGCATTGTGGCTCATGAGGGCGAAGAGCCGCTTCCGGAATCCGCGCATCTCCGAGCCGTTGGCGCTCGGAACCAGCCATTCGCGTCCCAGGAAGAACGTGGTGGCCAGCGGATGCAGGCGGAGCCCTTCCCGGCCGTCGAGCTGTCCGAGGGCCCCCATGATGTCCGCCTCGTCCATGAACCCGTAGCTGAGAACCACTGAGTAGAACCCGGCCTCGCGGGAATTGAACCGGATCCGCTCGGAGGGAGCCACGTGGGGAACGTCCTCGGTGCGAACGGCCAGGAGGACCACCTGTCGGTGGAGAACCCGGTTGTGCTTCAGGTTGTGCAGGAGAGCCCGGGGAGTGCCGTCGGGGTCGCCGAACATGAAGACGGCCGTCCCCTCCACCCGGGTGGGAGGGTGGGCGGAGATGCTGGCCAGGAAATCCGTCAGGGGGAGCTCCCGCGCCTTCATGCGCTGGGCCAGGAGCCGGCGCCCGGACTTCCACGTCGTCATGAGGAGGAAGACCAGCGCTGCCACCATCAACGGGAACCACCCGCCCGCCGGGATCTTCATCAGGTTCGTGATCCAGAAGGACAGGTCGACCGCCAGGAGGACCCCCGTGACACCCAGCGCGAGGGGGAGCGGCCATCCCCACCGCTCCCGGGCCAGGACGAAGAAGAGCAGCGTGGTAACGACCATGGTGGTGGTCACCGCCACCCCGTACGCGCCGGCCAGGGCGGTGGAGCTGCGAAAGCCGATGACGAGGGCGATGCACGCCACCATCAGAGTCCAGCTCACCTCGGGAATGTAGATCTGCCCCTTCTCACTCTCGGAGGTGTGCTTGATGACCAGCCTCGGGCTGTATCCGAGCTGTACCGATTGCATGGCCAGCGAGAAGGAACCCGAGATGATCGCCTGGGAAGCGATGACGGCGGCCGCCGTGGCCAGCCCCACCAGGGGGAGCACGGCCCACTCCGGCGACATGCGGAAGAAGGGGTTCTCCGCCGCAGACGGGTCCCGGATGAGCATGGCGCCCTGCCCGAGATAGTTGAGGACGAGCGCCGGGAACACCAACGCGAACCACATCAGCCTGATGGGGCGTCTGCCGAAGTGCCCCATGTCGGCGTAAAGCGCCTCGCTTCCAGTGACCACGAGGAAGATGCTTCCCAGGGCCAGGAAGCCCCGCCGACCGTTCTCCACGAAGAAGCGCAGGGCGTGGACCGGGTTGAGCGCCGCCAGCACCCCGGGCTCCTGGGCGATCTGATACACGCCCAGCCCCGCCAGCAGGACGAACCAGACGAACGTGACCGGCCCGAACAGCTTTCCCACGCCCGCGGTGCCCCGGTGTTGGAGCGCGAAGAGCCCCACCAGCACGAGCAAGGTGAGGGGGATGACGTATCGGTTGAACACCGGCGTGGCCACCGACAGCCCCTCCACCGCCGACAGGACGCTGATCGCAGGCGTGATCATGCCGTCTCCGTAGAGGAGCGCAGCGCCGAAGAGACCCATGAGGACCAGGCGCCGCCGCCCCTGCCCCCCTTCGGCCATCGGCGTGAGCAGCGCGGTCAGCGCCAGGATCCCGCCCTCGCCCCGGTTGTCTGCGCGCAGGACGAAGGCCAGGTACTTCACCGAGACGACGAGCACGAGGGACCAGAAGACGAGGGAGAGGACCCCCAGCACGTTCCCGGGCTCCACGGCCAGGCCGTGATCGGAATGGAAGGTCTCGCGGAGGGCGTACAGGGGGCTGGTGCCGATGTCCCCGTACACCACCCCCAGAGCCGCCAGCGAGAGCGCCGCCAGGTGCCTCCCTGACGGCCCGGCGGGCTTGGCTTCCTCCTCCATGGGGACGTTCCTTTCGGTCGAGGCGGCAGTACAGCCCTAAGCTATTCCGGATCGCGCGTATGCATCGCACAAAGAATACGCCCCTGACCGTTAAGAACACACAAAGATCGGCGGCGGCCGGCCGGCGCGGCGATGTCTCCCGATCAGGCGTCGCGCCTCCCCCCACCCCACCCCTCGG
>ORJL011755260.1_pt1 | contig 10733 bp, 10 predicted proteins | sample 1779941 | NCBI WGS metagenome assembly ORJL01 (sample SAMEA104232317, study PRJEB22302) | groundwater metagenome | biome: forest; feature: aquifer; material: groundwater | place: USA | collected 2011-08-07 | depth 5.8 m | reverse complement strand
CCAATGCTCTGGCACATCATGAAGATCTATTCAGCCCATGGCATTAATGACTTCGTCGTCTGCTGCGGTTACAAGGGATACCTGATCAAAGAATACTTCGCCAACTATTTTCTGCACATGTCGGATGTGACCTTCGACATGAGTAAGAATGAGATGCAGGTTCATCAGCGCTACGCCGATCCGTGGCGCGTCACCCTGGTCGATACCGGCGAGGACACGATGACCGGTGGACGACTGCGGCGGGTCGCCGGCTATGTCCGGGATGAAGAGGCGTTCTGCTTTACCTATGGCGACGGCTTGGCGGATATTGATATTTCCCGACTGGTGGCGTTCCACAATACACACGGTCGTCTTGCGACGGTAACCGCCGTGCAACCGCAGGGACGCTATGGCGCGTTGAACATGACGGGGCCGCAGGTCCACGGATTCATAGAAAAGCCCAAAGGCGATGGCGGTTGGGTCAATGGGGGGTTCTTCGTGCTCTCTCCCAAGTGCATCGACTTCATCCATGGAGACTCTTCATCCTGGGAAGGTGAGCCGCTGACTAAAATCGCATCAGAAAATCAACTCATGGCTTATGAACACGGCGGATTCTGGCAACCGATGGATACGCTGCGCGACAAGAATCACCTGGAAGCACTGTGGCAAACGGGCAAAGCACCTTGGAAAACCTGGGCATGAGCCTGTTTGGCGATTGCTATTCCGGGCGACGGGCGCTAATCACAGGCCATACCGGCTTCAAGGGAAGCTGGCTGGCGCTTTGGTTGCAGCAACTGGGTGCGGAAGTCGTCGGAATTGCATTGCCGCCAGAAGGCGAACCGAATCACTGGAAGCTGCTCAACCTGAATATCGAAGAATATCAACACGACATACGCGATGCCCAGGGACTCGTTGCATTGATAAGGCAGGTCCAACCTTACATAGTATTCCACCTCGCCGCGCAGTCTCTTGTTCGCCGCTCTTACCGCGAGCCCCTGCAGACCTGGTCAACCAATGTCCTTGGCACCGTGGCGGTGCTGGATGCGTGCCGCGACGTCAATTCGCTCAAGGCGGTAGTGATAGTAACCACAGACAAATGCTATGAAAACCTGGAGCAGATTCACAGTTACACGGAGGAGGATCGTCTGGGTGGACACGACCCCTACAGCGCCTCCAAAGCCGGGGCGGAGCTTGTCGTAGCGAGCTACCGACTTTCTTTTTTCGATAAAGCTACATCTCCACTCATCGCGACAGCGCGTGCGGGCAATGTCATAGGCGGCGGCGATTGGTCCGAGGATCGCCTGATTCCGGACCTCGCGCGCGCGCAGGCTGGCAACTCCACTCTGGAGGTGCGCTCGCCTCTGTCGACGCGCCCATGGCAGCATGTGCTCGAGCCCCTCTCCGGATACCTGCTGCTCGGTCAAAAACTACTGCAAGGCCACCGTGGGTTCGCCCGACCCTGGAACTTTGGCCCAGATGCCGAGGGCAACCGAAGCGTTGCTGAGCTGCTTGACTTGATGCGCCCGGTCTGGCCGACACTGGCCTGGCGTCGAGCGGACCGGCCGCAACCTCATGAAACGGCATTGCTGCAGTTGGACAGCACCAGGGCGCGGCGTGATCTGTCCTGGCGTCCAGTTTGGACATTGAGCGAGGGTGCACGTGCGACGGCGCGGTGGTACGACCGCTTTTTGAATTCGGGTGAAGTCATCACCTGCGATCAACTGGAACGTTATCTTGCTAATGCAAGAACAGAGAAACTGGAATGGGCGATTTCTTGAATATTCGTCCAACATCGCTTGCCGGAGTATTTGTCGCCCAGACCACGCTCTCGACGGATAGCCGAGGCGCCTTTTCTCGCTTTTTTTGCGAAAAGGATCTGGCCCCTGCTCTCGATGGCAGACGCATCGTGCAAATCAATCATTCGCGTACAGAAGTTCAAGGCGCATTGCGCGGCATGCATTTTCAGAATTCTCCTCATGCAGATATGAAACTGGTACGCTGCCTGTCCGGGCGCATCTGGGACGTCGCTCTGGACCTGCGTCGGGACTCACCCACCTTCATGCGATGGCATGCCGAGGAACTCAGCGGCGCCAACGCCAGCATGCTGGTCATTCCTGAGGGTTGCGCCCATGGGTTCCAAACGCTGGAACCGGGCTGCGAACTGCTATACCTGCACACTACAGCTTACGAAAAATCCGCCGAAGGCGCTGTTCGCCACGATGACCCGCTGGCCGGCATCACCTGGCCTCTTGCGATCAGCGAGATATCCGAACGCGATCGTTCCCTGCCTTTGCTTGCGCCAGACTTTTCGGGCATCTCGACATGAACTGCCGCCACTGCAGCGCACCACTGGCGCATGTGTTCCTCGACCTGGGCTGCGCTCCGCCTACGAACGCCTATCTGAGCAAGGCGGATCTGGATGCACCGGAGCTTTATTTCCCCCTCAAACTCTATGTCTGCGACGTTTGCTGGCTGGTGCAAATTCAGGATTACGCTCGCGCCGACGAGCTTTTCCGGGCCGACTACGCCTATTTTTCGTCGGTTTCCCGCACATGGCTTGCCCATGCCGCGCAGTATTGCTCGAAGATAGGTTCCCGCTTGTCCTTGAGCGCAAGAAGTCTCGTGATTGAGATTGCCTCCAATGATGGCTATCTCCTGAAGAATTTCGTGTCGGCAGGCATCCCCTGCCTTGGCATTGAGCCCACTGCAAGCACTGCTACAGCCGCGGAAGCTCAGGGAATCCCGGTATTGCGGGAGTTTTTCGGCGCCAGACTGGGCGCGCAGTTGGCCAGCGAGGGGAGGCGGGCCGACCTGATCATCGGCAATAATGTCTATGGGCATGTGCCGGACATCAATGATTTTACGGCAGGACTCAAGGCCGCACTCAAGCCCGGTGGTACGATCACGCTGGAATTCCCGCACTTACTCAATTTGATCGAGAAGACCCAGTTTGACACTGTTTATCACGAACATTTCTCCTACTTATCACTCCATGCGGCTGCCCGCGTCCTAAGTAAGGCAGGCTTGCGTGTCTGGGACGTAGAACAGCTACCCACCCATGGCGGCAGCCTGCGCGTGTATGCCTGCCATGCCAAAGACGCTCATCAGAACTCGGCAGCAGTAGCCGAAATACTTGAGAGGGAGCGCGCCAGCGGCCTGCAAGACCTTGAAACTTACAGACGATTTCAGCAGCATGCCGACAGGGCAAAAAATAATCTGCTGGCTTTTCTCATCGAGGCCAAGCGTCAGGGCAAGATAGTCGCCGGATACGGCGCAGCTGCCAAGGGCAATACGCTGCTCAATTATGCCGGGGTGAAACCAGACCTGCTGCCCTTCGTTTGCGATGCTGCCCCATCGAAACAGGAAAAATATTTGCCTGGTAGCCGTATACCGGTTCTTTCGCCGTCGGCACTTTCAGAGCGGCACCCCGATTACGTGCTTATCCTGCCTTGGAATATTGCGGACGAAATAATGCAAGAGCAAGCGGCCATAAGCGCATGGGGTGGCCGTTTTGTCGTGGCCGTTCCTGAATTGCGATTTGTTGGTTAACCAGACCAGAGCACGGAGGACGCTAGAAGTGCTTGTATTTTCCGGAATGGAGAGCGCATGAAGCCCCGTATTTACTATACCAAACCATCCATTACAGACCTGGATGTTGAATTCGCCGCTGACGCCGCGCGCAATGGTTGGGGCGAGCATTGCTACGAATACATTACTCGATTTGAGGAGGCCTTCAAATCCCACTTGGGTGTGAAGTACGCTATTGCCACTTCAAGCTGTACCGGTGCATTGCACATGGGGCTTGCGGCGCTGGGTATTGGGCCGGGGGACGAAGTGATCTTGGCGGATACCAACTGGATTGCTTCGGCTGCGCCCATTACGTACTTGGGCGCGAAGCCGGTTTTTGTGGACATATTGCCAGACAGTTGGTGTATCAATCCGGCGCTTGCGGAAGCTGCCATTACACCTCACACAAAGGCAATTCTCGCCGTTCACCTCTATGGCAACCTGTGTGACATGGACAAACTGCTGGATATCGGCAAGCGCCATGAAATCCCGGTCGTTGAGGATGCCGCCGAAGCCATCGGCTCTCAGTATCACGGCATGAGGGCCGGCAGCATGGGGAAATTCAGTGTTTTTTCGTTCCATGGTTCAAAGACGCTGACGACAGGTGAAGGCGGAATGTTCGCCAGTAACGACACCAAACTGTACGAAACGGTACTGACGCTTTCAAATCATGGCCGAGCCCGTGGGCAGACAAAGCAATTCTGGCCCGATATGTTGGGATTTAAATACAGGATATCGAATATTCAAGCGGCGATCGGATGTGCGCAGATGGCGCGGATTGAAGAGTTGATTGGCCGCAAGCGGGAGATACTGCAGTACTACCGCGAACGCTTTAGTGGATTGCCCGGTGTTTCGATGAATCCTGAACCGATAGGGACGGTGAATGGCGCATGGATGCCAACGATCGTGTTTGACCCAAATACCGGTGTGACCCGCGAAGGACTCCAGGCTGCTTTTGCGATGGAAAACATCGATGCGCGGGTGTTCTTTCATCCACTATCGATGCTGCCGATGTTTGAAGATCAGCCCCAGAATCGGCTGGCTCATGAGATTCCCACGCGAGCAATAAATCTGCCAAGTTTTCACGATGTAACTCGCGGCGAGCTGGCGCGTGTGGCCGATGTGATCGATCGTGTTTTGAGTGGGGTTTGACTGCCGTGGCGGGGTGACGCCCCGTTGACGGTGCCGCCCGATGTCATGCTGTTGGATTCAACTGTTCCGTTCCATCCACTGTCTCCAATAGGACGTTCCAGAGCGGATATAGTTGCTGCCTTCCCGTCCCATGTTGGCAACCAGATCAAGAACTGATACATACGGATTGAAATTGCCATGCAGTTGCGGATACGGCAACGTTTGGTAATTCATGTACTCGACCCTGATGGCGGAATCTTCAAACAGCTGATGATCCAGATAGTGGCGCGCTCCCCATCCAGTAATATAGCGCCGCCCTTCCAATGCCTTGACGATGTTAAGAACTCGCTGACTGCTCGATCCGGAGATTTCCATCTCCCGAATATCCAGAAACCGGCGTCTCGCCGTCAGGCCGAAATACTCGCACATGACATTAATTGACGCGCGACTGAGTTCGCCGATCGTAAGCCAAGTCTGGTTGTATACGGAATTAACCAGGTCCATCATTTGATCGAAGTGCGGCGCCTTGGCATAGGCACTTCGCAACAGTCCCAGGTGCTGGTTCCGCCAATCAATGCGACTACTGATCCTGACTTCCTCTATCGACTGTCCAAGCTTGTGTCCTTCCAACGGAACAGTGAGCCACTTAATTCCCTGCGGCGTCTTTACCTGCACGCGATTCGCAAAGCTGCCCTTAGAGAACTGCACATCGCCATAGTGCACGTAGATGTCCGCCAGGCGGATCTGTTCAAACAGACCAACCCAAGGGAAAAACATGGGCTGCGAAATTACAACCGATAGCTGCTCGCTGTGGAAATCCGGTAGGGAACTCCGCGGCAAATCAGGCACAGCGTCCAATTGAGTCATTGAGGATGCAAGTAACGAATGTGTTCATCACGAGCACCTTGCCGGATATCCTTGGTGTTCGGCTCAAACGGGAACTGATTACACGACATAGCTGGAGCAAAGGCGGGTTTTGCTCAACCCGCTGTGGCTTACTTGGTCTGGACTCTATGTAGGAAGTTTCTCGACCATTTTTCTGATCGGAATTGACTTCTTGGCGCTACTAATCGGCGGGGCCTTGTCTAAGCTGTCGGCCGGCGCGGTCTTGTTGGCCCTGCTAATCGGTATTGTGCATTGCTTGCAATAGGGAAGTTCCCCGATCTTTCCGCTTTCCATGCTTTGGCGGTAGAAGTTGAGCCGGTCACCGTTATACAACTTCAGGAAATGCTCCTTTTGCACATTGCCGAGATCGTAGAACCCGTTGTAATCCGCGTCGCAGAATGCCAGGTCGCCGTTCGGGAAAATAATCAACCTATGATAAAGATCCGCACAGATCGGAACCAAGTCATGCACGTGCCCAAAGTTCTCATTTATCTGATTGTCCACTTCCAGCTGAGAGCCCCAGTTGTGGATGTTAAAAACCAAGACATCGTCGCCGAATTCCGGATTTAACAGCTTTTCCCAGTATTCCTTGTAAACAGGGAATTCATGCTGATTCAGATCCTGTCTTATGAACCTTACAAGTATCTTAGTTTTGCCCGCCCGATTCCTGGCCTTAATCATGTACTTGACGTTTTCGACAATTGCGTCGTAATCGGTGCCCGGCCGAATAGCCTCGTGCGTCTCCTTCTTAATTCCGTCGATACTGCAGATAATTGTGTCCAATCCCGCTTCAATCAGTTCGTCAGCTCTCTTTTTTGTTAATGCTGAGCAATTGGAAGCAAAGCCGACGCCAATAAATCCCCTTAGTTTTGCGTACTGGACCTTGCTTGCCATGTCTCGATCCAACAAAGGCTCTCCATTTCCGTGCAAAGTGACATATTCAATGTGTTCCTTGAACGGCTCCACACTGTCAATGATTGACCTGAACACCTCTTCCTTCATTATCGTTGGCGGTCTTTCCCATTTGTCGATGGTGCACATTGCACAATGTGCGTTGCACATTCCTTTGCCCCCGACGACCTCAATCTGCAAGTGGCTGGGCATCAGGTACGACTTACCTTCCATCTCGACATATTTAATGTTCTCGATCATGACTCATATTCCTCACGCATTTCAAATAGCCCCCGGGTGAAGCCGTGAACAACAAGGTTTTTTCTAGATCCTCGTCGACTACGAACCTGTCACATTCCTTCATAAACTCGTCAAGCGCCGACTTAGGGTTGTTGCCTTTACCCCAAGGCCTGCCTTCCCAATTGGCCTCTGAACAATATTCTATGGCAGTATCACATACAATTAGGTAACTGCCTTCTCCCACCAAGTCAGAATAAAGGTCAATCTCCTCTCGCACGTGCTTGTGGGTGTGATTGGAGTCCAAAATAACAATTACCTTCTTCTTTCCTCTTGCCATTTCCCTAGCGGTGGAAATAGCCAAATTAGAAGTCGACGACGTATTCAACAAGGTAATTCGGCCGTTCATCGGGTGGGATTCGATTGCCGTACGGTTGTGAGGACGGATGTCGACATCAATTCCGAGTATCTCCCCTTTCCCCATCAATTGACAAAGAGACGCATAAAATATTAGCGATCCGCCGTGGGCAACCCCCGTCTCAATGATAAGATCTGGCTGCACGGAAAACACGATTTCCTGCAGTGCCATTATGTCGTCCGGATACTGAATAATCGGACGCCCATACCACGTGAAGTTATATGAGTACTTGTATTTTATGAAATACTCATATAGTGAAACTCTGATGTCTTTCAAGGCTTGATCGGCCGCCATGGCTTCAATGGTCTTCCGATCGTTTGCGATTTTGTCCAAAATTTCTTCTTTCATTCGTGCGTCAGCAATCCTCGGTTGTACCGGACTTGATTCGCGTGAGAGGGAATACAGGCACGACTGATTTTGCAACCAGTTTTATCTCTCTGATTTTAAACTAAACCTTTCATTTTTTGTAGTTTTTTCCGGAATTGAAGCTTCCCGAGATACCGTACGTCTCGCGGCAACACACCGTTTGCACAGATTATGGACTTTGTGCCGTGGACAAACTTTATGAGTCACGGCCTGCTGCCATTCGGGCAATACGCTAATGCGCAGATAATGGCTCGACCATGCAAGGGCTCAGGAAGAACATCTCAGCGCTGTTCGGATTTAACCAATCCGGCCAAACATCGATCAAAGCCGCGCAGAGCAAACACGCCTGTTTGGTAGACGGATCAAAACTGAGCCGCTTTATCGACCCCGAAACGCATCGCCTCGCTCGGCGCCCACTTGCCTACGGGGGCGCCTCCGTGCGCAAGGTTTTCAACGAGCGGCACCGGATCCACAACTGGACGAAGGCTTTCTCCGCATGCTCTGTCGCGCTTTCCCTGGCGGTCTTACTCCCCTCAACGATCGCCAGTCGTTCTACCCTACGCTACAATCCAACCAATCTAATAACCCTGTAGGCTGCATGATAAAGACGCCTACCATGCTGAACACACCATCCGCGCGGGCAGTTCCCGCACAGGGTGATAGCACACCGGCCACGATCGCTGCACGATGCAACCGCTAGTGAGCATCGGGCTGCCGGTTCGCAACGGAGCAGCCTTGTTGAGAGGGGCCATTGAGTCCCTGCTGGCCCAGGATTACGGCACCCTCGAAATCATCATCTCCGACAACGCCTCGACCGATCAAACAGAGGATATCTGCCTAGAATTCGCATCGAAGGACCCGCGTGTCCTGTACTTTCGAAACGATCAGGATATCGGGTCGGTCGGAAATTTTAACCGGGTTCTGGCGCTGAGCAACAGCCCGTACTTCATGTGGGCAGCGCATGATGATGAGTGGAAGCCGTCATATGTCCGCACTTGCGTCGAATTGCTAGAACAAAACCCCAACACAGTTTTGGCCGCCGCGCAATGCGTATCGATGGACAGTCAATCCGGCAAGGTTAAGTTTACGGATCCGGGTTTGACTACAGTAGGCCTAAACTCGACCTTGCGTTTCATGCGCTACCGCGCTTCGATCCACTCGGGCCAACACGTTGGAGGCATCTTCCATGGAGTCTACCGTCGCGCCTTCTTAGCGCGGGCGACGCCACTTCGCAATATCATTGCGGCCGATCATCTGGTACTGGCTCGGCTTTGCCTCCTGGGGGAATTTGTGACCTTCGCTGAGCCTTTGTTTGTGAAGCGCTATGGTGGAGCTTCCCGCAACCTCAGATGGATGGCCATCGCAATGGGAATTCGCAATCCTTTATTGACGAACTTTCCGTATCTAGTCCGTGAAGCTTATATGCAGCAGCTCGTTTTTCAGTGCAAAGAGCTTACCATTCTTGAAAAGGCCTACCTATCAAGCTGGTCGGCGACCCATTATCTTCGGTTTAATCTTTTGATTGGTGGGATGAAGAGCCTAATACCCAAATTTCTCAAAGAACCGATTAAGCGGCTTTTGCAGCGCCGAAACGTTACTTAAGCTTGTTGTTCCGTCGGCAAGTATGGCGTACTTTTACTTTCATGCTTCAGGACTTTTTGCCAATTGATCGTGTCAAGAAAACCAGGGTACCGAAACCGACCGCGGAAATGAGTTGAAGCTCATGCATGTCATGGCGCGACGGCAGACTCCCAGCGCACCTGCACACCGCCAGCCACTGTCTACGCCCCGGTGCACGAGAGCAGCGTTTCATCGCGCTTCGCCAGCTTCGATTTCGACTCAGCCATCGGGTGACTCCCTTCAAAGCATCGAAAACCGCAGCCTGCCTGCATCCAGGACAGATTGCATCTCGTTAAATGAGATTTTTTTGGTAATTCATCTCACCCGCGGCAAACTGGAGCTTTCACTCGGGTATTTTTCTTGGATGAAAGGACGAGTGATGTTAAGACGATACGGGGGCGCATCTCGCAGCCTCAAATCAATCGCCAGAACCTACAGGTTGCAAAGTCCGCTATTCACTAGGTCGAAACGCATTAAAGCGGCGTCGTGTCGGGAGTAAATGAAATGTTCGGTTTTGTGGCAAATGAATTGTCCGCTTTTTGAGTTGTGCGCAAATTCGGCGCAGGGCGCAGTGGTTCACGATTGAAAGTTTGGCGGATGGACGCCCGGATATATCAGACTTCTACTGCCCAGCCGGCAATGCCGAGGGACCTCTCATGGTAGGTCAGCATCTTGGCTCGACATATTACGGTGCGGTAATTCATTTCACCCGCCGCAAAATGGCGCAGTCACTCTCGTATTTTTTTTGGATAAAAGGGCGCGCTTCGTTCGAACGTAACGGCGGGAAACGCAGCACATACGTACTAAGCGGTACTTGCTTGTGAACACCTTCAACCCCAATTCTGGCCGGGAACTGACCGATGCCGAAAAGCGCCAACCCGACGCCATGGCGGTTAAAGTCTGGCTGCGCCGCTTTATCGGCCCCAAGCGTGCCCACCGGCCCCTGACACGTGGTCAAAGTACACCGAGAACGCGGTGTTCTCGCAGGCGAGCGTCCGCGTATGCAGGCGTATGGGCGCCTTTGGCTAATGCTTTGCGTGTTCCATCGCCCCTCCCCCTTCATGCTGATTGTCACCGGTCGAATGTGCGCCGGACCGTCTCTCTCAGACGTTGCCGTAAAGCGAGTTCTTGATCATGGTGTATCCCTTGATCAGTTCACCAATCCCCCTGTCGAGCGAGAATTCGGTCTTGTAGCCGGTCGCATCGATCTTGGCGTTGGACACGATGTAGTTGCGCTGGTCCGGGTCCTTGCCCACCGCGGCCTCGATAAACGTGAACTGCGGGATCTGCTTCTGGATATGTTCGCACAGTTCTTTCTTGGATACGTTGGCATCCGAGAGGCCGATGTTGTAGATCTGGCCCTTCATGCGGTCAAAGTTGACAAGCGCATGCTGGAAAGCGCGGGACACGTCACGCACGTGCACGTAGTTGCGCTTGAAGTGGCTCTCGAAAAGTACGACGAAACGATCATTGACTGCCCGATAGGTGGAATCGTTGACCAGCAGGTCGGTACGCATGCGGGGCGACATGCCGAATACTGTCGCCAGGCGAAAGCTGATGGCATTCGGGTGCTGCATCAGTTCTTTTTCAATTCCGACTTTCTCGATGGCATATTGAGAAATTGGCCGTAGCGGAGACT
>ORJL010364074.1_pt1 | contig 10736 bp, 8 predicted proteins | sample 1779941 | NCBI WGS metagenome assembly ORJL01 (sample SAMEA104232317, study PRJEB22302) | groundwater metagenome | biome: forest; feature: aquifer; material: groundwater | place: USA | collected 2011-08-07 | depth 5.8 m | reverse complement strand
CAACTCAACTATTATTGAAGGTGAATCCAATGGAACAGTCATCACTCCCGACAAAATATTCGTTACAACAAAATTATCCTAATCCATTTAATCCCAGTACTGTGATTAGATATTCAATACCGGCAACAGGATTTGTAAGCTTAAAGATTTATGATGTGTTAGGAAGAGAAGTAACAACACTTGTGAACGAACAACTCAATGCAGGTTCTTACCAAGTTGAATGGAATGCTTCTGCATTAACAAGCGGTGTGTACTATTATCGCTTAAAGGCAGGCATGTTCTCAGAAACAAAGAAATTACTCCTTACAAAATAACTCTGATTCTGTAAGATTTATGTAGGATTTTACAGATTCTGTCCGATGACCCCTTCTTCACTAACGTGAGGAAGGGGTTTTTATTTTAGATATACACATGGGGCTGTCTTAAAAGTCGTTAATCCGTCAGCCTGAGCGGAGACGAAGGCGGAATGTACTTCAATTTCACACTTCGTCTACGCTCAGTGTGACGACTCTTTTTCTTTGGAGACAGCACCATGTTATACTCATTGTGTTATTTCTTCTCTCCATGCTCACGTGGTGTGTACGTTCTATCCCAAGTAATTGGCTCGGTGTACTTCCCTGTCCACCCTTTTAAGAAAATGTTTTGCAATCGTCCGGCTAAACGAATATTATCGACAACGATGCCGACATTGCGCACACTGTAGAAATAACTCTTCTCACAATTACTTGTCCCAAGCCAGAATGATTTACCATCGACGACGATAAATTTGCAATGCTCGACCCTTCCGAACGGAACATATCCACCCGACCAATCAGGTACACTACTATATTTTAATTCAACATTAGGGACTTTGGATAATGCCTGAAGCGAATCGACCATCGGATGATCTTTTCCCCAATCTGCGACAATCATCTTTATTCTCACGCCACGTGCGGCGGCTGATTTTAATGCATTTTCAATAGTTGGATAGTATCCCTTGTTGCGTGTTCTTGTGGAGTAGGTTAAGAATTGAAGTTCAACTTCCTGTTGAGAGTTATTAATCAAATTCAGAATTTGTGTCTCATCAGAAAGAGTAGAATCAAAAATCAATCCTTTGGGGCTGAACGTCGGTTTAAAACTAACAGTATCATTTTCAGGAGATATGAAACTGAAAGGAACAGAATATTCTTTTTGCTTCACGAGCGATTTTGCAGTTGCAGAATCTAATCCACCAGCTAATTGCCAGTCCAACTCAAAAAGTTCTTTATATGGAGCCACCGCTTCTTTATATTTCAAACGAATGCCAAGCTCATGAATATGTTTTAAGGCTCTCCAATCAAAATTCTGACTGCCGAGAAATATTTGCTCATCATCAACGATAAAGAGTTTTGCATGTTGAATACCCCCCGCATATTTTCCGAAATTCAGAACTCTTGCTTCAGGATGGGGAATGTTCGGTAAACTTGTATCCATCGCCCGCCATTTGTTTACCACTTCGGGATAGGTTTTATACATATTTCCATCGATGATGAAACGGACTTTTACGCCTCGCAGACATGCGCTGTCAATCGCTTTGAGAATATCGTCTAATGGCTCTCCCGGTTCTGGAGAGATATAAAACTGTTCAAAATCTAATGAAGACTTAGCGTTATTAATCATCTCAAGCCAAACAACATGGGCATCCCGAATATCAGGATTATCCATGTCGGTTTCAACAGGAATCGATTCAACAATCTCAAGCTCGGGTCTTGTTTCCTGACTGTATGCGTTAAGAGAGATTAACAACAATAATGCAGTAATAAAATATTTCATCCCAATTCTTTCAAATAGTGTGGTACAATATAGAGACTTTTCAGATTTTTCACTAAAGTGCGTTTCATGTATAAAAAAAGCCCCTTCAAGGATGAAGGGGCTTGTATCTTACATTTATATCTGTTGAAGTTACTTAGGTAATTGAATTGCTACAAAATTTGTTTGTCCGTTTTTGTGTTTAACTCTCATGAGAACTGCATCGCCTGCGTTTTTCTTTTCAATGATGTTCTTGAGATCTTTCACATTGTTGATTTGTTTCTTATCCGCTTCAACAATAACATCTCCGGTCTGTAATCCGCGATTAAATGCTTCAGCAAAATGTTTTACTTCGGAAATGACAACACCATTCTCGACTTCATAATCTTCTTTCTGCTGAGAGGTTATGTTTTTCACTGAGAATCCAATATCGGTGAATGAAGCGGTTTTTGCGGGTTTATCTTCATCCATTTCCTCGTCTTTCGGTTTCCGTGTGTCTTTTGCAGCGATGGTTTCCCCGGTTCGTGATCTTAAGGTTACTTCTTTTCTGAATTTCTTTCCATCTCGGAACAATTCAATTTTCACAACGTCACCGGGATGATGACGTGCAATTGTTGATTGCAAATCATTCGATTGATTAATTTGTTTACCGTCGATTGATAAAATGATATCACCTTCTTTGATTCCGGCTTCACTTGCGGCGCCGTCATCCTGAACTGATTGAATTAGCGCTCCATGAGGTTTATCTAAACCAACAGCTTTAGCATACGTTTCATCGACATCTTGAATTGTTACACCGATATATCCGCGACGTACCTTTCCATATTTAATAATATCGGAGGCTACGGCAGTTGCAAGGTTAATCGGTATGGCAAAACCATATCCCTGATATCGTGCATTTGTGGTTGCGATAGCAGAATTGACACCGATGACTTCACCATCAAGATTCACTAATGGTCCGCCGCTGTTACCCGGATTGATTGCGGCATCCGTTTGAATGAAGTTTTCAATTTTGTATTGATCATTAATGATACCGATGTTACGTCCTATGTAACTGATAATTCCTGTTGTTACAGTTGATTGTAATCCTAGCGGGTTACCGATAGCAATTGCCCAATCACCCACTTCCAAACTATCTGAATCACCGAGTGAAGCAGTCGGTAAATCTGTTGCCTCAACTTTGATAACTGCTAAATCTGTTGTCGGGTCTGTTCCAATAACCCTTGCTCTCATACTGCGAGTATCATTGAGAACAACTTCAACACCGTTATCGGCGGCGCCTTCTACAACGTGATTATTCGTGAGAATATAACCGTTACTATTGATGATGATTCCGGACCCTGCTCCCATTTGAGGTTCAGGTTGTTCAAATTTAAAACCGGGACCGAAATGTTTGAAAAATTCTTCAAGTCCGCCGCCACCGGAACTATTGTCATCATCTTCCGACTTAGTTGAACCGGCAGTAACGACTTTAATATACACTACTGTTGGAGTAACTGCCTTTGATACAGAAACAAATGCTTTCCGCATTCCTCCCATATCGATGGAGTTATGAATTTTACTTGGTGTGCCTAACTTCACATTTTCATCACCGGCAAAACCGAACTTCATTCCGCCGTTAAAGTTAGAAACAAGAATTGCTCCAAATACAATACCGACAGTCACTAAAAATATTGCAGCAAGAACAGATTTTTTATTCATTGATAATCCCTTTAATTGTTAAACTAATATGTATACATGAAAATGAGTAAACTTGTTTCACCAATTTTATGTATTCGTAAGATACTACAAAATTGTTTCATTATTTCAATCTCAAGTAGGCTTTGTTTTCTAACCTACTGAGTAATACCTGTGTTAACATTTGTAAACATTTTTCTTGCACGTGGTGGTTTATACCCTGTAACATGCGTTTGAAGGTACTTAACTAAAAACCCCTCAATTTCTTCAGAAATACGAAATTCCGGTTGTGTTCCGGTGTTTTGAAGAAGAGTTTCACTGTTCCGAATCAAGTCTAAACGAACCATTGCAAGTGTTGAAATTTTTATCAATCCGTCTTGTGTTTGTGAACAGGCATCACAAGTCGGAGAACCTCTGAGCAAGTTGTAGGATTGCCAGCCGTTTTCCTTGTTCAGGCGAATATCATTCTTGCAATTACTACAGATATTAAACACAGGTGAGAATCCTAAAAGTTCCACAAGTTTAACCTGAAAATAAAAATATATTTGTGTCGTGGAAACAAGATTATTATCTAATTGGAGTAAGCATTCCTGCAAAAGGTTGAATAAAAGTTCGTTCTGCTCCAGCTCGTGGGTTATGGCATTCACTATTTCAAGGAGAGATAACCCAACTGATATCTTATCAAGATCGGATGATATATGATGGAACGATTTGATAATATCACATTGCCCAACGGTTTGAACTTCACGCGATTCCTTCATGTAGAGATGAAGCTGTATGTACGACATCGGCTCAAGAATCGATCCGACTTTTCCTTCCTTCTTCCTTACCCCTTTAACAATGCCCGCGACTTTGCCCAGTTCTTTTGTAAAGAACGTGATAATCTTGCTCGTCTCGCTATACTTGATTGAGCGAAGAACTATTGCTTCTGTTTTAATGATATCGCTCAAGTGATATTTCTAAATATGTTGAGATGGAATAATTATACTGTAAATGAATATGGCGATCGATAAACTTTTTTTTCAGTGATAATTGCAGTTATCAAATGAGCAGGTGTCACATCGAACGAAGGATTCCAGACTTTTACATTCGATGTAGTAACTGACTGACCGAAAACTTTCAATACTTCGTTAGGGTCTCTTTCTTCGATAGGGATATCTTCTCCACTTGGAATATGCATATCTATCGTACTTGAAGGCGCGGTAATATAAAATGGGATGGCGTGATACTTTGCAAGAATGGCAAGGCTATACGTACCAATTTTATTTGCGGCATCTCCATTGGAGGCTATTCTGTCAGAACCTGTTATTACACAATCAACACCTTTGCGTTTCATCAACGTAGCCGCCATACTATCGGTAATCATTGTAACATCAACTCCTGCATTCATTAACTCCCATGTTGTTAAGCGAGCGCCTTGTAATGCGGGTCTCGTCTCACACGAATACACCTTTACCTGTTTCCCAAGGCGATGTGCTGTTGTGATAACGCTCTGTGCTGTGCCTTCTCCCCCTGTTGCAAGCGCACCTGTATTACAAATTGTCAGAATTGTAGCTTTATCGGGAATTAGTTCATTGCCGTTCAATCCCATCATTCGGCACATTCCTTCATCTTCTCGATGGATAGCTATTGCTTCTTCAATTAAGGATTGACGGGAAGAAGAAATATCCGTTGACTGGATAAGTACATACTCCATTCTTTTTAAAGCCCAGAATAAATTTACGGCAGTAGGGCGCGAATGTGCAAGTTCATTTATCGCAGATTGCACGTATGTTTTAAATGAGGAGTAATCTGTTGCAGGAGCGGTGAGCGAAGAGAGGGCAACACCATACGCCGCGGCAACACCAATTAGGGGTGCTCCGCGTATCGCAAGCGATCGTATTCCCTCACCGATGACATGATAATCACAGGTTGTGATATACGCTTCCTCGAATGGAAGTTTCGTCTGGTCAATAAACCTGACTGATGTAGTAAGCCATTCTATGGCTCTCATAGGTTTACGAGAGGGTCAAATCGTCAAAGTTAGTGAGGCGTCTGAATTCCCTGAACCTGTCCTGAATTTCCAGATAGGTTAACTCATCGAAACGTTCAAGGCTGAATCGTTCAACGCAAAAAGATGCAAGGGTGCTTCCATAAATCACTGCACGTTTGAAATTTTCTTCTGAAAGATCATCGGTACGGGCAATCCACCCGATAAATCCGCCGGCAAATGTATCACCTGCACCTGTCGGGTCATAAATATTTTCGAGAGGAAACGCAGGGGCGGAGAAGAATGTTTTTTCCGTGAAGAGAAGAGCGCCATGTTCACCCTTCTTAATAATAAGAGCTTTAGGACCCATTTTAAGTATCTTACGGGCGGAGCGAATCAAATTAGGTTCCTGCGCCAATAAGCGTGCTTCAGAATCGTTAATGATGAGAATATCCATCATTTCAAGAGTTTTCATCAGTTCTGCAGGTTTCCGTTCAATCCAGAAATTCATTGTATCACCCACGATAAGTCGCGGTTTATCCAATTGCTCAACAACACGTCGCTGAAGTACCGGATCGATATTTCCCAAACATACGTAGGTTGAACTTCTATACGATTCAGGTATAACCGGGTTAAAGTGTTCAAATACATTTAGCTCTGTAAAGAGTGTATCCCGTGCATTGAGATCGTAATGGTAACGTCCGCCCCATCGAAATGTCTTTTCTTTTTCGATGATCTGGAGACCTTCCATATCAACATTGTGGTTTTCAAGAAACTCTATTCCGGCTTTAGGGAAATCACCACCAACAACACCTACCATGCGAACAGGCGATGCAAAATAACTTGCAACTGTAGATACATACACTGCCGATCCCCCAAGAGCATCTTTGACGCTCCCAAATGGGGTTTCAACCGTATCAAGCGCAAGGGAACCAACGACAAGTAAACTCACTTTGAATCAATAATAGTAAATGAATAAAACGGGTGAACTAATGAGAAACATTTTGGAGAAATGGGACTGTCTCAAAAGGAACAAACTCGTCACACTGAGCGGAGACGAAGTGTGAAATTGACTTGTATTCCGCCTTCGTCTACGCTCAGGCTGATGGAGTAACGACTTTTGAGACACCCCAAGATTTATTTAATTACTGCCTACAGGTTTAGGGTCAGGTTTTGGCAGTGGTTTTACAGGGAACTTCTCATCACGCATTGCCGCGTTGTATGCAAATGCCGCCATGATGACAGATGCCTGTTTTACATCTTCTTCCTGTACTCTCTCAACGAGGTCCATGGTAGAATGATGGGTACGTGTACTGTATTCAAGTTGATCCTGAATAAATTGGAACCCGGGGAGATTAATTCTATCAAACGATTGATGATCTGTGCCACCGGTATTTTGAAGCGTTAAGGTTGATGCTCCCATATCGGCAAAAGGCGTTAACCATGAACGGAAAATCGGGCGAACTGCTTCGTTGCCCTGCATGTGTACGCCGCGCACTTTTCCACTGCCATTATCATTATTGAAATAGACAGAGAATTTTTCGCCTTCCGGTTTGTAAACAATCTCGCCCATATTTGCATTTGGTCCGGTTGTGGTGCCTTTTCGTTCACCAAGATGCGCTTTTACATACTCACGGGAGCCGATTAATCCTTGTTCTTCACCACCCCAAAGTGCTATTCGGATTGTACGACGCGGTTTTAATCCTAATGTTTTAATGATTCGCATGGCTTCCATAGAAACTCCGGAACCTGTGCCGTTATCAGTGGCTCCTGTTCCACCCTGCCATGAATCAAAATGCCCGCCAATGAGGACAATCTCGTCTTTCAAATCTGTTCCGAGAATTTCGGCAATGATGTTATATCCTGAATCCGGTTTTGCAATCGTGACGTCAAGATTAAGTTCAAGTTTTGGTTTTTCGCCTTTTTGAAGCATCCTTACAAGACGATTATAATGCTCCGCTCCAACAGAAAGTTGTGGAAGAATTTTTGCTGAACGTGGATCCTGCGCCGAAAACCGTAATGAATCAGGTGTATCCGGTCCATAGGTCATGGATGCGTTTTGTACAAATACATTTCCACCATCACCACGACTAACAGTTAGGAAGCCAAGTACACCTTCTTTCATGCACATTTCCATCTTAACCGAATCAAAAATTGCACGTTGTCGCATATCACCGGGTAATTGTCCTCCACGGCGACCACCGAAACCACCACGTCGGGGCATATCGGAATTAGCCATGTTTAATAATGTTGAATCTGCAACTCGCGTTGCTTCCGGATCAAAGTGTGCTTTTACTTCACGCGGATCACTTACTAAAACGAACTTCCCTTTTAGTTTTCCTTTGAATGTCTCTAATGCGCTATCGGTTTTTGCATCAAAATACACTAATTCTCCGGTCACGTTACCCTTAGTACCTGACGACCAGGCTTTGGGAAATGAAATAAGTGGCCAATTTTGTGCTCCGATAATATTTGCTGAGTAACGATTCAAAGTCCATGCTTTTCCCATTGGAGCCCACGATTCGATATGAGAATTTTCTAAGCCGAGCTTGGTCAATTCCTGTTGAGCCCATTCAGCAGCGCGTTTATACGCCGGCGAATATGTTAAGCGGGGACCATAAATATCGCACATCGTTCCAATAAAATCCATAACTTTGGAGCGATTCATGCCTTCATCGCGAATTTGGGCAACTACCGCTGAATCGTATTTCTCTTGAGCGGAAATTGATGTTATTGCAAGAACAACCAGAAAAGTAAGATAGTAGAAACGTTTCATAGAAATCACTTCTAATTATGTAAATAAATGATGATGAGAGCAACGAGGTTGTCTCAAAAGAAAAAGAGTCGTCACACTGAGCGTAGACGAAGTGTGAAATTGAAGTACATTCCGCCTTCTGCACCAGAGGCGCATCAGCCTTTGGCTGAGTCTCCGCTCAGGCTGACGGATTAACGACTTTTGAGACAGCCCCATAGAACACAAACCAAACAATATAGCTTTTTTGATGAAATAAGGCAACAAAAAACCCCGTTAATTTGTTAAATTAACGGGGTTTTATGCTTAAAAAAACAATATTCTTAAAGATTATTCAATTCTCGTCTTAGTTCATCACGCATTTCCTGGAGTCCTTTATGCGTTTCGCGAAGACCTTCTTTTAGTGCATCATGGATTTTTCTCTTGAGTTGGCGTAATTCTTCTCTTTGCTTTGCTGTTGTGTGATCGAGTTCATCTTCATTATTTCTAAATTGATAATGATAGGTATTCGAACCTCCATGAGGAACGACATTGATCGACCAATCATCTTCGTCTTCATCACTGTCTCTATCGAATTTCATTTTTAATGATGTTGACTTTCCTTTTCGATATACTTCAACGGCATATTCATCCCCTTTGTCGGCATCTCTAAATTCATCCCGTAAATCATCGGTATCCCAAACACTTGACGAGCCTACTTTGGTGATGACGTCTCCTGCCTTAAATCCCGCTTTATCTGCAACGCTACTTTTCTTCACTTCTGTTACTAACACGCCCTTTTTTCCGGGAACTTCAAAGTATTCGGCTAACTGTTTTGTCAGGCTTTCTACTTTCAGACCATAGAGCGATGAGTTCGTTGTAAAAACTTGCACTCTCGGCATAGCCCCGGCACGTGGCGGTTTAGGAACCTGCACTCTAAATGGTTCTTCTTCATCCTCATCCCAATTAAATGAAAATGAATTTGATGTTTTTAATGCATCAATTTCAACTTTAAATGTCTTTTTCTCTTTATCTCTTTCAACAACTACATCGACCGTAGTTCCGGGTTTGGTTGCACGAACAGCATCAGTCAATTCACCGCTATCATCAATGGTTTTACCGTTGAATTTAAGGATGACATCACCTTCTTCAATTCCTGCATCATCGGCAGGGCTGTTACTTGTCACATCGGTAATATATGCGCCCGAATTTGTGACTAAATCTTTACGGTTAGCTAAACTTCTCGTTACATCAGAGATAGAAACGCCAAGCCATCCTTTTTTAGATTTCTTTTCCTTCTTATCCTTTGCGGTGTAGAAATATCCGTTATGGTCAGATGGGTAACAACCTGATGAGCTAACCAATCCGAAGGTTAATACAACTGTCAGTAAAAGAAACAAACGCATTTTCATTGTGTAACTCCTTGATGATAGTAATTGAAGTAATCTCTTATAGTTCTACGCGTTAGACAGCCAATTGTTTCACTTGGTTGACACTATTTTGGGCATTTAAATGTTAAAAAGTGTTAAAATTGAACTACAACTGAATTTTATTTAATTCAGAGGCTTTTTTACCCCCAACAATATACTCATGAACAATCCTTAATGCCTCCTGTTGACCATGCCAGACAGGATAGTTTTTTGCTTGTTCGAACGGTAACCATAAAAAATCGTCATGTTCCTCTGATATTTTAGGGTTTGAGCCGGGTGAGACCTGTGCCGCAAAGACCGGACATAAGTTCATGATATCCTTATTCGAATCATAGAAATTAGTAATATAAGGTACTACCCAGAATGCTATGGGGGCTAATTGAGTTTCTTCCGTCAGTTCACGCCTTGCCGCATCTATCGCTTTCTCCCCTTTCTCAATTGATCCGCTGAGTATTTGCCATATATTAGGGTACAATCTTTCATTTTTTTGACGGTGGAGCAAGAGGTACAGTGGCAGATTGTTTTCGAATTTGAATATCACCATTTCGATGATGGTACTTGCAACTTGAGGCATGATTTTTATTTAATGAATAATGAATGCAGTTGATGGAATAGTGTATCCCCACTTGGGAAACAATATATGAAGAACATTTGAATGAAGAGATAAATTCCACATGGCGCAAAAAAAATCGGAATTATTAAATCCCCCTCCTACAGCAACCCTCGTTCTACAAAACTTGTGTAGGTACTACCTGCAATAATAATATGATCGTGGACAGGGATTCCCATGATTCTACCGACATCAACAAGTTGCTTGGTGATTTGCATATCCTCTGCGCTGGGTTCAGGGTTACCGCTGGGGTGATTGTGCATAAGGATAATACTTGCGGCAGGTTCAGCGATGGCAGGTCTGAATACTTCGCGTGGATGGACTAATGACGAGTTGAGTGTGCCTTTAGTAATCTCCACATCACGGATTAGCTGATTGGCAGAATCAAGAAGAAGAATTTTAAATATCTCTTGTTTCTCTTCTCTCATTCGAGGGATGTACAGTTCTGCAACAATATCAGGAGAATTGAGAGCTATTTTTTTCTCATTCCTCATCTCGGTTGCTATCCTCTTCCCCAGTTCAAAAGCGGCTACTACGGATATGACTTTTGCT